>Ga0255334_1000151_pt1 | contig 73484 bp, 74 predicted proteins | sample EtOH5_35cm_T3_12_FD_202080 | JGI IMG/M metagenome (GOLD analysis project Ga0255334, IMG submission 202080) | Sandy soil microbial communities from University of British Columbia, Vancouver, Canada - EtOH5_35cm_T3_129 | ecosystem: Engineered > Artificial ecosystem > Sand microcosm > Unclassified ...
AGCGCGGCAACGCGTGGAGCTGACGAATACTAATCGGTCGAGGACTTATCCACACCCTCTTGGCCCACATGCAGATCCAGTTTTCAAGGAAGGATCGAAAGAAAGCTGCATTCCCGATTACTTGCAAGAGTAATGGCGAATGCAGCTTTTTTTTCTGTAAAAAACGTCCCCTCTCATCGGGGGATGGGAACATCTCGACGTTTTTCATGAAAGTGGATGTGGGGAAAGCGGTATCTTTTGTTTTTTCAAATCTAATTCAAAAAAATCCATGCTCTAATAAATTTAGCTGTACATATGCCTGTCTTTTGGCCCAAGCCAGCGGGTAGACGAAACGGAGGAAAGCAAGGTGAATCGAACGATTCGTAGCATCGCCATGGGGCTATTGGTACTGGCTGTGGTGACCGGATGCTCAAGCAATCCGGAAAATTCGAACAGGAGAAATGGCCAGGCTGCCAGGGCAGTTCCTGTTGAAGTGAAAAAAGCCAGTAAAGAGGAGTTCGCGGTGCAGCTGTCGCTCTCGGGACGACTGGAAGCGATCCAGCAGGTCGAAGTGCCATCGAAGGCGACAGGACGCATCAAGCAGGTTCTCGTCAAGGTCGGAGATCAGGTAAAGAGTGAGCAGCCTATTGCCATTTTGGATGGAGAAGAGTTGCAAATCCAGCTGCAAAAGGCGCAGGCTTCCCTGATGTCCGCCAAAGCGAGGTATGCGGAAGCGACGGAGGGAACGGAGGCGGAAGTGCTGGCGCAGACAGCCAATTCCTTGGCTGATCTCCAAAACAAGGCGAATGCGGCAAAAGTAGATTTGGAGCGTGCCGAAAAGCTGTTTCGTGAAGGAGCCATTTCTACAGCCGAAGTGGAGAAGGCCCGCTTGGCGCTGACGTCCGCCCAGACGAATTTGGAGAATCAGAAGCAAAAGGCACAGCAGGAGAAGAAAGGGCCGACGCAGGCGACAGTAGATTCGGCGATTGCTTCTTTAAAGCAGTCGGAAGCGGATTTTGCCCTGTCCCAGCTGAATATAGCGAACTTGACGATCAAGTCGCCGATTAACGGGATCGTTGGCTCCTTGTCCGCCACGATTGGGGAGAATGTATCCAATAATACCGTTGTCGCCCAAGTGGTCAATTTCTCTATGCTGAAGGTGACAGCGAAGGCCAGTGAAGGACAAGTCGGTCAATTCGAGCCGGGACAAAGCGTAACGGTCAAGGTGCCATCTGCGAATCTGACGGTGAACGGAAAAATCATCTCTGTCAGCCCAATCGCGGATTCGAGCAAATCGTATCCGATCGAAATCGAGGTGGCGAATCCGGACCTGCGCGCCAAGGCAGGCATGGTGGCTTCCATTGAAGTGAAGGGAAATCCGCATCAGGCCATTATCGTGCCGCGTGAAGCCGTCATCACGAAGGCACAGAGCTCGTATGTGTTTGTCGTCGATGGAGAGAAGGCGAAGCAGGTAACAGTCACGACAGGCGAGTCGGACGGAACGAAAATCGAGATTTTGACCGGCTTGAAAGGCGGAGAGCCAGTCGTGGTGCAAGGACAAAACACACTGTCTGACAATGCCACGGTCGCCGTCATCGATCCGAATCAGGCGAAAAATGCAGCGGGGAAAAGGGCAGGAGGCCAAGGCCAAGGCAGCCCAGAAGGTCAAGCCCATCCAGCCGGACAATCAAACAGTACAGGGAGCCCCGAGCCTTCGGCAACCCCAAAAGGATAGGTGATCCCCATGCATATATCGGAACGCGCCATTCGTCGTCCCGTCACCGTAATGATGGGAGTCCTCATCGTGATTATTTTGGGCATCATGTCACTCAGCCGGATTCCGATCGATCTGTACCCCAAAATTGAAATTCCGACCATCGCGGTCATCACCAGTTACTCCGGAGTAGGTCCCGAGGAAATGGAAAACCTCGTCACGAAGCCGGTCGAGCAAGCCGTCTCTTCGGTTGCGGGCATCAAGTCGGTGACGTCCACTTCCAGGGAAGGCTCATCGATGGTCATCGTCGAGTTCTCCTACGGCACAGACTTGGATAAGGCAGTCACAGAGGTGACGCAAAAGGTGGAGCGGGCGAAGCGCTCCCTGCCGGATAATGTAGAGTCCCCGACAGTCGCCCGGATGGACCCGAACAGTACAGCCGTGCTGACGCTGGCCATTTCGGCGGACATGGGAGCCGACCAATTGAAAAGCTATGTGCAGGACACGATGGCACCTGCGCTCGAGCGGGTCAACGGGATTGCGTCCGTCAGCGTCTCAGGCGGTTTGGACAGAGAGATCAAGATCGTGGTTGATCAGAGCAAGCTGGAGCAGTACGGCGTCTCGCTCTCGGACATCAGCCAGCAGCTGAAAAGCCAGAACCTGGACTCCTCGGGAGGGAACATTACGGAGGGCGGCGTGTCTTACACCGTGCGCTCCCTGGGAAAATTCAAGTCGGTGGATGACATTCGCCAAGTATCCATCCCGCTGAAAGACGGCAGCCGCATGTTCCTCGAAGATCTGGCTGTCATTCAGGATGGATTTAAAGAAGTATCCATCGAGAACACGATGAACAAGCAGACGACGGTCACCATGTCCATCATGAAGCAGTCCGGCAGCAATACGGTAGCCGTCGTCGACGATTTGTACGCAGAGCTGGACAAACAGCGCTCGAGCATGCCGCAGTCGATGTCCGTCATGGCACTCTCCGATCAGTCTTCGTTCATTCGGGCGTCCATTGATACGCTGGTCCACGACACCATGATCGGCGGGGCCCTGGCGATTCTGATCATCCTGCTCTTTTTGAAAAGCGCGAGCAACACGCTGATCATCGCGACGGCGATTCCGATCTCCGTGATCTCCACCTTCACGCTCATGTACTTTGCCGACATGTCCATCAACATCATGAGCCTGGGCGGGTTGACGCTCGGGATCGGGATGATCGTCGATGACGCGATCGTTGTTCTGGAAAATATTCATCGCCACAGGGAGACAGGCTTGTCCATCCGGGACGCTGCGGTCAAAGGCACCAAAGAAGTGGCGATGCCGGTTATTGCGGCTACCTTGACGACCATTGCCGTATTTTTCCCGATCGTATTCGTGGAAGGCGTCACGGCACAGCTGTTCAGGGATTTGGGCGTCACGGTTTCCTTCTCCCTGCTCGCATCGCTGATCGTTTCCTTGACCGTCACGCCGATGCTGACGTCCAAATGGACGATCTCGCACAAAAAAGACGTGCTGCAGGACGCGCATTCCCCAAAACGCCGGGAATCTCGCGCTTTGGCGGCGTATCGGCGCATTTTGAACTGGTCCCTGCACCATCGAAAATCGGTCCTGGCGATCGGGCTGGCCTCGCTGGTGGCGGGGGTGGGACTTATTCCTTTTCTCGGTTCCGAATTCATGCCGACATCCGACCAAGGGCAAATCAATGTATCCCTTTCCATGCCGAACGGAACGGAGCTGGAAAAAACGCGGGAAGCCGTCGCCCAGGCCGAGAACATGCTGGCGACCATTCCTGAAGTGAAAACGATCTTTACGGCCTTGGGATCGACCAATGCGACGCGCGGCAACTCCGCCTCCACGTCGGCAGGGTCCTTCCTGCTGATTCTGTCCGATAAGTCGGAGCGCGAGCGCACCACGGCAGAAGTCACCGAGGAAATCAGGCAAAAGCTGAATCGCTTCCCCGGGGCGAGACTGCGGGTCAGCGAAGCTGGCGGCACAACACTGCCGGGCATGGGCGGGGGCGGCGGCCAGTTTGGCGGCGCTGCACCGATCTCCTACGCGATTCGCGGAAATGATGAAGATACGCTGAAGGAAGTGGCGAAAGGGCTGACAGCAGCGATCGGAGAGGTGCCCGGCGTCCGGGAGGCGGACAACAACCTCGAGGAATCGCGTCCGGAAATCCAGGTCAAACTGGACCGGGTGCGCGCGGCTGACCTCGGCGTCACGCAAAGCCTCATTTCCAGTACCATTCAGACAGCGCTGAGAGATCAAGTCGCAACCAAATTCGAAACAGGCGGGACGGAAGTGGACGTCACGCTCAGCCTCGCCGGCGGGCAAGTGAGCAGCATGCAGGAAATCGGGGATCTGTTGCTCACGACGCCAAAAGGGGAGCTGATCCAAATCAAGGATGTGGCCGAGGTCGCGATGGCGAATGGTCCGCAGGCGATTCAACGCTACAACCAGACCCGCGTCGTCAATGTCACGGCCTCGACCGCGCCTGGTCAGGATCTGGGTACCGTCACAGCCGCAATCGACCAAGTGCTGGCTACCTATCCGATTCCGCCGGGCTATACGATCGAGAAGCAAGGGCAAAATCAGCAGATGGACGAATCGACCAAGAGCATGCTGATTGCCTTTGGACTGGCGATTGTGCTGGTCTACATTATTCTGGCAGCGCAATTCGAGTCAGTGGTGTATCCGCTCTCGATCATGCTGGCGGTCCCGCTGTCGATCTTCGGGGCGACGTTCAGCCTCTGGATCACGGGCAGGCCGGTCAGCGTGCCCGCCTATATCGGACTGATCCTCCTGGCTGGGCTGGTCGTGCGCAACGCGATCGTGCTGATCGACTTTACCAATATTTTGCGCAGGGATGGCATGGACCGCATGGAAGCATTGCTCACCGCAGGTCCCGTGCGTCTGCGCCCGATTTTGATGACGACGTTTTGTACCGTATTGGCGCTGCTTCCTCTGGCGCTCGGCCTCGGCGAAGGCGCTGAGAGCCAGGCTCCCATGGCGACCGTGGTGATCGGCGGACTGCTGTTTTCTACCATGCTGACACTCGTTGTCATTCCGGTCGTTTATGCTATGCTGGATGATATCACGATCCGCTTGAAAAAAGCTGTGCGGATCACATTGCCGGCTCGCAAGCCAAAAGCCGAGACGGTGGGTATCGAAAAATAGGGAAGCTTTGACAAGCGGCCTTTGCAGATGAAAGAGGGATGCGAATGCTGATTCTTGCAGTAGAGGATGAACAAGCTCTGCTTCAGGCGATCGCCGGAGTCTTGACGGATGAAGGCTATCAAGTGGACACCGCTGAGCGTGGAGACGACGGGCTGCTGTTGGCTGAGCGAGGGATCTACGATCTGCTGGTGCTCGATATCATGATGCCGGGAATGGATGGACTGACACTGGTCAAAACGCTGCGCGCCAGAGGAATTACGACGCCGGTGCTGTTTTTAACGGCAAAAGACAGTGTGAAGTCCCGCGTGGAAGGCTTGGATGCGGGTGCGGATGATTACTTGGTCAAACCATTTGCTGCAGAAGAGCTGACAGCCAGAGCCCGCGCGCTGCTGCGCCGCAATGGCAAGACAGGGACAGAGGGGGAGATGTCGTACGGCCCTCTTTCCCTGAAAGTGAATGAATACGACGGCTTCATCGACGAGGAACCGATGAAGCTGACTACAAAGGAATACGAGCTGCTCAAATACTTTCTGCAAAACCGGGAACAGATCCTGACCCGCCAGCAAATTTTCGACCGGGTATGGGGCATTGACTCTGACGCCAATTACGGGGTCGTCGATCTGTACGTCCACTATTTGCGAAAGAAGCTCGGTCCGTATGAGAGCTTTATCCGCACGATCCGCAACGTGGGCTATATATTGAAAAGGGAAGAACGATAATGTTTCGGAAAACCCGGATTCGCCTGGTGATCTTGAACGTCATCGTGGTCTTCCTGCTGCTGAACGGTCTGGGGAGCGCCGTCTACTACACGATGAAGTATCGGCTGTATTCGCAGGTGGACCGCGAGCTGGCCAAAGTAGCGCAGCGTTTGACGAGCGATCCTCTGCCGCGCCTCCAGCGAATCAATGAGGATCCGTTTCCGTACAACCGCAGCGAGCGCAAGAAATTCAACGAGCTGGATCGCCGGTATGCCTTGATCGTCTGGGACGGGATCGGGCAAATCATCGGCACGGCGTTCGGGGAACGGCTGGAGCCGGAGGATTTGCCGAAGTTTCGGCGCGTCGGCAAGGAGGACGGCATTGATACGTTGTCCATTAACGGCGAAGTGTATCGCGTGCAGACCGTCACCATGCCGAAAAAGGTGGTCGTCGGCAATCGCATCCAGCTCGCCATGCAATACCAGGTCGTCTACAATCTGGCGCCGGAGCAAAACATGCTGAGCAGCCTGCTCTACGTCGTGGCGATCGGGGATGTGGTCAGCATCGTGATCGCCATCGTGGCAGGTCTCTTTCTTGCCCGGCGAGCCCTCGTCCCCATCCAGGTTTCCTGGGAGAAGCAGCAGCAGTTCATAGCGGATGCATCGCATGAACTGCGCACGCCGCTGGCAGCCATCCTGGTCAATCTGGAGCGCCTGTTTCGCTACCCCGATCATACGATTGAACAGGAAAGCGAAAAAATCATGGTCGGCATGCAGGAGGCGCGCCGCCTGAGCAAGCTCGTATCCGACCTGCTGACCCTGGCCCGGAGCGACTCGAACGAATTGCAGATCATGAAACAAAAGCTGCGCCTGGACGAGCTGGTGCTCAAGTGCACGCAGGTGTTTTCCCAGCTGGCGATCGTCAAGGAGGTCAGCCTGGAGACGGACATCGAGCAGCCGCTGGAAATCATCGGCGACGAAGAGCGACTGCATCAGCTGCTGGTCATTCTGTTGGACAATGCGCTGAAATACACAAACGAGGGCGGCAAGATCTACGTTTCCTGCAGGCGCGAGGGACAGCGGGTCACCGTCATGGTCAGGGACACCGGAATCGGCATTCCGAAAGAGGATATTCCGTTTCTGTTCGACCGCTTTTTCCGTGTGGACAAGATGCGCTCGCGGCAAACGGAAGGGACGGGCTTGGGCTTGTCCATTGCCAAGTGGATCGTCGATGCGCACAATGGCAAGATTCAGGTGAGCAGCGAGGAAGGCGTGGGCACGAGCTTTTTGCTCACGCTGCCGCTCAAGCAATAGATCTCCCCGATAAACCGATTTCCCAGCAGAGGAAATCGGTTTTTTGGCATGCCCGGCAGCTTGCATTTATGATACTTTCTTGCTGTACATATATAGAAAGTGAGGTAAACTACAGAAGAGAGGACTACGATTCTCGAGCATCGATGGAAAGGAGTGTGAGGGAGATGGATCTGACCGTGACGAAAGCGGCAGTCGATTGGTTTCGCCAGGAATGGGGCTGTGAGGCGGGAGACAGCATTCGCTTCTTTGTACGATATGGCGGCGTGAGCACGGTGCAGGATTCGTTTTCCATGGGGATCGCCAAAGAGCAGCCGATTGATGTGGGCATCACTACGGTGGAGGACGGCATCACCTTTTATATGGAGAAGGATGAACTGTGGTACATGAACGGGCAAGGATTGACGGTCGACTACTTGCCGGCGACGGACGAGGTTGACTTTCGGCTGACGTAAACAGGCAGACAGGCGCGGGCAGAGGCGATAGACCCTCTGTCTTTTTTTGTGAAAGGCGTCCCCTCTCATGGGGAGATTGAAACATCTCGATGTTTTTGATGAAAGTGGATGTGGCCGCTTGCGGTTAACAAAACGGTCATGACCGTTTTGTACCAATTGACAACCCCGAGAGCGGCGCATTATAGTAAGTATAATACTAACTACTAAGGGAGCGGCTATGAATCAAATCCACAAGGAGCTGCAAAAATTGGGGTTTTCCCAATACGAATGCAAGGCGTACATCGCGCTTCTGAAGCATCATCCGAGCAACGGGTATGAAATCAGCAAGCGATCCGGAGTGCCACGCTCGATGATCTACGAAGTGGTGGGAAAGCTGGTCGATAAAGGGGCCGTCTATACGGTCCCGTCCGAGCCTGTGACGTATTTGCCGCTGCCTGCCAAAGAACTGGTGTTGCGGCAGCGCAAGCAGTTTGAACAATCGTTTGATTTTTTAGAGAGAGAACTGACTGCATTGGAAAGCGAGCGCGAAGTCGATGTCATCAGGCGGATTGACGGCGATGACCTGGTGATTGCGGAAATGACAGACATGATCCGCAAATCCAGGGAGGAGCTGTGGCTGTCGGTCTGGGAGCCGCAGGTGCCTTTGCTGCAGGCGGAGATCGACGCACGGATCGCGGATGGCATCACGGTTTTTACCATGCTGTTCGGCCCGAAAGAAGTGCAGGTCGGGACGACCTACCATCATGATTACATGTCGCCGGAAGTGGCACAGGAGCGCATGGGAGGCCGGCTGAGCATCGTGGCCCGCGATCAGGAGGAGGTGCTCATCGCGAGCTTTGGCTCCGGTGCGAACGCGTGGGCAGTGAAGACGGAGGATCCGGCACTGGTCCTCGTGGCGGTGGAATACATCCGGCACGACATCATCTTCGGGGAAGTGACGAAGGAAGTGGGCCCGGAGAGAGTGGAGGCGCTCTGGAAAAGCCGGCCGGATCTTTTTCACGTCGTCACGGGCAAGCGGTTCGGGTGAGAAGAAGCGTTCCTTGAAGTAGACGATAGAAGAGGAGAGGCAAAATGAGGGAGCAAAATATTCGCATGAAAGCCGAAGCGGCATTGGGGGGAGAGGACACCTTCCTCCAGGGGGTAAAGGACTGTATTCCGACGCTGCTCGGGTATTTGAGCATTGGATTTGCGGCAGGGGTGGTTGAAAAAACGGCCGGTCTCTCCGTGGCCGAAATCGCCCTGATGTCGCTCTGCCTATACGCGGGCTCCGCCCAATTCATCGCGGCGGGAATGATGGCTGCCAACGGGTCGGCTTCGGCAATCATCATCACGATTTTTTTCGTCAACCTGCGGCATATTTTGCTCAGCGCGGCGCTATCTCCCTATTTTCGGCATCTGCCCGGAGTGCGGAACATGCTGATCGGAGCGCTGCTGACCGATGAGACGTTCGGGGTCGCGATCAATGAAGCGGCGCGGCAAAAGCGCATCAGTGAGCGGTGGATGCATGGCCTCAACATCACGGCCTACAGCAACTGGTTCCTGGCCAATATCGCCGGAGCGTTCTTCGGGCAGTGGATCGCGGACCCCGAGAAGTTCGGCCTCGACTTCGCGCTGCCAGCGATGTTTAGCGGGCTGCTGGTGCTGTCTATGGTGAGCCGAAAAAAGTGGGTGCTGGATAGTGTAGTCGCCGTCAGCGCGGTCGTCATTACCGTGGGAGTGTCTATCGCGTTCGGGGCGAACATCGGGGTGATCGCGGCGACCGTGATGGCAGCAACGATAGGGATGGTGGTCGAAAAATGGAAGTAAGATGGGAGGTTCTGCTCATCATTCTCGGAGCTGCCCTCGTGACGTTTTTGCCGAGGGTGCTTCCCTTGATGCTGCTCAGCCGGTTGGCATTGCCAGAATGGGGCGTTCGCTGGCTGAGTCATGTCTCGATCGCGGTGATGGCCGCCCTGGTGGGGCAGGAAGTGCTTTTGCACGAAGGAAACTGGGTCTCTTTGTCGAGCAACGTGGAATTGCTTGCGGCGATACCGACCTTTCTGGTAGCGCTGAAGACGCGCAGCCTGCTGGGGACGGTCGTGTTCGGGATCGTGGCGATCATGCTGCTGCGGTATTGGCTGGCGTAGCGGGCGGCAGCCCAGCAGGCAGCAAAGCAGCAGGCGGGATAGGGAAAAAATGGCGAAGAGCTCCGAAGTGTTCGGAGCCTTTTTCTTTTTTTAAATTACATACTTAACAAACTAAAAAGTTTATTATAGATAAATACATTGAAATGAAAAAAGGGGGATGACACATGCAACGGTTGGTGGATTCCTATTTGGAGCTGTTCCTCGATCGGCAAATGCCGGAATTCGTCTTGCAGGACGAGGTGAAGGAGCCAGCGTATGAGCGTATCCTGTCGCCCGAGTATTGGGCCAAGACGTACAGCGATCCGCATGCGCTGAAGGTGCCATATGCGGCGCTCGATTTGCTGAAGCGGCTGCCGGAAAAAGAGCGGGCGCGGGCGGAACGGAGCGTGTGCAAGCTGTTGACGCTCATGGGAAAATCAAGTTGTAGACTGGAGTTGCTGATTTTACTTTGAGAGATATGTTTTAGACTGATCCGATAAAATGCAACAGCGGCGGACTAGGACGCGGAAATAAAGCCCTAGACTGGTCGCTGTTGCAATCCTTCAGTTATGTTGAATACCTGTAAATGACGCACACTCAAAGCGGTGGCGTCACTCCTAACTGCGCCCAGCCTTCCTTGGAAGGACCATATACTGCAGGTATAGGCAACCCCGCTTGGCGCATCAGAACTGTAACCTGACCCCGATGATGAACGACGTGTTTGATCAATCCCATGAAAATCGTCGCGTTGGACTCCATTCTTCCGAACGCATTTTGAATTTGCTTCAACGAATCGTCCGTCCACTGCTCTTGAAGAGCATTCGCTACATCGGAGCTTACCGCATTAAAGATCTCCGCGATTTCCTTTGAGGACGGCACTTCGTTCGGATTTGACACTTTCGTTACCGAGACTCCGAACTCAGTTAAACACGAATCACCCATTAGCCGATCGAGATAGCATCGCGGCGAGCGACCTCGCGGGGCTAACCGTTCTGGTCAAAGAACCGACTTGTATCTATCGGGAACTCTGGGAAATGACGGCTTATCCAACCGGACAAAATCCTTTCTCTTGCATCGAGGTTGGAAGTTTTTTTGTGATTCAACAAATGGTTAAAGCAGAATTCGGCGTCGGAATTGTTCCAATGTACAAAGGTCTGGAACAGGCAGGCTCCTTGGTCATCAGATCTTTCGCCGATTTGAATCCTGTTGTCACTATAGGCATCGCTTATAAAGACAAAAACTTCCTGGGGAAGGCATCATTATTGCTAATGAATGCCATTAGGGGAATCCGCGAACCCAAACCTACGCTACCGCGGGTATCGTAAACGCTGGATGGAAAGACAAGGCTCGCTTCCGGAGAGAAAAAATGTGGTTTAATATAAAGGAGGACTATTTCAGTAGCGGCAGGGGGAATCATAATGGATAACACATTGGTGCCAGAAATGTTGCAAATGATTGGTCAAGCCGTGCCTGATGGCGTATCCATCGCGATCTCTGACGGGTCGCAGTATTTGTACTACCAGCCCAGCTCCATCATCGATCTGAAAATCAGCCCGGGCGATTCTGTGCCGGTGGGCTCTGCCACATATAAAGCGCTGCAAGAGTTGGGACAAGTGGGCCATTATGTGGAAAGCCGCGTATTTGGCGTGCCTTATTACGGCCTGTCGCTGCCGCTGGTCAGAAACGGCCAGGTGATGGGGTGCATTACCGCCATTTACGCTCCGCAAGCATTGCCCATGCCTGCGCAGGAGCCGCGCCTTTCCTTTTTGATCGGCAAAGACGAGGATGGCTGGCTGCCGCTGCCTCTGCACGAGATTGTGTACATCAGCTCGAAGGAAGGGAAAACATTCCTGCACACGGCTAGCAAGTCGTATGCCAACAAGTTTTCTATGGCGGAGCTGGAAAAGTTCCTGCCGTCGAACAAATTTGTCCGCTGTCACCGCTCCTATTTTGTGAACATGGAAGCGATTGGATTCATTCACCCCCATTTTCATTCTACCTTTTTGCTGGAAATGAAGGACAAGCAGAAAACCCGTGTGCCTGTGAGCCAGACGTATTCCAGCACATTCCGCCAGTTTCTGGGATTTTAAGGAAAAGAATAGTGAGAACGGTTTGCAGTCCGTTTTGCTGATTTACCTTCCAACAATTCTGCTTTACGTCAAATTGAGTGCCCGCTCAGAATTCATGTGATAGGGTATATACAAGATGAATCAATTATACAGGGGGTCACTATCATGTGGGAGCGCTTACGCGATAAACGAATGGCAGACAAAATCGTGACAGCTGAGGAAGCAGCAAGCTGGATCGAAAATGGCATGACGATCGGGCTAAGTGGCTTTACTCGCGCAGGGGATTCCAAAGTGGTGCCAGTGACATTGGCTGAACGGGCGAAACATGAGAAGCACCCTTTTGGGGTAAACGTGTATACAGGAGCTTCCATGGGGGCGGCTGTCGATGCTGTGATGGCGGAAGCTGGAATCGTTCTCAAACGCTTGCCGTTCCAGGCCGACTCGACCATGCGCAAAAAAATTAACGATGGCAGCATCATGTTTGTTGACCAGCATTTGTCTCATACAGCAGAGATGATTCGAAACGGGGTCTTGAACCGGATTGATTACGCAATCGTGGAAGCGGTTGCAATCACGGAAGACGGCATGATTATTCCGTCCACGTCTGTGGGCAACTCCAATATTTTCGTAGAGCAGGCAGATCATGTCATCATCGAGCTGAACTTGGCGCAGACGACAGAGCTGGAGGGTATTCACGATGTTTATACACCCGCCAAACAAGGGGAGCGCGGACCGATACCGCTCGTCTCGGTCGATCAACGGATCGGTACCCCGGGTATCCCGGTCGATCCTGAAAAGGTGCGGGGAATCGTCGTCACCAATCAAGCCGACTCGCCGTCCTCCATCATCAAACCGGATGAGGAAACGGCGAAAATCGCCGAGCATCTGATCAATTTCCTGCGGCAGGAAGTCGCGGAAGGTCGGTTGCCGAAAAACCTTGCTCCGCTGCAATCCGGAATCGGTTCGGTTGCGAACGCGGTATTCAACGGATTTCTGGATTCGGAGTTCACCGATCTGACCGTTTACTCCGAAGTGCTGCAGGATGCGGTGTTTGACCTGTTGGATGCCGGAAAGATCGCTTTTGCATCCGGCTGTTCGATCACCCTGACGGAAGAAAAAATGAAGCATGTGATCGCGAATTTTTCCCGCTATCGCGACAAGCTGCTGCTCCGTCCGCAGGAGATCACCAACCATCCGGAGATCATCCGCCGTCTGGGTCTGATCGCCATCAACACCGCCATCGAAGTGGACATCTACGGGAACGTCAACTCGACCAACGTGACCGGGACGAAAATGATGAACGGCATAGGCGGTTCGGGTGACTTCGCCCGCAATTCCCGTCTGGGCATCTTCGTGACCAAGTCCATTGCCAAGGGAGGCAATGTATCGAGTATCGTGCCGTTCGCTTCCCACGTCGACCATACCGAACACGACGTCGACATCATCGTCACGGAGCAAGGACTGGCTGACCTGCGCGGACTCGCTCCCCGGGAGCGGGCGCTGAAAATCATCGACAATTGCGCTCACCCGACGTACCGCAAACAACTGCGTGCTTACTACGAGGAAGCGTTGTCGCGCGGGGGCCACACGCCGCATGTACTGGAAAAAGCATTGTCCTGGCATGTGCGCTATATACAGGAAGGAACCATGCTGGAAAAAGAGGCGGCAGTAACCCGTTAACGAACGGTCATCATGAAAGAAAAAGCGATGCCCGAGCAGCAAGGGCGTCGCTTTTTTGATTTCTTTTTTGCTTGGTGATTATGCGGAAAATGTTATTAGAAAATTTTAAATAAAAAAGATACTTCTTTGTCTTTTTCAGTAGTTTCCGGTAGGGCCACGGGTACGATAAACGAGCACACAGAGAGAAAAGGGGGATTCTGGTTGATCAGCTTTCATCAAGTAAACAAGCATTATGGAAACTTTCATGTCTTGAAGAATATCGACCTGCATATCAACCAGGGAGAGGTCGTCGTCATCATCGGCCCATCCGGTTCCGGAAAAAGCACACTTGTTCGCTGTATCAATCGCTTGGAAACGATTACAAGCGGCGAGCTGGTGGTGGACAACGTAAAGGTGAACGACAAGAATACCGACATCAACAAGCTTCGCCGCAACATCGGCATGGTCTTTCAGCATTTCAACCTGTATCCGCACAAGACCGTGCTGCAAAATATCACGCTGGCTCCGATCAAGGTACTGGGCATTTCGCAAAAAGAAGCGACAGAGACAGCGCTTTACTACCTGGAGAAGGTAGGGATTCCCGAAAAAGCGGAGATGTACCCTACGCAATTGTCGGGAGGACAGCAGCAACGCGTGGCGATCGCCCGCGGGCTGGCGATGCGGCCGAAAATCATGCTGTTTGACGAGCCTACGTCGGCACTCGATCCGGAGACGATCGGAGAAGTGCTGGACGTCATGAAGAAGCTGACTCAGGAAGGGATGACGATGGTCGTGGTGACGCATGAAATGGGCTTTGCCCGGGAAGTGGCGGACCGCATCGTATTCATGGACCGGGGCCAGATTCTCGAGGAGGCCACTTCCGAGCAGTTTTTCGCAAACCCTCGGGAAGAGCGCGCTCGCCTGTTCTTGAGCCGCATTTTGAATCATTAATCACATGGCATCAACTAAAAAATCATAAAGAAAAAGGGGTATTCAAATGAAAAAAAGTTTGCTGAACAAAGTGGCAGGTCTGGGACTGGTTTTGATGCTGAGTGCAACTGCTTTGGCAGGATGTGGGTCGAGCAAGGCCCCAGAAGGCCAGGGAGGAGAATCCGCCTCCGGCACAGCCGCAACGGGCACCTTGGCCAAAATCAAAGAAAGAGACAAGTTTGTGGTGGGCGTCAAGTACGACCTGAACCTGTTTGGCCTGAAGGACCCGGGTACCGGCAACGTGGAAGGTTTTGACATCGACATCGCCAAAGCCATCGCCAAAAAAGTGCTGGGCGACGAAAACAAGATCGAGCTGAAGGAAGTCACCTCCAAGACGCGGATCCCGATGCTCAAAAACGGGGAGATTGACGCGATCATCGCGACGATGACCGTCACCGAGGAACGGAAAAAAGAAGTAGACTTCTCTGACATCTACTTCACGGCAGGTCAAGCTCTGCTGGTGAAGAATGACAGCCCGATCAACGGTCTGGCTGATTTGAAAAAAGGCATGAAAGTGCTGTCGGCGAAGGGCTCCACTTCCGCCAAAAACATTCGGGAAAAAGCGCCTGATGTCGAAGTGCTCGAATTTGAAAACTACGCGGAAGCCTTCACTGCCCTGAAAGCGGGCCAAGGCGATGCGCTCACGACGGACAACGCGCTCCTGTACGGTATGTCGAAGCAAGACTCGAACTACCGCGTGACCGAGGAGACCTTCACGGAAGAACCGTACGGCATCGCGATCAACAAAGGCGACGCGGAATTCGTGAAGACGGTGAACGATCTCTTGAAAGAACTGAAGGAAAACGGCGAGTACGACAAGATCTATGAAAAATGGATCGGCGAAAAACCGAAAAAATAAAAACGGTTGGGCATGAACATGGCTGAGCGGTCTCCCTACCGCTCAGCCCCTTATTTCCTGACATCAAAGGGGGATTGACAACAGAGATGATCGATATGTCCATCCTGTTTGATCACTGGGACCTGTTTTTGCAAGGATTTGGCAATACCCTGAAGGCCAGCTTGCTTGCCCTCGTCGGCAGCTTTGTACTGGGAACCATCATCGCCATCTTCCGGATCGCGCCGATGCGTCCCCTGAACTGGCTTGGGACCGCTTACGTGGAGTTCATCCGCAATATCCCGTTGCTCCTGATCGTCTTTTTATTTTTTTTGGGACTCCCTGCTGTGGGAGTACGTCTGGAGCCTTTTGTGGCGGGGACGCTCGGACTTACCGTCTACACCGCCGCCTTCATCGCGGAGACGATCCGCGCAGGCATTCAGGCTGTGCCCATAGGGCAAACCGAGGCGGCGCGCTCTTCGGGTCTGACCTATATCGAAACGATGCGCTACATCATCTTGCCGCAAGCGATCAAAGTGGTTATACCGCCGATGGGGAACCAGTTCATCAACCTGGTCAAAAACTCATCCGTGCTCGGCGTGATCGCGGGTCTCGACCTGATGTATTTCGGCGACCTGATTTCTGCGGATACGTTTGTCACGTTTGACGTGTACATTATTGTGGGGATTTTCTATCTGATTCTGACCCTTCCGCTGAGCTTGCTCGTAGGCTACCTGGAACGATACTTGGCGAAGGGCCGATAAAAGGAGGTAACTATGGACTTTATCGGCGCATACGCTCCCAGTCATCTTACCTTCCTGCTTGAAGGTTTTTGGGTAACGCTGCAAGTGGCTTTCTTGTCCATCGTACTCAGTTTTGCTATCGCGATTATCGTCGGCACTTTGCGTTACGGCCAAATCCCGGTCATCTCCCAGCTGCTTGCTGTGGTTGTGGAGCTGATTCGCAACCTGCCGCTCTTGCTGATCATTTTCTTTACCTACTTCGCCCTGCCGGAAATCGGGATCAAAATGGATAAATTTAATGCCGCGATTTTGGCCCTGGTCATTTTCGAGTCGGCGATGCTGTCCGAAATTGTCCGCAGCGGCTTGAAGTCTGTGGAAAAGGGACAGATCGAAGCGGCTCGCTCGTCGGGTCTGAACTACGTGCAGACGCTCTGGCATGTCGTGCTTCCGCAGGCGCTCCGCCGCATGGTGCCTCCGATTGTCAGCCAGTTCATCTCGCTTTTGAAGGACACGTCGCTGGCGGTCGTGATCGCTTTGCCAGAGCTGATGAACCATGCGCAGATCATCAACGGGCGCAACGTCAACTTTGTCATCCCGACATTCCTGCTTGTGGCCGTCATGTATTTTATCGTCAACTACGCTTTATCTGTCGTCTCGAAGCGTTTGGAAAACAGACACGCATAAAAGGCTCAGCCAATGGTTTGGCGCAGCCAAGTTTGCTAATATGGTTTGCAGATCTCCAATTCTTAGTACAATAGGAATGGGAGATCTTTTTTATACGAGAGGAGCAATCTATGCGCGAGCGTGTGCTGGTACTTATCATCATCATGCTGGCAACCGCCTTTTTTGGAGAGATGAAGGTCAACCCGTTTGGGGGAAGCTTTCGTTTTTCTTTGGGAATTGCCGCTTTCTTCTTTGGATTGCTCTGGTTTCAGTCCGTCCCTGTTTTGACGACAGGAATGTTGACAGGGATGTTCATTCTCGGCTTTCGGATCGTGCTCGATCAGCTCATCAGCGATGTCGGGTGGATGGAGAGTCTGCAGACCCATTTGCCGTCGGCCTTTTACTACTTCACTTTTTCTCTGCTCATCCATTTGATCAAGGCCAGGCGGTTTTTGGAGTCTCCTTTTCTCGTCGGGCTCATCGGGGCGTCCGTCGACTTTGCCTCCAACATGGTGGAGCTGCAACTCCGCCAGCTGCTCCATGATTTTCCCGCCACCACTTGGGAGAGCATATTCATGCTGCTGTTTTTTGGAGCGCTGCGCAGTTTTTTTGCGGTGGGTCTCTACAACAGCTTTTCCATTCGCCAGGTGCGCGCTGTGGGGGAAGTGCGCCAGCAGGAGCTGGATCGGCTGCGGATGATTAAAACCGAGCTGTATGAAGAGGCGTTCTACTTGCGCAAATCGATGACCCATCTGGAGGAGATCACCCGCGAGAGCTATCAGCTCTACTCCAGGCTGCTCTCTACGGAGCATACGGAATCGTCCATCGCCTTGCACATTGCGGAAAACGTGCACGAGGTCAAAAAAGATTCGCAGCGCATGTTTGCGGGCTTGTCCAACCTCATCAACCAGGAGGGACTGGCTCCCCAGCTGCCGATACGCGAGCTGTGCGGGCTCGTCGTCCGGGCCAACCAGAAGTACGCCGAGATGCTGGGAAAGGACATCGATCTTTCGCTCACATGTGACGTCAGCTTAGCGACCAGCCAAATCTACGCACTGCTGTCCGTGTTGAACAATCTGGTGGCAAACGCAGTGGAAGCAATCGGGACGAGCGGATGGATCGGACTCACGGTGACGCTGGACCAGCGAAACATCGTCTTTCATGTCGTCGACAGCGGGGCGGGCATCGCGCGGGAAGAACGGGAGTGGGTATTCGAGCCGGGATATACAACCAAATACGACCGACAGGGCAACTCTTCCACAGGAATCGGGCTGACGCATGCCCGAGCGATCGTTCACAGCTTGCAGGGCAGTCTGCGAATCATGGACGACTGGGATCCGGCGACGCATTTTATGGTAAGCTTTCCGTCCGATCAGCTCATGCGAAAGGAGGGTGTATGATGATCCGTTTTTTTCTCATTGAGGATGATGCTGTCGTGCGCAGGATGCTGGAGCGCATCATTTCGGACAGTGGACTCGGGGAGATTGTCGATCAAGCCAGTGATGGCATGAGTGTGTCCATCGACCGATTGTATGGCGTTGACGTCGTGCTGATTGACCTGTTGATGCCAGGACTGGACGGTATTCAAACGATCAAGAAGCTGCGGGCGGAAGGCTTTGCGGGGCGGTTCATTATGGTATCCCAGGTGGAAAACAAGGAGATGATCGGGGAGGCGTATTTGCAAGGAATCGATACGTTCATCCAAAAGCCGATCAACCGGCTGGAAGTCATCTCGGTGCTGCGGCGGGTGGCTGATTATCTCAAGCTGGAAGCCTCGCTGCAATCGATTCGCAAATCGCTGCAAATCCTGGATGTGAAAGGAAAGGATTTGGCAGGTCCGGGGGCAAAGAGCGCGCTTTCGGCGGGATCCAGGCAGAGCAGCCTGGAGCAAAGGGCGCGCCAGCTGTTGCTGCAGCTGGGCATTGCCAGCGAGGCGGGCGCTCCTGACCTGCTCCAGATCATGAACTGGCTCGCGCAGGAGGAAATGCGGGGAGACCAGCTGCGCGACATGCAGCTAAAGGAGCTGTATACGCAAATCTTGCACAAGCTGCACGGGAATCTGGACGAGCAATCGCTCGGCAAAGAGGTGCGAGCCATGGAGCAGCGAATACGCCGCATGGTGTTGCAGGCTCTTACCCATTTGTCCTCGCTCGGATTGACGGATTATGCCAATCCTACCTTCGAGCATTTTGCCCCGCGACTGTTCGATTTTCAGGAGGTGAGGCAGCGCATGCGGGAATTGGAGGCGGGCGAGAAGACGACCAAGTGCCGGATCAGCGTCCGGAAGTTTTTGTCTGTCTTCCTGATGGAGGCAAAAGGGTAAGGATTTTGGCGATAAGAAAAAAGGGGTGCCGCGAAGCGAGCATATGCTTCGGGCAACCCCTTTTGCATGGGATCGGTAGAAAGAAAATGATTTCCGGTATAACGGATAATCCACTTCCGTCGGGATTTGAATGAGTTTAGGGGAGGCGTTCAGGCGATTAAAACAGCACGTATGCGCCAGGACCGATCAGGGCCACGCCGATGGCAACGGCGATCAGGACGAGGTTGTATTCGTAGCCGTTTTGCGTAGCCCAGTACCCGTTTGTACCGTGTACTTTGACAATGGCAACAAGCATGGTGATCGCGATCAAAATGGTACCGACCCAGGTGCCGACACCTGCGGCAAACAGCAACCCGCCGACGAGCTCACCCAAACCGGCGAGCAGCGCCATCAAGACACCCGGCTTGACGCCGATGGAATCCAGCCAACCGCCTGTGCCTTTCAAGCCGTAACCGCCAAACCAGCCAAACAGCTTTTGTGTACCGTGAGCAGCAAACGTCAAACCAACCACCAAACGAATAATGAGCAAACCAAGATCCAACATGTTTTCATCACTCCTGTATTTATGTTAAATTATAGTATTTTAATTTTGAGATAATGTGACTCAAGAAAGCCTCGATCGAGGCTTTCTTTAAGAAAAGTTTGCGTTTCCTTAGAATGTTTGTGCCAGTTTTGCCGCTTTGGCAACGCCTTCCTGTATGAGCGCTTCCGCTTTGTCAGTGAATTGATTGTGACCTTCCACCACAACTTCCGTGATGTTGGAGACGCCCCAGAAGCCCAGCAGAGTGCGAACGTATTTGCTTGCCATTTCGATCGCTGCCATAGGGTCTTCGGAGTAATCGCCGCCGCGTGCGCTCAGCAGAGCCACTTTTTTGTCGCCCAGCAGACCTACAGGGCCTTCCGCTGTGTATTTGAATGTTTTGCCTGCTTGGGACAGGTAGTCCAGGTAAGTGTGCAATACTGCCGGCACCGTGAAGTTCCACAGTGGGAAGGCGATCACGATTTTGTCTGCTCCAATGAACTGGTTCAAGTATTGGTTTACCAGAGCAGCGCCTTTTTGCTCCTCTGCGCTCAGCTCGATGCCGTTGCCTGCTTTGTACATCGCAGTCAGCAGATCGTTTCCGTAGTAAGGCAGGTTTTCTGCGAACAGATCCAGCTCGGTTACTTCGTCGTTGGCATGGGTTTCTTTAAAGGATTTCGTGAATGCCTCGTACAGTTTCACACTCACGGCTTGATCGACCGGCCGATCATTTGCCTTGATTAATAATACTTTGCTCATGGAAGAAATATTCCCCTTTCATATAGTAAGTCGCTAACTTTTAAAACGTAAATCTTGATTTTAAGATTATTACGCAGGCTGCTCTTTGTCAAGCGGTTTTTTGGAGCAAGTCGCACCGCATTGCCTCACTAGAAGCTCTCCTGCGCAACGCGACCCAGTTTTTTCAATAATTGAGTGGCTTGTCGCTGTTCTTCCGGCGTGAGTCCGCTGACCGCCTTTTCGATCGCTTTTTTGTGCATGGGAAAAATGTCCGCCAAAAATTGCTCGCCTTTTTCCGTCAGCTCCGCGTAAATAACCCGGCGGTCCTCCAGACAAGGTTTGCGGATCAACAGCTGCTTCTTCTCTAGCTTGTCCACCACGTACGTAATGTTTCCGCTGGAGATCAGGATCTTTTCGCCAATCTGCTGCAGGGGCTGCGGACCTTTATGATAAAGAACCTCGAGAACGCCGAACTCGGTAGGGTTGAGGCCATGCTGGCGTATGTCCCGATTGATATGGGCCGTGACCCAGTTGTACGATCGCGACAGCACGACCAGGAGATCGAGGGAGTCGTCCCGAACCAGTTGTTTCGACATCATGTCCCTCCTTTCCAATATTGATCAGGAAGCTTAAATATCTTTAATTTGAGATAATCATACATGACAGGGACAGGCTTGTCAAACAAAACCCTGACCGCAGAGGCTGCGTCAGGGAAAGGGGATGGGCGGGGATTGGCTCAGTATTCGACCCTGGTCACTTCGTCCAGAGGGGAGAGGGGGTCTTGCTTCGCTTCCTCCAGCTCCTTTTGCAGCAGCTTTTCGTGTCCCTCGTCGGAGAGGTCGAAATAGAAGTACGCAGGGGGTTCTTTGGATGGTTGCTTCGGACGTTGTTCTGGCATGGTATCCTCCTCGGCTTTTTTCCTTATTGTTCTCCGGGGCGGGGCGATTCATCCGTGTCTAAGGCGGGCATGCGGACGAAATTTGGTTCTTCCGCTGACGGCTCTCATTAGTATAGTACAGAAAAATGGATGGCAGATTACCGTAGAGAGCAGGGTAGAGCAAGCGTGGAAGTGTCGACGCGCGCACGCGGTTTTGCCATGGTTCTCGTCGCTTCGGCAGATCATTCGCTCGGGAGCCGACCTGGGCAAACTGTTGCTGTTTGGCATCTTTGGGCCTTTGGGCGTGCAATATACGTATTTTGTTTCCATAGAAGCAGGCAATGCGGCGACGGCTGATCGGCGGCATCGGGCTGTGCATGCTGACGCGCCCCTGGCAGACAGCTGACTCACGTCGCTTCTCGGCGTGGCGTTCCGCGGTGGAAGCCACCATCGAGCAATAAAGATGAGCCTGGAGCAATCCGGGCTTTTTGTATGCTGCCAGAAAAAAGCAAACAGCTGCCCCGCCGCTGAAGCCGGAACAACAAAGACAAGCGGTTGAAAAACTTTTGTCTATCTGATAGACTTTTGTTTGAGAACAAAGCTGTGAATGTTACCAAGCAGGAAAGGAGGATGCCCGTGGACAAAGAAATGCAGATTTTGCAGTACATCCGCCGCAATCCTTTTATCAGCCAGCAGGAATTGGCGGATCTGATGGGAATTTCCCGCTCTGCGGTCGCCGGTTATATCGCCCAGCTGACCAAGCGCGGCGAGATCAAGGGACGTGCGTACGTCCTGCGCGACGAAGGCTCCATCGCCTGCATCGGCGGCGCCAATCTCGACCGCAAAGCGAGAGGAAAGCAAAAGGTGCGCCTGCATTCTTCCAATCCCGTCACGATCATGGAGTCATGCGGAGGAGTCGCGCGCAACATCGCCGAGAATTTGGGCCGGCTCGGCTGCAAGGCTTCCCTGTTCACCAGCATCGGGGAAGACAAGGAAGGGGAATGGATTCTCCGGGAGACCCGCAAGCACGGCGTCGATATCAGTCAGGTTTGGCGGCTGCCTGCCCAACGGACCGGCACCTATACCGCCCTCCTGGACATCGATGGAGAAATGGTCGTCTCCCTGGCGAATATGGACATCTACGATGCACTGACGCCGGACATGTACGCGGACAAATGGTCGCATATCGCCTCCGCCCAAATGATCTTTCTGGATACGAACGTACCGGCTGATTGCCTCGCCTACATCATCGAGCGCTGCCGGGAAGAAAACATTCCGCTTTTCATTGACCCGGTATCTTCTGCCAAAGCAACGAAACTGCCGCAGCAACTGAACGGAATAGAGGCGATTTTGCCCAATCGGGAGGAAGCCGAGGTGCTGGCAGGCATGAGCATTCAGTCGGCCGAGGATTGCGCCGAGGCGTGCCGCAAGATCCGGGAGCGGGGCGTGAAGCACGTCATCGTCACGATGGGCGAGCAAGGGGTCTATTATCAGTCGGAGGATGCAGCCGAGCAGTTCACTCCCTATCCGACTGATGTGGTGGATGTGACGGGGGCCGGAGATGCGTTTGCCTCGGGACTGCTGTACGGGATCGTCAATGGCGAGACATTCGAGGATGCTTGCCGACTGGGGCTGGCAGCGTCCGCCCTGACCTTGCAGACAGAGCAGTCCGTATCTCCGCTGCTGAAACCGGAGCAGCTCGAGCAGGCCGTCAATCCATACAACAAGGAGCGATAAAAAATGCACCTATACTTGACCTATACAGAAGAAGTCCGTCACGCACTGGAGAACCAATTGCCGGTCGTGGCGCTGGAGACGACCATCATTTCGCACGGCATGCCTTATCCGCAAAACATCGAAATGGCCAAGGAAGTCGAGCAGATCATCCGTGACAACGGGGCGGTGCCAGCGACCATCGGGATCATGCACGGCAAAATCAAGATCGGTCTGTCCGAGAGCGAGCTGGAGGAGTTTGCGACCAACAAGTCCGTAGAAAAAGTAAGTCGACGCGACTTCCCGTACATTCTCGCGAGCGGGAAAATCGGCGCGACCACAGTGGCGGCGACGATGATCGCGGCGCAGCTGGCTGGCATCCGCATGTTTGCCACAGGGGGAATCGGCGGCGTGCATCGCGAAGGCGAAATCACGTGGGACGTATCAGCAGACTTGACCGAGCTGGCCAAAACGGATGTAGCGGTCGTGTGCGCAGGCGCCAAATCGATCCTGGACATCGGACGCACGCTGGAATACCTGGAGACTCACGGCGTGCCGGTCGTCGGCTATCGCACCTCCGAGTTTCCGTCCTTCTTTGCCCGCGCGAGCGGCTTTGGCGTAGACTTCCGTCTGGATACGCCGGAAGAAGTGGGCACCTTGATGGATACGAAATGGAAGCTGGGCCTTCGCGGCGGGATGATCATCGCCAACCCGGTACCGGAAGCAGACGCTCTGGAGCATCAGAAGATCGAGGCCGTCATCCTGCAAGCACTGAAGGAAGCCAAAGACAACCACATCGCCGGCAAGCAAGTGACGCCGTTCATGCTCGATAAAGTGAAACAGCTGACAGGGGGCAAGAGTTTGCAGACGAATATCGCACTGGTGAAGCACAATGCGGAGGTAGCCGCCAAAATCGCGGCCGCGTACCAGAAGACAGTCAATCAAGCGAACTGATTCGCATACGGATAGGCGGGAAAGTCCCTGGCACTCAGGGGCTTTCTTTTTTCAAAATCGCTTGATATACCCTATGGGGGTATTGTATAGTGAAGATGTGATAAGGAAACAACATCGAGGGAACCATACCTAAAAATATACCCAAACAGGGTATTCTTCATGGGGGGAATGGCTATGAGTGCCAAGACAGCAGAAGCGACGCTCCCCATCTCGGGGATGACTTGCGCGGCGTGTGCCCTGCGAATTGAAAAGGGGCTGAAAAAGCTGGATGGCGTCGAGAAGGCCAACGTCAATCTGGCATTGGAAAAATCGACCGTCGTCTACGATCCGACGGTCACGGATCTGGATCATATCCGCGGCAAGATCGAGTCGCTCGGTTACGTTGTGGCAGCAGATCAGGCAGAGCTGGCGATCACCGGCATGACGTGTGCGGCCTGTGCGGCCCGGATCGAAAAAGGGCTGAACAAACTGCCCGGGGTGTTGAGGGCCAATGTCAATCTGGCGTTGGAGACCGCTGTGGTGGAATACGACGCCAGTCAAGTCGGAGTGGCCGATTTCGTTCGCCAGGTCGACAAGCTGGGCTATCACGCGGAGCGCAAGGAAGATGACAATGCCCAGGAGCAGGCAGACCGGAGGCAAAAGGAAATCCAGCGGCAGACCGTGAAGTTCTGGGTCTCCCTGCTGCTCTCTCTCCCGCTCCTGTGGGCGATGGTGAGCCACTTTTCCTTCACCTCGTTTATCTGGCTGCCGGATGCCTTGATGAATCCATGGGTCCAGCTCGCGTTCGCTACACCCGTGCAGTTCATCATCGGGGCGCAGTTTTACGTGGGGGCCTACAAGGCGCTGCGCAACGGGAGCGCCAACATGGATGTGCTCGTCGCTCTCGGGACATCGGCTGCCTACTTCTACAGCTTGTATGTGGCGATCTCCTCCATCGGCACCCATGCGCACATGCTCGAGCTTTACTTTGAGACCAGTGCGGTGCTGATTACGCTGATCCTGCTGGGCAAACTGTTCGAGGCCAAAGCCAAAGGCCGCTCATCCGAAGCGATCCGCAAGCTGATGGGACTGCAGGCCAAGTCGGCAGTCGTCGTGCGGGACGGCGTGGAAAAGACCATTCCGGTAGAAGACGTGCGGCTGGGCGATGTCGTCCAGGTGAAGCCCGGCGAGAAAGTGCCGGTCGACGGAGTGGTGCTGGAAGGGCAGTCTGCCGTAGACGAGTCGATGCTGACGGGGGAGAGCATCCCTGTCGACAAAGCGGCAGGCGATTCCGTCATCGGCGCCACGCTGAACAAAAACGGCTTCCTGAAGATCAAGGCGGCCAAAGTCGGCAAAGAAACCGCGCTGGCCCAGATCATCAGGGTGGTGGAGCAAGCGCAGGGCACGAAAGCGCCGATCCAGCGGCTTGCCGACAGCATTTCCGGGGTCTTTGTCCCGATCGTCGTCGGGATCGCGGTCCTGACCTTTGTCGCCTGGTATTTCTGGGTCTCGCCCGGCAGCTTTGCGGAAGCGCTGGAAAAAGGCATCGCCGTGCTCGTGATCGCTTGCCCTTGCGCCCTCGGTCTGGCGACGCCGACGTCCATCATGGCCGGTTCCGGTCGCGCCGCAGAGCTGGGCATCTTGTTCAAAGGAGGCGAGCATCTCGAGACGGCCCACCGGCTGGACACGATCGTCCTCGATAAAACCGGGACCGTGACCAAAGGAGAGCCGGAGCTGACCGATGTTCTCGCCCTGGAGCTCGAGGAGCAGCAGCTGCTGGCGCTGGCGGGCGCTGCAGAGAAAAACTCGGAGCATCCGCTGGCGCAGGCGATCGTGAAGGGCATTGGCGAGCGAGGGATTGCCCTGGCAGACACCTCCGCCTTTGAAGCCATCCCCGGTTACGGCATCCGCGCCGTGGCGGGGGGGCAGGAAGTGCTCGTGGGCACGCGGCGTCTGCTGGATCGTGAGAACGTTTCGTACGAGCGCGTCTCTGCGGAGATGCTCGCCCTCGAGAAGTCGGGGAAAACCGCGATGCTGGCGGCCGTAGACGGCAAACTGGCCGGACTCCTTGCCGTGGCGGATACGATCAAGCCGACTTCGAAAAAGGCGGTGGAACGGCTCCGGGCCATGGGGCTGACGGTGATCATGATGACCGGAGACAACCGCCAGACTGCCGAAGCGATCGCCCGCGAGGCAGGAATCGAGCAGGTCATCGCAGAAGTCTTGCCGGAGGGCAAGGCAGCAGAAGTGAAGAAGCTGCAGAGCCAGGGCAAAAAAGTCGCCATGGTCGGAGACGGCATCAACGACGCCCCTGCGCTCGCGACTGCCGACATCGGCATGGCGATCGGCACGGGCACCGATGTGGCGATGGAAGCGGCGGATATCACCTTGATGCGCGGGGAGCTCACCAGCGTAGCGGATGCGATCGAGATGAGCAAGCGGACGATCCGCAACATTAAGCAAAATTTGTTCTGGGCATTCGCCTACAACTCGCTCGGCATCCCGATCGCAGCGCTGGGCTTCCTCGCCCCGTGGCTGGCGGGAGCGGCGATGGCCTTCAGCTCCGTCTCCGTCGTGCTCAACGCCCTGCGGCTGCAGCGCGTAAAGCTGTAACCGGAAGCCTCGTGCAAAAAAAGGCAAGCAGCGGCCTGGACCGCATCACCATAGGAAGAAACCAAAGGAGAGATCATCATGCAGACGATTACGCTGAATGTAGAAGGAATGTCGTGCGACCACTGCGTCCATACCATCGAGAAAACATTGAAGGAGCTGGGAGCGGCAGGCAAGGTGAATCTGACGGCGAAAACAGTTGAAGTCACCTACAATGAAAGCGGTCTGACAGTAGCTGCCATCAAGGAAGCGATCGAGGACCAAGGCTACGACGTCAAATAGCAGGAAGCGAGCAGCGCAGGCAGGCCGATGTCTTTCTTTTTGGAACCATGATGTTCCAGAGGGGAGGAGACATCGGCTTTTTGCGTTCTCCCATTCTCGCTCCGGATGTCCGCGACCGGTTTGACTACGACCAGCAAGTGGCGATAGAAGTGTGCGTGTGGGGCATGCCCGAGAGGCTCCGCCGTTATGCCGGCGGAGCCTGATTTGCCGTTGGGAGAAAACTCGCGATCAGCCCAGCATTTTCTCGAGATCCTTGTCCAATACATAGACTTCGACGCGTTCCCCCATCTTTGTGCTGATGTCGCTGTGGCTGGAGAGGACCTTGCATTCGGTGTGCTGTTCCACGATGGCTTCCGATTCCTCGCTGTACATCTCCCGCAGGACCTCGCGCATTTCCTTGACGATCCGGCGGCCTTTGTCGTGCGTGGACAAATGCCGTTCTTCCACCGTGAGAACCCCTTTGAATCGACAGATCACCATGTCCGCTACGATGTACGTCTTTGCCTCCTGAGGCCCTCGTCCGATCAGTTCCCGTTGAAATTTGATGAAAGCCTCGCTGATATCCGCTTCCAGCTTTTTTTTGTTCGAAATGGCCAAGTGCCATACCTCCCATAATCATCATTTTGCCTTATGTTACCGAGGGAGGCTGCGGGCTGTCAACTTGTACGGCAAGGCAGGAAAAAAAGCTCCGCAGCTGACGTGAAAATGCGAGAGAAACCATAAAATATCAAGAGCCGCTGAGACATATCGGTGATAAAATGCTTACATCGATTAAGAATCCACCAATCGTGCCAAACAGGCAAAACCAGGACATTAACAACCGGTTATGCCGGACGTATAATGAGACTCGTAACCAACAATTGCAAATCTGGCCAAATCCCGAGGCATTCGGGAACGGAGGACCCAATCAACAGGGGTTAATCCCACGCAGCGTCGTGGGAGGGATGAGAGACTCTTTCGCCATCCTACCCGTCAGCTAACTTCGTCGGCTAAAGCGAGGGAGGTCAAAAGACCGTCTGTTCGAGGAGGCCTTTTTTATTTGCCAAGCGGCAAGAGAAAAGGCTGCGCGCGAAGCTTTTTGCAGGTCTTTTTGTTTTGCTCTCAAAACGCTCAAAAAGAATAAGCGGTTTTCGGAAGAAGGAAGCGGGAGACAAAACGCAAAGAGGGCAAACCACTGTCAGCTGGGCGTTCGGTAGACCAATGAGACTTTTTCTCCGATGGATCGGATCGTTATGGCCGCAGGCAGCGGACGACTGTGTTCGTCTGTTCCGCCTGCCAATCCCAAGGCGATCTGCGGGGAAATCGTGGCATTGGTCTATTTTTTATCGGATGGGCAAGCTTTTTCCCGAGAGAAGGCTCGCACAGGATAAGCGAAAGAGGCGCTCCGGTCTGACCGTTTCATAAGAAGGCGCATGGTGGTGTGGAGGTGGGAAAAAATAGGCGTAGCGCAGCAACACAGGAGAAAAGACTGGAGAAGGAGGGAAAGACATGGACGCGGTTTCCATACTGCTCTTGGCGCTTTCATTTGGTGCCTTTTTTGCTTTCATCAAATTTTGTGACGCCGTAGTGAGAGAACAGGGAGGGAAAGAAAAATGATCTTGCTGCTGCTGATCGTGGCGGCACTCGCCTTGTATTTGTGCCATGCCTTGATCTATCCGGAAAAATACTGAGTTCGACCGTTGCATGGAAACAGAGAGTTAGGAGGAAATGACGTGGACTTTCTGCAAATATCGTTGGTTTTGGTCGTGCTGCTTGCTTTGGCCATACCGACAGGACGATATCTGGCTAGTGCCTTCTCGTTGGAGAAGACTCGTTTGGACCGCTTTTTTGGCGGAGTGGAACAAGGGATTTACAAGTTGTCCGGCATTCGCGCAGCCGACATGAGCTGGAAGCAGTATGCATCCGCTGTTCTGGTGAGCAACATCACCATGGTCGCAATCGCCTATCTGCTGCTTCGCTTGCAAGGGGTGCTGCCCGGCAATCCGAGCGGGATCGCCGCCATGGAGCCGCTGCTTTCGTTCAACACGGCTGTCAGCTTTTTGACGAATACCAACCTGCAGCACTATAGCGGCGAGAGCGGGCTGTCGTATCTCTCCCAAATGATGGTCATTATTTATCTGATGTTTACCACCCCGTCGACAGGCATCGCCGTCGCCATGGCATTCATGCGCGGACTGACGGGCAAGCGCAGCATCGGGAACTACTACGTCGACCTGATTCGCGCTCATACACGGGTGCTGCTTCCCCTGGCGATCGTCGTCACCCTGCTGCTCGTAGCCCAAGGGGTTCCGCAAACGCTGGAACCGACGGCGACTGCCACCACGATCACGGGAGCGGAACAGCAGATTGCGCGGGGACCAGTCGCCTCACTCGTTTCCATCAAGCACTTGGGGACGAACGGCGGGGGATTCTTCGGGGTCAACTCCTCGCATCCGTTTGAAAATCCGACACCGTTCTCGAACGTCCTGGAAATCCTCTCGATGTTCCTGATTCCGGCGTCGCTGCCGTTCACGTTCGGCTTCCTGGCAAAAAGCCGCAAGCAAGGGTGGATCATCTTTGGAGCCATGGGCGTCATGTTTCTGGGATTCTTGCTCCTCGCCTACTTCAACGAGGTGAGCGGCAATCCGTTGTTGGAGCGTGCCGGACTGTCCCAGACGATGGGCAGCATGGAAGGGAAAGAGGTCCGCTTTGGGATAGCGCAGACGGCTTTGTTTACGGCGGTTACGACTGCGGCCACGACCGGCACGGTCAACAACATGCACGATACATTGACGCCTCTCGGAGGAATCGTGCCGCTTGGTGAAATGATGCTCAACTGCGTCTTTGGCGGTGATGGCGTCGGTACCATCAACATTCTGATGTACGCCATCTTGGCAGTGTTCATCGCAGGCTTGATGGTAGGGCGCACGCCGGAGTTTTTAGGACGCAAGATCGAGAGCAGGGAAATGAAGCTGATCGCGATGGCGATTCTCGTGCATCCGTTGATCATTCTGGTTCCGACAGCGATTGCTTTGGCGACGGAAATGGGGACGGCGGCCATCACGAATCCCGGTTTTCATGGCATCTCGCAGGTGCTGTATGAATTTACGTCATCTGCTGCCAACAACGGTTCCGGCTTCGAAGGATTGGGAGACAACACGCCGTTCTGGAATATCTCGACGGGTCTGGTCATGCTGTTTGGCCGTTACGTCTCAATCATTGCCATGCTGGCGGTAGCCGGTTCGCTGATTGCCAAAACGCCGGTGCCTGAAACGTTGGGGACACTTCGCACCGACAATAGCGTCTTCCTGGTGATCCTGATTGCGACGGTAGCTATCGTGGGGGCGCTGACTTTCCTGCCGGTACTGGCGTTGGGGCCGATTGCGGAGTGGCTGACCATCCGATAGTAAAGAGTCGGATTTGAAAATGATAGAGGCAAAGGAGATGGCTGCGATGAGCAGAACGCGCACGGCTGCGCTGCCCAAAGATTTGTATCGGCGGGCGTTTGTGGAGTCTTTCAAAAAACTGGACCCGCGCGTCATGATGAAAAATCCGGTGATGTTCGTCGTGGAGGTAGGGTTTGTCATTACCCTGCTCCTCACTTTCGTCCCCAGCCTGTTTGGGGGAGCGTCGGAACCATTCTATAACGGGATTGTCAGTCTGATCCTGCTGGTGACTATTTTGTTCGCCAACTTTGCGGAGGCATTGGCGGAAGGGCGAGGCAAGGCGCAGGCGGAGAGCTTGAAGAAAACCAAGCAGGAGACAAAAGCGCGGCGTCTCGGCAAAGATGGCTCCCTGCAAATGGTCGGTTCCACGGAGCTGCGAAAAGGCGACATCGTCGTCGTGGAAACAGGCGAGCTGATCCCGAGCGACGGTGAAATCATCGTAGGGGTAGCCTCCGTCGATGAATCCGCCATTACGGGTGAATCTGCTCCCGTCATCAAGGAGGCTGGCGGTGATTTCAGCTCCGTAACGGGAGGCACTCGCGTCGTCAGTGACCAGATTCGGATTCGGGTCACGGCCGATCCCGGCGAATCGTTCCTGGATCGCATGATTTCGCTGGTAGAGGGCGCGAAACGCCAAAAGACGCCGAATGAAATTGCGCTCAACACCCTCCTGGTCAGCTTGACCTTGATTTTCCTGATCGTCTGCACGACACTCTTGCCGATTGCCGGTTACGTGAAGGTAGCGATTCCCGTCGCGACGCTCATCGCCTTGCTCGTATGCCTGATTCCGACTACGATCGGCGGGCTGTTGTCGGCGATCGGGATCGCCGGGATGGACCGCGTGACGCAATTCAACGTCATCGCGATGTCCGGGAAAGCGGTAGAGGCATCGGGTGACATCAACACCATCATTTTGGATAAAACGGGGACGATCACGCACGGAAACCGGATGGCGGCGGAGTTTGTGCCGGTCGGAAAAGTCAAGCTGGACGCGCTGAATCGAGTGGCAGCGCAAAGCTCTATTTACGATGAGACTCCGGAAGGCCGCTCCGTGATTGAGCTGGCGAAGAAACAGGGACTGGACAACGAATGGCTTGACCTGCCTGGTTCGGAAGGGGTGGAGTTCCGGGCCGAGACCCGCATGAGCGGTACGAATCTGGCAGAGGGCACCCTCATTCGCAAAGGGGCCGTGGATGCGATCAAAGCCTATATCCGCGAGCAAGGGGGCAGCATTCCGGCTGATCTGGATGCAAAGACGAACGCCATTGCGGCAGCGGGAGGCACGCCGCTGGCGGTAGCGGAAGGCAGGACCATTCTGGGACTGATTTATTTGAAGGATACCGTGAAGCCCGGCATGCGCGAACGCTTTGAGGAGCTGCGCCGCATGGGAATCCGTACGGTGATGTGCACTGGGGATAATCCGCTGACAGCCGCGACCATCGCCAAGGAAGCGGGCGTGGATGACTTCGTAGCGGAGGCGAAGCCGGAAGACAAGATCGCCTTGATCCGAAAAGAACAGGCGGAGGGCAAGCTGGTCGCGATGACCGGGGACGGAACCAACGATGCGCCAGCATTGGCACAGGCTGATGTGGGACTGGCGATGAACACGGGGACAGTGGCGGCGAAGGAGGCGGCCAATATGGTCGATCTGGACTCCGACCCGACCAAGATCATCGAGGTCGTGGCGATCGGCAAGCAGCTGCTGATGACGCGCGGCGCCTTGACGACTTTTAGCATCGCCAACGACGTGGCGAAATACTTTGCGATCATCCCGGCGATGTTTATGCTGGCGATCCCGCAGATGAACGCGCTCAACATCATGAGCCTGGCGACGCCGCAAAGTGCGATTCTGTCCGCGCTGCTCTTCAATGCGATCATTATCCCGACCCTGATTCCGCTCGCGATGAAAGGTGTCAAATACACGCCGATGAGCGCTTCCAAGCTGCTCGGCCGCAACCTCGTCATCTATGGACTAGGCGGCATTCTTGTACCGTTTGTCGGGATCAAGCTGATTGACCTGGTTCTGGTCACGATCGGCCTGGTGTAATCATCATTTACGAAAAGAAAGCAAAGGTGAAGATGTATGTGGCTTAGCAATCTGCGTCTCAGTTTCGTACTGCTGTTGATTTGCGGTCTGGCGTATCCGCTGGCGATGACGGGAATCGCGCAGGTCGTCATGCCGGCAAAGGCGAGCGGCAGCTTGATTGTCGATGCATCAGGCAGGGTGATTGGCTCTGAATGGATTGGCCAACAGTTCACGGATCCGCGGTACTTTTCCGGCCGCGTTTCTTCGATTGAATACAACGCAGCGGGCTCAGGCTCCAACAACTATGCGCCGTCCAACCCGGCGCTCATCGAACGCACACAAAAGGATTTGGACGCTTTTTTAACAGCCAACCCCGGGGTGAAGCTGGAGGACATTCCCGCTGATCTGCTGACCAACTCCGGTTCGGGTCTCGACCCGCACATTTCCCCGCAGGCAGCCAGCGTACAGGTAGCGCGCATTGCCAAAGCGCGCAATCTGGATTCAGCCAGGCTGCGGGAACTGATAGCACAGCATACGGAGGGCAGGAGCCTGGGGGTATTCGGAGAACCGCGGGTAAACGTCCTGAAGCTGAATCTGGCGCTGGATCAACTCAAATAAGGAGAGCGAGTGCATGGGAGAGCCGTTTCGGAGAAAGTCCCCTGAAGAAATCTTGAAGTCCATTTCCGACATGCATCGGGGAAGGTTGAAAATCATCCTCGGGGCAGTGAGCGGTTCGGGAAAAACCTATCATTTGCTGATGGAAGGACAGAGCTTGAAGAAGAAGGGGATCGATGCGGTGGTCGGCATCCTCGGGATCGCCACTCGTCCGAAGCTGGCCGAGCAGCTCGAGGGGCTGGAAAAGATCGCGCCGATAGCCTGGAACACGCCTGGAGAAGAGAGATACGACCTGGATGTAGGGGCCATCATCGCGCGCGATCCAGAGGTTGTGCTCGTAGATGGGCTGGCTCATCGCAATCGAGCGCAGGCTCCCAGGCCGACTCGCCTGGACGATGTGCAGTACCTGCTGAACCACAATATCAGCGTGATCGCGACCGTCAATCTATACGAGCTGGCCGGGATGAAGGAGCTGGCCGAGCGCCTGACCAAGGCGGAGGTACGGATCGAACAGTGTGTGCCGGAGGATGCGCTCGCTTTGGCGGACGAGGTCAAGCTGCTGGACGTGACGCCCGAGTCCATGCTGAAGCGGCTGGAGGAAGGCCATATCGAGGCGCCGCAGTCGTCCAATCCGCTGTTTCGGCGGGACAATCTGCAGGTCTTGCGGGAGCTGGCGCTGCGTTTTGTCGCCAATGGCGTCAACGAGGATCTGGAGGACTACCGGGAAAGACACGGAATGGTCGGCGCCTCGGGAGCGGCGGAGCGAGTGCTGGTGACGGCGCAGTATCACTGGAACGGCTCCATTCTGGTCAGGAGGGGCCAGCAGGTAGCCAAGCGGCTCGGCGGCGAGTTGCTGGTCGTCTGCTTTCGATCCCCGGAGAAAATGCTGACGAAAGAGGAAGCGACCTTTCGGCGAGCGATCGTCAAGCTGGTCGAAAAGGTAGGGGGAGTCTTTGAGGAGCGCCCTTTGCAGCGGGATTCGGACGTGGCAAACGAGCTGGTCGCCTACGCGATGAACAACAACGTGACGCGAATGGTCATGGGACAGTCCAAGCGAACGCGCTGGGAAGAAATCTGGCGAGGCTCTGTCGTCCACAAGATTTTGCGGAAGAAGAGGAACATCGATATTTTGATCGTGGCGGACCGCTCCGAACGGGATGGCGAGCGTGTGCTGCCCGCCAAGAGAAGGACTCCCGAACCGAATCCGTATCGCCGTTTGTCGGAAGAAGAAGTCAGGCAGGAAATCGGGAGGATCAGGAGAGGCACGCTCAAAGTCTATGTCGGGGCGGCGCCGGGTGTCGGCAAAACCTACACGATGCTGCGGGAAGGCAATGAGCTGGCGCAAAAGGGGATCGATGTCGTCATCGGCCTGTTGGAGACCCATGGACGAAAGGAAACGCTCGAGCAGGTAGGCGATCTCCCGCTAGTGGCCCGCAAACGAATTCCCTACAAGAATGTGGTCCTCGAGGAGATGGATACGGACGAGATCATTCGCCGCAATCCGGAGGTGGTGCTGGTCGATGAACTTGCCCATACCAACGTGCCGGGCAGCGTGAACGAAAAGCGCTATCAGGACGTAGAGAAGATATTGGCGGCAGGCATCTCCGTGATTTCCACGATGAATATTCAGCATCTGGAGAGCCTGAATGACAGCGTCGAGCAGATCACCGGCATCCGGGTGCGGGAAACGGTGCCGGACCACATTTTGCATCAGGCAGACGAGGTGGAGCTGATCGATATTTCCCCCAAAGCCCTCCAGCAGCGAATGCGCGAGGGGAACATTTACGCCATGGAAAAGGTGGAGCAGTCGCTGAATCACTTTTTCCAGACGGGCAACCTGATCGCGTTGCGGGAGCTGGCTTTGCGGGAAGTGGCGGACGATGTCGATGAACGGCTGGAGGCTTGGGAGAGGCGGACCTTGCGGGGACCGTGGCGGCAGCAGGAAGTGATCTTTGTCTGCGTCAATTTGCGCGCAGACAGCGAGAGGCTGATCCGCCGCGGCTTTCGCATCGCGTACCGGCTCAAGGCGCACTGGTATGTCACGTACGTGCAGGATCGCCAGCCTTTGACGGCCGAGGAAGAGCAGCGGCTGGAAAAGCTGAAGAAGCTGACGGAACGGCTCGGAGGCATTTTTGAGCGCGGGAAGGCAGCGGGCAGGCGCAAGGTGTTTACCGAGCTGGTGCGCCTGATGGATGAAAGACAAACCACGCAGGCCGTGATCGGGCAGTCGGCCAGGACGAGGTGGAAGGAAATTCGGGAAGGGTCCGTGATTATGCGGCTGCTGCGGGAAGTCAGGCATATGGATGTGCTGGTCGTGGCTGATCATACACCCGACACGAAGTAAGGGAGGATCACGATGGGTGGAGAGAAGCAAGAGCGATGGGAGAAAAGCATGGCGGACGCCTATAGACAGCTGGAATCTCTCGCATCAGAGCAGGACGGGCAGGGGGGAGAATGCAGGGGGCCTTGTGCGGAAAAGCAGTTGTTTGCCATGCTGACGCGGGTCTATCTGAAGGAAGAGGAGGTGCGCGTGAGGCAAAAGCTAAAACGCAAGTCTTCGCAGCGCATCTCTCGCGTTCTGCATGAAACGATGGGGGACTTCCTCGCGCAGAGGCTGACGGGCTATGAGTTTGCGGTGGTCGAAGGACTGCTTTTTGCCAAAAAAGAGGGGAAGGTCTTGGCTGTGCTCAAATGCATCCCGGATCTGGGCAGCTATGATACCCATTCCTGGAATGCGACGATTGCGCGGTTCGTTAAGCAGTATCAAAAGCGTTGCCAATTGACGGCAGAGCAGCTGCTGTTTGTCGTCTGCTCCCTTTCCAAGAGCCTGGATGCCGCTCATGCCAAGGCGTTGACCGGAATTGAGGTGTGGAGCGGCACAGCACTGACGGCGCCGGCTTATCGGGAGGCACTCCAGGCCTATGTCCGCAAATGCGTGGAGACGATGGAGGCGCTTCCTGCCCCTTCCCGGCAGATCTATTTTCTGAGCGCAGAGATTCATCCGAATGTCCTGGCCTGTCAGCTGATTCAGGGGGAAACGGCGGCTTTGCCGGATCGTTGGCTGCGTCCGTCCATAAGTGAGCTGATCCAATATCTGGACTCCCTGCCGTGATATACTGAAGGCATGTTCACAGGGAGAGGCAGGGGGGATCGGCAATGAAAGTAAACGTGATCGGCATACTTCATTTTGCAGGAGCGTACGTCTCAGGGACGGAGCTCGCTCCGGATGATTTGCCCAGGCACAATATTCCGCCTGTCCGCAATTGGCCAGCTCCCGGATGCTGTGGGACTTGCTGCGGGAAGAAGCGCGCGGCTGGCTCCGTGATGACGGTCTTGCCCTCATGCTGGGGGGAGATTGCAGCTTGATCGTAGGAACGGCGACAGCCCATCAGGAGCTGCACGGAGATCAGGCTTGCTTGCTGGTGATTGACGGTCATGTGGATGCCGTAGCCCCTGCTGCCAATCGCTGTGTGGGAGCGGCGGGTATGGGGCTATGGTTCTTGCTGCGCGATAATCCGATGTGGGCGGCAGAAAAGGCTTGGGATGCCGGGCGAATCCACGTCATCGGGTGTCAGCAGCCGCCGACGGAGAGCTGCGGAGTAGACATCGTCACGCTGGCTCAACTGAAGGCGGACGGACTGGAGCGGTGGGTCAGCACCATCTTGGCGAAAATTCCGGCGAATGCGAAACTGCTCGTTCATTTCGACGTAGATGTAATGGACGAGGAAGCCATGGCTGCCGCGTACTCGCCGAGCAAAACCGGCTTATCTCTGGAAGAGGCTGAGGGGTTGCTTGCGGCCGTGCTGCGGGATCACCGGGTAATCGGCTTGGAGGTATAACGGAGTTTTCCGCTTTGCGGGACACGACAGGAGAATATGCCGAACGCCTGGTTCGACTGCTGGCAAATGCATGGGACACTCGCGCAACCAGGGCTTCATCTGATACACTACGTATATAAGTGATTGTTTATAGGTGAAGGAGGAGGAGCTTCATGCTGAAAAAGCTGATGGCCAAATTGGGAGTAGGCGCAGCCAAGATCGATCTGCAGCTGGATCGCCCCGGGTATCGCCTCGGAGAAACCATGACAGGTGTGGTTCGAATCGAGGGCGGCAATGTCGAGCAACGCATTTCTGATTTGAGTGCGATTTTCATGATGAAAGCTTATGTAAAGGGGCAGGAAGTCACCAAACCGGTGCAGCTGTTCCCGATCAAAAGCAACTTTACGGTACAGCCAAAGCCGTCCGTAATGGAAATTCCTTTTGCGTTTGAACTGCCGGAGGGCCTGGCGATGTCCACGCCGTCCATCCGGTACTACCTGCATACCAAGCTGGACGTGGAAATGGCGCTGGACCCGACGGATCTGGACTACATTCAGGTGTTGCCGCCTGTAGCGGTCGAGCGTGTCCTGAACGCCCTGGAACACTTGGGCCTGCGCCAAAAATCGGACTCCGGAAAGCTGACGCCATACGGCCAGGAGTTTTCCTTTTTCCCCGGTACACCGCTGGATATTCCGCTGAAGGAGCTGGAAGTGATCTTCTTCTCGGCGCCCGACGAGCTCAAGCTGCTGGTCGAACTGGATCTGGCCACAGGCATTCTGCGGCGGGAAAAGGAGTACAAGGCCGAGATCATCATCCCGCAGGAGCTGCTGCAGGCGGGGCAGGAAGAAGAGCTGTCGCGCTTTTTGCTCGCGACCATCCGGGAGTATGCCAACAACCCGCAATCCATCCCGTACGTCTCGCTGGCCGCGTACCATCAGGGCCAGTACGGCCATCGCGGCAGCGGCATGGGCGGCATGATCGGCGGTATGGCAGCCGGCTTCCTCGGCGGCATGCTGCTCAATGAGATGATGTACGGAGATGAAGACGTCGCCTCGGACGACACGAGCGGCGGCGAAGGCGAGGACGGCGGTTTCGACTTCGGCGGATTTGACGACGAATTGTAATTTTGCTTGACGTGCAAGGAAAAGCCATCGCCTGCTGTACCGGACAGCGGGCGGTGGCTTCTGTGTTTTTCGATGGAAGAGGAAACTGCGGCAGCCACCGCGAAAACAATCCGGGGTCATGAATCCCGAGATCATGAGAATGACATGCCCCAGTAACTAGCCCCAGACTGAGTATCACGTCATTTCTTCCCTGGATTCCCCCACAAACCCAATATTTTTAAGTCCCCCCTGAATACTCCCTCAAACACGCCTTCAGCGTCCAACCTTGATATGCCTCTTGAACTGGCTACTTTTGGACGCGGTTCCATTTTTGGAGTGGAGACGTGCAGGAATGACCCCCGCGCAAGTGGCCCTATGAACCGGAGCTTTTTTCTCCGTTTTCCGTGCACATCGGAAAAGCCATCTGCGTATACCTAGTAGGCAACGAGAAAGAGGTGAGCACACATGAGCGGATGGCTCTCGCTCCTGCTCGTTTCCCTGGCCATCAGCATGGACAGTGTCAGCGTAGGATTGACGTATGGGCTGCGGAACATGAGAATGCCATTCCTATCGCTTGTTGTCGTGTCAGGTTGTTCCTTTATCGTCGTATACAGCGTCATGATGATAGGGTCGTCGCTGACGTACTGGCTGACCCCCGGAATCGGCAAGCGGATCGGGGCGGCCGTCCTGATCGGCATGGGGCTGCTTATGCTGTGGAGGCTTGTTTCTCCGCGCGCGGCTGCAGAGGAAGACAGCTCCCGCGCCATGGTCTCCACACAGAAGCAGGCCGAGGCCGAATGGACCGTGCTGTCGCAATTTCGCGTGTTTGGCGTCATGATTCAAATTCTTCGCGACCCCGCGCGGGCAGATACGGACCGTTCGGGGCATATCATGGGCTGGGAAGCCGTCATGCTCGGATTGGCCTTGTCCCTGGATGCGTTTGGCGCCGGGATCAGTCTGACGTTTCTCGGCTATTCCCCGCTGGTTGTCGCTCTCTGCATCGCTGTGATGAGCTCCTTGCTGCTGCAGATTGGTCTCACGCTGGGACGAAGCGCAGGTCAGAGCAAATGGGTCTCCAAGCTTACCTGGCTGCCGCCGATCCTGCTGATCTGCATCGGCGTGGCGAAAAGCTTTAAATGACAGACATCCACACGCCCGTCCCAGGCACAGGGGACGGGTTTGTTTTATTTTGTGGCTCGTCTGCATACATATCAGAAGGAGTGAGAAGTGGATGGAGGAGATGTAGGTGGATACACAGCCAATTCGAAAATGGTACACGCTGGCAGCGACAGACGTGACCGAAGCCCTTCATAGCGATGCGGCGCAGGGATTGACTCAGCAGGAGGCGGAGCGGCGACTGGCAAAACAAGGTGCCAACCAGTTGGCTGAAAACAAACGCAAGCCTCTCTATACAGTCTTTCTCGATCAATTCAAAGACTTTATGGTGCTCATCCTGTTCATCGCCACATTGATTTCCTACTTTCTCGGGGAGTACCTGGACGCCATCACGATTATTGCGATCATCATCATTAACGGAATTCTCGGGTTCATACAGGAGGCTCGCGCGGAGCGGTCGCTGCAAGCGTTGAAGGAGCTTGCCTCTCCGATGGCCAGGGTCATGCGGGACGGACATCTTTCCATGATTCCTGCCTCGCGGTTGGCGCCGGGAGATTTGGTCTGGCTGGAGGCGGGGGACCGCGTGCCGGCCGACGTGCGCCTGCTGTCCGCCAACCGTCTGGAAATCGAGGAATCCGCCTTGACGGGCGAGTCGGTGCCAGTCAGCAAATCGACCAAAAGACTGGATGTGGCGGACGCGGTGCAAGTCCCGCTAGGCGATCAAAAAAACCTCGCCTTCATGGGCACGATGGTGACCGGGGGGACGGGCAGCGGGATCGTGGTCGCTACCGGGATGGGCACAGAGATTGGGAAAATCGCCCATTTGATGAATACGGCAGAGGAAGCCGCGACCCCTTTGCAGCTGCGCTTGGAGCAAATGGGCAAGATCCTCGTCGTCGTCGCCGTGCTGCTCACCATCGTCGTGATCGCGGCAGGGGTATGGCACGGGCACGAGCTGTTTACGATGTTCCTCGCCGGAGTGAGTCTGGCGGTCGCCGCTATTCCCGAGGGGCTGCCCGCGATTGTGACCGTCGCGCTGGCCCTCGGCGTGCAGCGGATGATCCGCCGCAATGCCATCGTCCGCAAGCTGCCCTCGGTCGAGACGCTGGGCTGCGCGTCCGTCATTTGCTCCGACAAAACCGGGACGCTCACGCAGAACAAGATGACGGTCACACAGGTCTGGCACAGCAATACGCTCTATGAAGTAAGCGGCAGCGGCTACGTCCCCGAGGGCGCCTTTCTATTGCAAGGCAAAACGGTATCGCCGGCGCGGGATGGCGCTCTCAACCAAATGCTGCGGATCGCCGAACGCTGCAACAACGCCCGCCTCACCTGCGAGGAGCAGAGCACGCACAGCCTGCTGGGGATGGGCAAAACAAACCGCTATTGGCACGTCGTCGGCGACCCGACAGAAGGGGCGCTCAAGGTGCTCGCAGCCAAAGGACAGCAGGGCGCGGCCGATCGGGGCAAGCTGGGCTACCAGTCGGTGCGGGTCGAGGAGCTCCCGTTTGATTCCGAGCGGAAAATGATGTCCGTGGTGGAAAAAGGCTCGGACGGCGTGCACTCCCTCCTGACCAAAGGCGCGGTGGAAGCCGTGCTGGCCCGCTCTACGCACATCCTCTGGAAAGGGGAGCTTCAGCCGCTCTCGGCCACGATCCGCCACCAGGTCCTGGAACAGACCGAGAGCATGGCGGGCAAGGCGCTGCGGGTTCTCGCCTTTGCCTACAAGACGCTGCAAGGCTACCGGCCCGGTCAACCCGTCGGCGTCGCCGAAAACAACCTCGTCTTCGTCGGGGTCGCGGGCATGATCGATCCGCCGCGGGAGGAAGTGCGGCCAGCGATCCAGTTGTGCCACCAGGCAGGCATCAAAACCGTCATGATTACCGGCGACCACAAAGTGACCGCAGAGGCGATCGCCCGACAGATCGGCCTGGTGCGCGGGTACGGGGAGGTGCTGGAAGGACGCGACCTGGATGCCCTGTCTGACGCCCAGCTCGCCGAGTATGCCGAACGGGTATCGGTCTACGCGCGCGTCTCGCCCGAGCACAAGCTGCGGATCGTCCGCGCCTTGCAGAGCAGGGGGCATGTGGTGGCTATGACGGGGGATGGCGTGAATGACGCACCCGCGATCAAGGCGTCGGACATCGGAATCTCCATGGGCGTCACCGGCACGGATGTGACCAAGGAGGCGGCCGATCTGGTGCTGCGCGACGACAACTTCGCGACCATCGTCGCCGCTGTCGAGGAAGGACGCAATATTTACGACAACATCCGCAAGTTCATCCGCTATCTGCTCGCTTCCAACGTCGGGGAAATTCTCGTCATGTTCTTCGCGATGCTGCTCGGCTTGCCTTTGCCCATGGTCCCCATTCAAATTTTGTGGGTCAACCTCGTGACCGATGGCTTGCCTGCGATGGCATTGGGGGTAGACCCGGCCGAGGCGGACACGATGTACCAGCATCCGCGCAACAAGGCGGAAAACATATTCAGCCGGGGACTCGGGTGGAAAATCATCAGCCGCGGTTTCCTGATCGGGGCGATGACGCTGCTCGCTTTCTGGCTGACGCTTCATGAAAATCCAAACGATCTCGTGCACGCCCAGACCGTCGCTTTCGTCACCCTGGTCATGGCCCAGCTGATACACGTCTTTGACTGCCGCAGCCAATACAGCGTCTTTCACCGCAATGTCTTTGAGAACAAGTACCTGGTCTGGGCGGTTCTCTCGTCGCTGGTGCTCGTTCTCGGCGTCGTCTACATCGAGGCCCTGCAGCCGATCTTCAAGACGACCGATCTGTCCTTCCGTGACTGGGCCCTGGTTCTGGTCACTTCCGGAGTGCCGACGTTCGTGGCGGGGATTGGCGGAGTCATCGCCAGCGGCAAATCGAGGGCAGGCAGGCAAAAACGCACGTCCATGCGTACCGTGCGTCCTGACTGACCCTATCAATGTCTCACCGTGAAGCAGGAGAGAGGGATGGATCGTGCTGAGGAGAAGCGGTGGGTGGCGGAGACGGGGAAAAAGAGTCTTCGCGATCACTGTGTTTGTCATCATCGGATTGTTCGTGCTGTTCCTGGTGGCCGAGAAGCAGATCGAGCCCACGCTGATGCTGATCGCCCAGGCAAAAGCGGACCAAGTGGCGAAGCTCGCGATCATGGATGCCGTCACCAAGCGGCTCAGTCAGCAGGGGCTCGATTTTAACGAAGTCGTGCAGATGGAAAAGGATCAGGAGGGCAACATCAAAGCCGTGAACTTTAATTTTCGCGAGTATTCCCGCATCGTCGGGGAGACGACGGCGCGAATCCAAAACAAGCTGAGGGAATTTGAGAGCGAAAACGTCCAGATGTCGATTCCGCTCGGGGTCGCGACCAAAAACGCGTTCCTCGAGCATCTCGGGCCCGAAGTCCCGATTTCGTTTGTCCCCATCGGAGCGGTCAAGACGAAGCTCGAGACGGGAATGAAGCAAGCAGGGATCAACATGGTGCTCGTCACGGTTTATATCAACGTCGATGTGGATTTGCGCGTCATCATCCCGTTTGCCACCGACCAGCAGACCGTTGCGACGCAAATCCCCATCACGGAGGCACTGATCGTCGGCAAGGTTCCCGCCTATCTATACAACAATCCGTCAGGCAAGCCGGATGTCCCGATGCCGCGCAGCGGGCAGGTCATCAATCCGCCGTAACATTTTTTGAAACGTTTGATGCATGCTGTCGTCAAAGTTAAAGAAACACTACACAAAAGGAATTGTATAGGAGGCTGAAACAGCATGAAAACAATCCGTACGGGCATGATGACTTTGGCGGCGCTGGCCGTTTTGGGAAACAATGTGGCATCGGCAACCTCCGAACCAGTCAAAGAACTCTCCGTCAACGTAAACGGACAGCCTATCGAGCAGGCGGCGATTTTTGATAAAGGCCAACAAACCATCATGGTGCCACTCCGCGACGTGGCGGAATCCCTCGGGTTTGAAGTGAAGTGGAACGCGGAGCTGAAAGCGGCGGAAGTCAACAAGGGCGCCCTTTTCTCTTACGCCAAAGTCGGCGAGGACCGTTACCCCTATGCCAAAATGTACAAGACATTGGGAGCAAAGCCGCTCCTGCTGAATGGCAGCACCTACGTGCCGGTGGCATTTGTGGATGAAATTCTGCAGGCGGAAGTGACGGTCAACGGCGATGCAGTGAGCGTGGCGGGCGAGGAATCCGAGGTGGCTCCAGCTCGCACCGGCACCATCACCACCATCATCAAGAGCGAAAATGGCAAAGTCTCGTTCCTGCTGAACGGCTATGAGACCGGAATCGTGCTGCATGTGAATGAAGAGACCAAAATCACGACGGCAGACGGCAAGGAACTGAAACCGGAAGACCTGAAGCTGGGGATGGAAGTGGAAGCGACTCACCAAAAAATGATGAACATGAGCATGCCGCCACAATCCGGTGCCGTCAGCATCGTCGCGAAAAGCAGCCTGGAGACGCCGGAAGTCATGGGGACGGCAGGAAACATCGTCAGCATCGACAAAGACCAGGAAGGCACCTACAAAATGCTGGTGGAAGGCCAAAAGCTGACGGAGACTTCGCCGGAAAAAGTGGAGCTCATCATCAACGAAAAGACAAAGATCGTGAGCGCACAGGATAACAGGAAGCTTGCGCCAGAGGATCTGAAGGCAGACGTGAAAGTCTTTGCCTACTACAGTCCAAAACTCACTCGCAGCTTGCCGCCGATCGGTGTCGCTGAGAAAATTGTAGTCGAATAACCGGATTGGAAGCGGAACGGCAGAGGCTGTTCCGCTTCCTTCTTGTTCGGGGCCTATTTTCCCTTAACGGTGCAATGATGCCATAGTTGTTCAGCAAGTTTAAGTGTTGGCTGGAAAGTATAGGAGAGGGCGCCTACAGCGCAGGGCGGATCGGATAGGCCATGCAGATGACGCGCCCCAGCTTTTCTGTGAAGCGCTCTTCGTTGGCCGCGAAGCCGTGGAGGTTCAGGGAATTCCCCGATTCACTTTCCGTCCGTGAAACTCTACAATAGCGATGAGAAGATTGTTTTCATAGGAGGAGCTCATGAACACGTGGAGTGAAGAGCTGGGTCCGTCCAGTGAAATGATTTCGCTGATGCAGTCGATCTTTGCCAACGTCAGTGATGCCATCCTGGTAGTGGACAGAGACGGGTTGATCGTGAAGGTTAACGTCGCATTGGAGCAAATGACCGGCTGGACCGAGGAAGAATTGGTCGGGCAGAAACATATTTGTGAGATATGTCTGGGGATGGCGACCTGCCTCGAGGAGACGACTTGTGTCGACTGCTTTTTCAAACGGGTGCAGATGCCCTCTTTCGAAATGAGGCTGAGAACGAAGGACGGCAGAGACTTTTCGGTGGCTGCGAGTTCTGCCCGTCTGCAGGATGAGCCGAGCGGCAAGCTGGTCCTTGTCCTGCGTGACATGACGGCCCAGCAGCAGGCTGAAAAGGAACGCTACCAGAACAAGCTGACCAACTACGTCATTCAGGCACAGGAAGAAGAGCGCAAGCGGATCGCCCGCGAGCTGCACGATGGACTGGGCCAGTTTCTCTACAGCATCCTGGTCGGACTCAATGTGGTGGGGCAGGGCCCGCTGAGCGATCCGATCCGCCAGCATGTCACAGATCTGCTGCAGATGACCTCCAAGGCGATGGAGGAGGTCAAGCGGATGGCGCTGGAGCTGCGGCCATCCGCCCTGGACGATTTGGGGCTGCTGCCCGCCCTGCGCTCCTTGATGAAGCGCGTGGAAAAGAGCTTTGACATCCATGTCGAGCTGCTCGTCCAGGGAGAGCGGCGCAGGTACTCGGCTGCGATCGAAACGGCGCTGTATCGCATCGTCCAGGAGGCCATGACCAATACAGCCAAGTACGCCCGGGCCAGTCAGCTGGGGATCGTGTTCGAAGACAGGGAAAAGGAACTCGTGGTGACGATCGTGGATGACGGCATCGGCTTCGATGTGGAAAAAACGTTGCATACAGGCAAGGGGCTGGGTGTGTTTGGGATGAAGGAGCGGGCGCAGCTGCTGGGAGGGACGGTAAACATTCGTTCGGCGCCTGGCGAAGGCACGACCGTGATCGTCCGCATCCCGGTTTCAAAGGAGGAGACAGAACATGGCCATTCGCGTGCTGATTGCTGACGATCACGCCATCGTGCGCTCTGGGCTGGGGATGTTGATCAATGCCCAGGAGGATATGGAAGTCGTCGGCTATGCGGCTGACGGAAAAGAAGCGTGCGAAAAGGCGACGGAAGTCCATCCCGATGTCGTCCTGATGGATTTGAGCATGCCCCCGGGGGAAAACGGCTTGACGGCAACGGCCCGGCTGAAAGAGATGGCTCCCGACATCCAGGTGCTCGTCCTGACCATGCACGATGACGAAGAATACCTGTTTCGCGTCCTGCAGGCAGGGGCGGCCGGCTACATTCTCAAGAGCGCCCCGGATCTGGATCTCATCACGGCCATCCGCTCGGTGCAAAAAGGGATGGCGTACCTGTATCCCTCGGCGACCAAATCGCTGATCGAGGAATTTTTGCAGATGGTCAAGAACGGAGAGGAGCAGGCGAAATACGAGATTCTCACCGACCGGGAAAAGGAAGTGCTGGTGCTGGTCGCCAAAGGCTTCAGCAACAAGGAAATTGCGGAGCAGCTGACCGTCTCCGTCAAAACGGTAGAATCGCACAAGGCGCACATCATGGAAAAGCTGCATCTGCGTACGCGCCCCGACCTCGTGCGCTACGTGATCAAAAAAGGCTGGCTTGATTTTGAATAGGATAGAGTGAATCAGGACAAGAGGGTGTCTCAAAAGCCATGAAAAATGGCTGAGGGACAGCCTCTTGTCATTTCCAAATTTCAGGATTTTTTCAGGATAATCTCGCTATGATGGGGGGGAAGACATGTGGAAAGGATGGGAATGAAACGATGGCGAAGCAGTCAAAATGGCGAAAGTGGCAAATAGGAGGCGGCATGATCGCATTGTTGGCAGTCTTATTAGACATGGCGAAGGCCGATCCTGCGTTTGGAAAAGCGGTACAAGCCGCGCAGGAAAACGACAGCGGCGACGCGTATGACGCTGACGAGGATGCCGCGAACGCAATCGGAGACGAGCAGCCGGAAAGCGATTGGAACGGCGCTGAAGACGGCAAAGATGAGGAAGCGGAACACGACGAACATGAGCAATCAGAAATAAAACCCGTGCTTGCTGCAATGGCGCGGCCTGCACAGAAGGCTGCGGCCACTCACGCTGCTCCCGCGTCGCACGCTGCAGCAGCGTCGACCCAGCAGAAGCAGCCTGTCACCAAGGCTGTGGCTCCATCCAAGCCTGCAAAGCAAACCGCTGCACCCAAAACAGGGGCGGCTGCCGCTCCGGTACAGCCTGTTCCGGCGCTACCGGCACCACAGCCACAGCCGCCACCGCCGCCACCGGATATTCCAGCCGCACCGCCTGTTGAAAGTACGCCAGCGGCTTCCATCGACACCAGCAGCACAACAACGCCGCAGGTGGAAGAGCCGGCCCCGGCTCAAACAGAAAAAAAATCGAGTAAGAAAAAGTCGCATACCAAAAGCCGCCGTTCGTAACCGCGAATCGAGGCGAAAACAGGCTTGCGCCAGGAGGAACCCGTTATGCAGCAAGACGGACAACTGCATCTCTACCGAAGCCATGCCATGAACACCGAGATCGAAACGATCCTAGAAAGCCAGCCGGACCCGATGAACCGCGAGCTGGCGCAAATGGTGGACAAATGGTTCCACGCGGTCGAGCGCCGCTTCAGCCGGTTTTTGCCGGAAAGCGAGCTGAGCCGTCTCAACAGCCATAGCGGCAAGCTGACACTGGTGTCCGCACCGATGGCAGAAGTGCTGCTTTTGGCCGACAGCTACCGTTCACAGACGGAAGGGCTCTTTACGCCTTTTGTTCACGATGCGCTCCGGGCAGCCGGATACGACCGTTCCTTTGAAAAGCTGGACAAGGAAAACGCGTTTGTCACGGATATTCTAACTGGCAGCGAAGCGTTCATGACGCTCCATCCGCAGATGAAAGCTGTGCAGCTGCGTGCAGGCGCGCATCTGGATCTGGGAGGGATCGTCAAAGGCTGGTCAGCGGAAAGATTGGCAGGGCGGCTGCGGCGAAAGTACGGGATCAAGCGCGGCCTGGCCAACGCTGGCGGCGATTTGCAGGTCTGGGGTGGCAGCAGTCATGATGAGCCATGGAATATCGGCATCGCCAGCCCATGGGACACAGAAGAGGAACTGGCGATCGTTTGCTTACGCGAGGGGGCGGTGGCGACGTCCAGCGTCTGGGGCAGAAGCTGGACGTACGGCCCGCATGGACAAGGGCATCACCTGATCGACCCCCGTACGATGAAGCCAGCCATCAGCGATGTCGCCCAGTGCAGCATCGCGGGGGACAGCTTGATCCCGTGCGAAATTTGGGCGAAGGTTGTCTGCATCGCAGGTGTGGAACCAGGGATGGCCCTTTTGCAAAAGCACGCCCCGCGGATGGAAGCGTTGATCGTAACCCATGCTGGAGACATTCATTTTTACGGCGATCCCCATCAGCTGGATTCCCGGTGGGAGATCGAAAAGCTGGATTTTTTGCATGCAATCACCAATGAAACGGAAACGAAAGGAGAGCGCATTCGATGACGGAGTGGGTACTGCAATTGCCTACCTGGGAGATGATCCGGTTTTTCGGGCTGCTGTCTTATTTCATGCTCTTTGTCGGCGTGAGCCTCGGCATCACTTACAGCATGCCCGGATGGAGCCCGAAAACAAAGGGAAAACTCTATAAACTGCATTCAGTCGCCTCGATTACGGGCATGTTTACGGGGATTTTTCACGCCATGATCCTCGTGGTCGACACGTACATGCCATTTTCCTGGTCGGAGCTGCTTTTGCCGTTCACGGCGTCTCATTCTCCGCTTCTGAACGGATTAGGAACGATCGCTGCCTACAGCATGATCGTGATCATCCTGACGACCGATCTGCGAAACAAAGTCAACCGGAAAATATGGAGAGCAATCCACCTCGGCGCTTATCCCACTTTTGTGATGGCCTTGATTCACGGAATGGGCGAAGGCACCGATACGGAAGAAGGATGGATTTTTCTCATGTACGTCTTTACGTTTGCTGTAGTGACGATTCTGTTGATCGTCAGAGCTTTTCAGGGAGGGAAACGCAATCTTGCACATTCTGCTGGTAGAGGATGACCCCAAACTGGGACCGTTGATTCAGTACAAATTGAACCAGGAGTATCATACGGTGGAGTGGGTGCCCGACTCGGAGCTCGCGCTGGATTATGTGCGGCAAACCCACTACGATCTGTACATCCTGGATTGGATGATGCCCAAAAAGAGCGGACTGATGCTTTGCGAGGAAATCCGGGCAAGCAACGACCAGACCCCCATTCTGATGCTGACCGCCCGGGATGCAATCGACGATCGGGTAGCCGGGCTGACCAAAGGAGCAGACGACTACTTGATCAAGCCGTTCGCGTTTGAGGAGCTGTTCGCCAGAATCCACGCGTTAGGCAGGCGAATTCCAGCCGGCCTGAATCAGGAGCAAACCTGTGAATACGCGGGGCTTGTGCTTCATCGGCAGACTCACGAGGTGCGCCGGGACGGGCAATTGCTCGCGTTGACCAAAAAAGAGTTCCAACTGCTGGAGTTTTTTCTGCGCAATGCGGAGAAGGTCCTCACCCGCGAGCAAATGATCAACTACGTCTGGGGTCTGGACGCGATCATTACTCCGAATGCCGTGGACGCGGCGATCAAATTGCTGCGCAAAAAAGTGGACGACGGGTTTTCCAGCAAGCTGATCCACAATGTCAGGGGCGTCGGCTATCGCCTGTATTTGCCAAAGGAGAATGAGTGTGTTTGAGAAGACGCGGAAAAAACTGACCCTCATGTACAGCGGCATGCTGGCGTTTATCCTGATCGCGGTATTTGTCGGCTTTTACTGGACGCTAGTTGCTGTCGTCAACCGCAACGAGCAAGCTCGGCTGGAGTCCATCGGGGAAAAGGCCATCCATGAATGGAGGGAATCTCATGAGCGGAAGCTGTCCGGGCGGCCGGATGAGGAAGATTCCTCCGTCAGGGGCAGGATGGACTTTGACTTTTTGCAGGAAAACCAGATTGTGATGCTCGCGTCGGACCATGAGCGGCTGGTAAAGGCCAATTCCGAGCATGACGATATCCTTTCATCTGCCTTTGCACAGGCAGTCATGCAGCAGGCGACGGAAGCGGGCAGAATCAGTCATATCCAGCTGTCCGTCGAGGGGGAAGCAAAAACCTTTGCCGTCTACCGTCCGGCTGTCGACGATGAGGATCATGAGAGTGAGAGTGATGTTCAGCTCTATCTGGCGGAGGACGTATCCCGGATGGAACAGCTGCTGCGCCAGATGAGATGGGTGTTGACTGGAATCGGCATATTTTTGCTAGGTTTGGCCGCCTTGATCGGTTACTGGTTTTCCGGACGTGCCATGGTGCCCATCAATCTGTCCTATAAACGGCAGAAGGATTTTACTACCGATGCTTCCCACGAATTGCGCACGCCCTTGAGCGTCATTCTCTCATCGGCGGAAATCCTGCAGGAGAAAAAGGATAGCCTGCCAGCTTTTCACCAGTCCGTGCTGCATAGCATGCTGGATGAAATTCACCGGATGAACAGGCTCATCAACGACCTGCTGACACTCGCCAGGAGCGATGTGGAAACCAATCCCAAATTGTCTTTTCAAACGTTTGACTTTCTCGAACTGGTTGCAGAAGTAGCCAATCGCATGCAAATCAAAGCCACCCGCAAGGAAGTGACGGTCGTAAACCGGGCCGCGCACGGAGCGGTGGCCTTTAGGGGACACAGCGATTCGATTCGGCAGCTATTCTACATTTTGCTCGATAACGCGGTGAAATACAGTGAGCCGGGAGGAAAGGTGGAGCTTGACATAGTCAGGGAAGGGACAAGCCGGATCGTTTGCTCCGTCCGCGATTACGGAAACGGAATCCCTGAAGAGGATTTGCCCTATGTATTCGAACGGTTTTATCGCGCAGACAAGGCGCGCTCCCGCGAGGTGGAAGGAACCGGTCTGGGACTGGCCATCGCGGCTCAAATCGTCAAGATGCACAAAGGGCAAATCAGCGTGTCCAGCTCCCGGGAAGAGGGAACCTTGTTCACGGTTGTATTTCCCATTCATCAAACAAGAGGTGACAAGCCATCATGACAGACAGTAAAAAACAGCATTGGATTTCAAACAGGCAGGAGCGAGCCTGGGTCTACATCGCTCTGGTGCTGGCGGCAGCCATCGTGGCATGGGGGGTCTGGACGATTTACCAGTATCCATCGCCTACGTTCCATACGAAAGATTTTAAGGGCGTCTTCAAAGATCAGGGCTCGATTGCTCGAATCGCGTTGTTCGTCGTTCTCGGGCATTATGTCATCCTGTATCTTTTCCAAAAAGGAGTATTCAATCGGTCGGATGCTCTAAAAAAATGGATGGCTGCGTTATCGCGTCTGCTACGCAAACTACACACCCCTGCAGCTATTTTGGCTATCGCTCTCATTCTGCTGCATGCTGTCGGGGCATTCCTGTACGAATTCGAGCTGGAGTACGAGTATGTGAGCGGTTTGCTCGCCCTGCTTGCTTTGCTGCCGGTACCCATCTTCGGTCTGCTCAGGTACCGGAAGCTGGATAAGAAATGGCATCTTCGTTTGGGACTGGCCTTTGCTGTCCTGTTCCTGGCCCATTCTTTTCTCTAAAACGAAGATGAGAAAAACTTCAAATCGGAAATTATAGTAAACTCTGATAGTAGAAGCCTAAAAATGGTAATGCAATTTTGGGGGTATGATTCATGTTGAGTCCTCCTTGGTTAACGTAAGGGTCCGTATAGTTGCGCAACTTGTGGACACCTCTAATCATACCAAGAGGGCTCCTTTATGTTTGTCATCTATCTGGGAAAAATTTGACGGATTGTAATATGAAGTGCGACACCTATCGCTAGAGGCAGGTTGCCTCACAGGTTCATCATGCTGCGAAACGCTTTGACTTTTCCCCTGCTTACGGGAATATCCGTCTGGCTCTCGTCGTTCATCTTGACCAGATACGTGTTGTTAAACCAAGGGATGATTTCCTTGATCTGTCTCACATTCAAAATGTAGTTCCGGTGGCTTCGAAAGAAATGCCAGGACCGGTTCAATATCGCTTCCAGCTCGATCAATGACAGGTCGCACTTTTCCACACTCTCTTTGGTCGCAATATACAAGTCCCTTTCCCGCACAAACGCGAAGTAAATATGGTTCACATGGATCGGGATGATCTTGTTGTTTTTGCGGATGCAGACATGCTCGTCCAGCATCGGGGCAGCCGCCGCCCGCTCCGTGAGCAGGGAAGGACGTTCGTTTCCATCTGGCCTGTCAAGAAGCGTCCGCACCTTCCTGATCGCGTTGTCCAACTCTGACTCTGTGATCGGCTTGGTCAGATAACTGACGGCAGGAGTCGTGAACGCTTCCAGCGCGTGTTCATGAAAAGCGGTCGAAAAAATGATCAGCGGAGGCCTGGACATCTGATTTAGTTTTTTGGCAAATTCCAGTCCGCTCATCCCGGGCATGTGAATATCGAGAAACAGCAAATCAGGCTCGGACTCGATAATGTGGGGCAGTGCTTCAATCGGATTGTAATGGATCGAAATCACCTGGATATCGATGTATTTTTTCAGCAGGTACTCGAGTTCGGAGCAAATCGCCGGCTCATCATCGATCATGATGGTTTTCAGAAACACGCGGACTCACATCCTTTCAAGTATCAGCCAACGGGGCAGTAAACGTGACGATCGTCCCGGCGCCAGGCTTGCTACGGATCTGCAGGCCATACTCGTTTCCGTAGATCGACTGCAGCCGCTGATGGACATTGGCAAGGCCGATCCCTTTTGATCGGCTGTTCTCTATCTCGTCCAACCGCTCCTCGCTGATGCCAACCCCATTGTCTTCAATGCTGATTTTCACCTCATCGCCGGCCGGTTCCACGCGAATGGTGAGCAAGCAGTCGCTAATTTTCGGAAACAGCCCGTGGTGAATGGCATTTTCCACGATCGGCTGCAGCGTCAGGATGGGCAATTTTCGCTCCAGCAAAGACTCGTCCATCTCCATGTTCACCTTGAGCCGGTTGGCGAACCTCACTTTCTCGATTTCCAGATAGGATCTGATTCCGTCCAGTTCTTCCTGCAAACTGTGAAAATTGCCCTTGTTTTTCAAATTGCGCCGGAAAATGTCGCTTAAATGGCCGAGCAAGCTTCTCGCCAGCTCAGGGTCTGTCCGGCAGTAGGACATGATCGTGCCCAGCGTATTGAACAGAAAATGCGGGTTGATTTGCGCCTGCAGGGCGTTCACTTCGGCTTGCTGCCGCATTTTGGTATGATGCTCGATCTCCGCCAGTTCGATTTGGACGGACAGCAGCTTGGCCAGGCCGTCCACCAGCTTCAGGTTGGTCTGGGACGTCTTGAGCGAAGCGCTCTTATAGTAGAATTGCAGCGTGCCAATCGCCTGGTTTTGATGGTGCAAGGGTGCGGCGATGACCGATTTGACGCGAAGCGAACGGGGAAAGGCAAGGTCTTTGTCCCGGTATACCACTTCATTCTCGGTCAAAACGGCTTTTGCCACTTGCGCGCACAGCTCCTCTTGCTGCGCGTGATGCGTATGGCCGATTCCTTTGGCGCTGAGCAGCTTCTCGCGGTCGGTAATAGCGACGGCATCGACCCTGGCGGCGTTCCGGATGATTTCGGCCGTGATTTCCGCGGAACGTCCATTCAATCCGGTTCGCAGGTGCGGCAGTGTCTGGCTTGCAATCGTCAGGGCTAGATTGGCGCCGAGTGCGCCGGACTGGTCCTGCATCATTTTCAGATTCAGAAAAATACGCGTGAAAATCAACAGACCAGCGATTGTCACGATTGTGGTCGGAACGGCAATCTTTACTTCCAGCTCGAGTGCCGCTGCAAAAGGTTTGGCGATGAGCAGCACTGTGACTTTTTGGATCAGCTCGGCGGCAAAACCCACCAGCACAATATGCTGCCATTTCATGCGCGACAGACTGATTTTGCTGCTGACGATCCCGCCAAAGAGGCCGGCCAGCACGGTCGAGATGGCGCAAGCGGCAGCGGTAAATCCGCCGATCGAATAGCGATGAATTCCTCCGATGACGCCGGCGAGGACGCCGACGACAGGCCCTCCGATCAACCCGCCCACAACCGCTCCGACAATGCGCGTATTGGCGAGTGCATCATTGATGCGGATGCCGTGCTCGGTTCCGATCACCGACAGGAACCCGAACAGCAGAGAGAGGATCGCCACCCGCTTCCAGTCGTTTTTGCCGTAGACGATGTTTCGAAAATAATCCAGCTGGCCGAGGATGAGGGAAATCACCGCAATTCCGGATATATTTTCAAGCAGTTTCAATAGCATGTTGAAAGTCATGACAACCCCCTTATGGTAAGGGTATCCCGATCGGAAGGATAAATCAATGCAGGTGGGGGGAGAATATCGGCATGTCGGCGGCTGTATTTGCATGCTCGGGACAAGATGATGGATTCAGGGAAAAGCGGCGTTCTAAAATAAAAAATGTTCAGATCATTCCTGACCGCGAGAGAGAAAATAAAATCCCTTTCAAAACAAATGATGCCTGCTTACGCGATGAACGGTATTGTTTCATTTGCAAGCGGTTTCAATTTTTCTTTTTACGATGGAAGCGGTTCATTCAGAAGGAGGATGCAGCATGACGCAATCGAGTGAGCGCGCAAGGAAGCGGCGTATCACAAGCAACATCTTTAAAGGTTCGTTGGGGAACCTGATCGAATGGTACGACTGGTATACGTATGCAGCTTTTGCAGTGTACTTTTCTTCTCAATTTTTCCCAAAAGGAGACGCGACCAGCCAACTGCTGAATACGGCGGCAGTATTTGCCATCGGATTTTTGATGCGGCCGATCGGGAGCTTGCTCCTGGGACGGTACGCGGACCGTCACGGGCGCCGTGCCGCGCTGACGCTGTCTGTCACCATCATGGCCGGCGGTTCTTTGGTGATTGCTTGTACGCCAGGTTATGGATCCATCGGCATGCTGGCTCCGATCATTCTCGTTCTGGCCCGCCTGCTCCAAGGTCTGTCGCTTGGCGGGGAATACGGAACATCGGCGACGTACTTGTCCGAGATGGCCGACAAGGGCCGCCGGGGCTTCTACTCCAGCTTTCAGTACGTCACTCTGATCAGCGGACAGCTGTTGGCGCTGGGCGTGCAAATTATTTTGCAGCAAATACTCAGCGATGCAGATATGCATGTATGGGGATGGCGCATTCCTTTCGTCATCGGAGCGTTTGGCGCACTGGCTGTCTTGTGGCTTCGCCGGAGCATGGACGAATCCGAACAGTATGAGAAAATGGGGGCGAAAAACCGGGCCAACGCCGGTACCTTGCGGGAGCTGATGAAGCATCCGAAGGCTGTGATGTCAGTCGTCGGCCTTACACTCGGGGGAACCATCGCCTTTAACACGTACACGACCTATATGCAAAAATTCATGGTGAATACGGTAGGACTGCCGAAAGAAACCGTCAGCTGGATTAACTTTTTCGCTCTGCTCATCTTCGTCATCCTGCAGCCCCTCGCCGGTATGCTGTCCGACCGGATTGGGCGTCGGCCGCTGCTGCTTTCGTTCGGTATTCTGGGGACGCTGCTGACTGTACCGCTGTTCCTGCTCATGGAACAGGCGAAAACGCCGATCGTCGCTTTCCTGCTGATGATGGCCGGTCTCATCATTGTTACGGGCTATACGTCCATCAACGCCATCGTGAAAGCCGAGCTGTTCCCGACTGAAATCCGCGCGCTGGGTGTTGGTTTTCCTTACGGTGTGACCGTCGCGCTCTTCGGGGGCACGGCGGAGTTCTTCGCGCTGTGGTTCAAGAGCATTGGGGTTGAGTCGCTCTTCTATTACTACGTGGCAGCTTGCGTGGCCGTGAGCCTCATCGTCTACTGGCGCATGGGCGAGTCGTCCAAGACCTCCATGATCGAAGCCGAGCTGGAAGCGGCAAATGGCGAGCCGTCTGCCCAGCGCTAGGCAGCTGGCGGCCATTCCCTATAATTCCGCGGCATTTGTCATAAAAATTACAATCCGTCGGTTTGGCGTACATGCAGATGCGCCGGGCCGACGGTTTTTTTCTGCTTTCTGCCGCCATCCGGCCAGATTCCTTACGAGACCAGCTTGCAGGCTGGTCTTTTTGCTGTGTCTAACTTGTGACAGAAATTGGATAATATCAGGGGTTTTTCCCCCCATTTTAGGGGATTTCCCTGAATTACTTCGTCGCGTACTAAGGGATAGAATGAAGGCGTAAAAGCACAAGGAAAGGGGGAGAGAGCGATGGAGACGCAAACTAACAGCCTGAAGAAGAAACAAAAGCAGCCCGCCCCGCAAAAGGAGACGGAATTCCTCAAAGGGACGTTTGTTGCTGTTCTGATCCTCGGAGGAATCATTCTCCTCAGCTGGTTTGGTGTATTTGGCCTTTTCCTGGAACGTGCATAAGAGGGGAAACGAAGGAGGGTTCGTATGCATCTGCATAAGTATGAAAAAATTTGGTTGATGCTGGGTGGCGGCGCTCTGGCCTTGTTTATCGTGCTGCTGTGTGTCAATGCGTTCGCGATGGGGATGGCTCCGCCAAGCGATATGGAAATGATCGATCCGGCAGAAGTGACGAAGACGCCGCCTTTTGACAATCCGGGCTTGAAGCAGGTGGGAGAAAAAGAATACGACGCTTACATGACGGCTTTTGCCTTCGGCTTTTCGCCGACCAAGATGGAAGTGCCGGTCGGCTCGACTGTCAATTTTCACGTCACAAGTCCGGATGTCGTCCACGGCTTCCAGATTCCCGGGACGAACGTCAATTTCATGGTCATGCCCGGACATATCAACTCCGCTACACATACCTTTGACAAGCCAGGCGAATATTTGATTATTTGCAACGAATACTGCGGCGCGGGTCATCAAGTGATGGCAACCACTATTATCGTGAAATAGAGCGAGGTGATTCAAATGGTTATCGCACGAAAGGTAGAGACGGAAAAGCTGCCAGGTCTCATAGAGCGGCCGGTTGCCCGTCTCGGATTGGCTTACGTTTGGGTGGCGTACATCGCTTTTGGCCTGGCGGCATTGGCGGGCATGGTGCAAGGCATGGTGCGCGGCGGGATCCTGGAACTGCCGAGCTGGACGAATTACTATCAGATCCTGACTGCCCATGGTGTGCTGATGGCACTTATTTTTACCACGTTTTTCATCGTTGGCTTTCTTCTGACGGGGGTAGCGCGCACGACAGGCGGGTCTTTGCCTAGCACCGCCCTGCGCTGTGGATGGGCCGGATGGATCCTGATGGTCGTGGGTACGCTGATGGCCGTCGTCACTATTTTGCGGAATGAGGCTTCGGTGCTGTATACGTTTTACGCGCCGCTGAAGGCATCCCCGTATTTTTATATCGGGACAGCGCTCCTTGTCGTAGGCAGCTGGTTTGGCGGCTTTGCCATCTTTGCCAGCTACAGCAAATGGAAGCGGGAGCACAAGGGTGAAGTGTCGCCGCTCTTCGTCTTCATGTCGGTCACGACGTTCGTGATGTGGATCATCGCGACGCTCCCGGTGGCAGTCGAGGTGATTTTTCAGCTGATTCCCTGGTCGCTGGGGCTTTCGCCGACGATCAACATCATGCTGAGCCGCACCTTGTTCTGGTTCTTTGGGCATCCGCTCGTCTACTTCTGGCTGATGCCGGCGTACATCGCCTGGTATGTCTGCTTGCCGCGGGTTATCGGCGGGCATGTGTTCAGCGACTCGCTCAGCCGTCTCGCCTTTATTCTGCTGCTGCTGTTCTCGATTCCGGTCGGGTTTCACCATCAGCTGATGGAGCCGGGGATTTCGGCAGGCTGGAAAATGATTCACGTGACGCTGACGCTCATCGTCGTCATTCCGTCGCTCATGACGGCCTTCTCGATCTTTGCGGTCTTTGAAACGACGGGCCGTAAAAAAGGCGGAGTCGGGCTGTTCGGCTGGCTGAAAAAGCTGCCGTGGACGGATGTGCGCTTCTTTGCTCCGTTTGTCGGGATGCTCTTCTTCATCCCGGGTGGAGCAGGGGGAATCATCAATGCAAGTAACCAGATGAACGCCGTCGTGCACAATACGCTCTGGGTCACCGGCCACTTCCACATCACGGTAGGGGCGGCTGTCGCCCTCACATTCTTCGGGGTCAGCTTCTGGCTCATTCCGGTGCTGACCGGACGCACCCTGACTCGCACGGCCAACCGGATGGGGATGGTGCAGACGGTATTCTGGGCGGTAGGGATGTTCCTGATGTCGTTTGCGATGCACTTCATGGGCTTGCAGGGAGCGCCGCGGCGGACGGACTACACGACGTATATGGATCACCCGACGGCACTCGGCTGGATGGACTATCAACGGATGATGGCTTTCGGCGGCGGTCTGCTGTTCGTGGCCGCAATCCTGCTCATCCTGATCCTGCTGTACTTGACCTTCAAGGCACCGAAAGGCTATATGGAATATCCGATCGGGGAGACGGAGCAAGAACAGCAAATTCCGGGGATTCTGGAACGCTGGCCGGTATGGGTAGGGCTGATCGCATTTCTCATCGTGATGGCGTACGGCTATCCGATCATGGAGCTGCTCCAGCATCCGGCGCCGGGCTCGCCTCCGTTTAAAACCTGGTGACTCATTGCGGCTGATCGCCAGACAGCAAAATCCACTCGTGGAAAGGTACGAGTGGATTTTTTTCGTGCGTTGATCGGCTCCGCCGCGCCAGAGGCTTGGCAATGCCGCATTTTCTCCATGCGGCGGGATGGAAGCTGTGCTGGGCGATCAGATCAGTAGTAAAGGGCAGCCAATTCTGTAAAGGCAAGAATCAGATACCCGATGGCAAGCAGCCAGAGAGCGAGCAGTCTGAGGTCTTCCTCTTCAAATGGCATGGAACTCCTCCTTTGTCTCTTGGTACTCCCAAGGTATTCAATAGGAGGGGCATTGGTTTAGCTTACGGTGCGTAAATCATCTTGCGGGTCATGCCGCCGTCGACGATGAGCTCGGTGCCGGTGATAAAATCGTTTTCCTTCTGGGTCAAAAACAGGCAGGCGCGGGCAATATCATCAGGCACTCCGACTCGCCCGGCGGGATGCTGCGCATGATCCTCGGGACGCAGCGCGGCGTAGTCGCCGTTCTCGATCCAGCCGGGCGAGATGGCATTGACGCGGATGCCGTCCGGTCCCAGAGACACAGCCAGGGCGTGGGTCAGGGCCAGGATGCCGCCTTTGGACGCTGCGTATGCTTCAGTATTGGGCTCCGACATGTGAGCGCGGGATGAGGAGGCGCCGGTGACGATGACAATGTAATAAAGAATGAGTAAGCTTTACAAAAACACCATTGCAAAATATATTTGACTATAATAAAGTAAGTAACAACTTTGTGATGAAAAATAAGGAGGTCTACTCATGCAAACGGAAATAAAGGGAACAGTCGAACAAGTGCTGGAAGCAAGACATAGTGTGCGCCAATACGATCCGAATGTCACCATTCCCAAAGGCGAGCTGAATGAAATCCTGCGTCTGGCAGCCACCGCGCCATCGTCGTGGAATCTGCAGCACTGGCGCTTTCTGGTAGTGACAGATCCCGCCATCAAGCAAAAGCTGCTGCCGATCGCCTACAATCAGCAGCAAGTTGTGGACGCGTACGCTACTATCATCATACTGGGAGACCTGGAAGCAGACAAGACGGCAGCGCTCGTGTACGACGCCGCAGTTGCCAACGGCAAGGTTCCGCAGCAAGTACGCGACACGTTGGTCGGTCAGGTCGAAGCCGCCTACAAAAACAATCCGCAGCTGGCGCGTGATGAAGCGATCCGCAACTCCTCCTACGCAGCCATGCAGCTGATGCTGGTGGCAAAAGCAAAAGGGTACGACACCTGCCCAATGGGAGGCTACGACAGAGATAAGCTCATCGAGGCCTTGAACATTCCATCCCGCTACTTGCCGACGCTGGTGCTCACGCTGGGAAAAGCGAGCGTAGCCGCGCATCCGACAGATCGCCTGGGACTGGATCAACTGGTGATTGAAAACAGCTTCTAGTTTGTAACGAAGGAGGATGTCCCAAAATTCGCATGACATGGGAGCGTCTCGATTCTCACATGAAAGGACCTCAATTTCCGCTGCAAAGTGGAGAAGGAGGTCCTTTTTTTACAAGAAACCCGATTCCGGCGGGGCGCAAAAAAATCAGCCGTTGACTGGTGGGGCGGCCACTTCTTTCAATCAGGAGCAGCTGACTGAGTGAGGGGACGCAAGGACGTGGCCTACCCTATGTCTCCCCAGGCACGGCAGCAGCTTCCGGCAGCTCGACAGTGATGCTCGTACCCTTCCCGGGAAGGCTGTGCACCGTTAGCCGTCCCCCGTGCAGCTCCACGATCTCCTTGCAAATCGCCAGGCCGAGACCGCTGCCGGACAGCTTGGACCGGCCCTTGTAAAACTTTCCGGTGACATGCGGCAGATCGTCGGCGCCCAGCGGCTGGGTGCTGACGCCGATCTCGATGATGCCGTCGTCGTTGATGTCCTCGCTGTACAACGAATACGGCTTGAATGTCAGGTCGGATGTGGTCGCCTGTCAGGTCTACAAACCGGACGTAGTCCAACTCGCTGCCGATGCCGGTAAGGAGGCGAGCTTGGACCAGCTGCCCTGCTTTTGCGAGAGGATCAATACGCCGATCTCGTAATCGGGTTTTTTCGTTTTGTAAGAGGCCGTCACTTCCGGGGAGCCGCCCCCGTCCAGATCCAGCAGCGAAACCGCACTCGATTCATCGGGACGGAGGGGAACCGTCAGCTGGGACCCCGGTGGCAAAAATTGCATCACCGCCTGATTGATCGTTTGCTGGTCGCCATCTGCCGAAGGAGCGCGCATCAATTCGTTGGGGGTGTCTGTCAGTCCGCATCCGCCGAGCAGCATCGCGCAGATGGCGGCCGAGTAGAGCCAAGCCTTTTTTATGGGAAGAATTCCTTTCTGCTTTTAGGTCGATTGACTCTATTGTAGCCTGTCGCCCCCGTAAAGTTGTTGCAAACCGGTAAAAAAACGGGAAGAACTCAGAACCTGAAAGCCGAAAATCGCCCGGCCCCCATCGCAGACCAATCTCATCTGAACAACCGCAGCGCCTATCAGCCAGCCATCGGCCCCTACGGGGAAGCCGTAGCGATGAAAAAGCTGAAATAGCCCGGGAAGCCCCCTTTTTCCGCCCCGGCACAAATGCCCGACCACAGCCAAAAAAGACTCCGAAGCCACCCACCACAAGCTTTTAAAAAAATCTCTCTGCATAATCAAATCGTAATAATTCCGTTTTACCTTGACAAACCGTCTGTCTAGGGTGTAGCATATACTTCAAATCGTAACAATTACGATTTGATTCGAGAACGATCTCAAGGAGCGATAAGCAAATGAAAGAGAATCGAATCCCAGTAACCGTGCTGAGCGGATATTTGGGAGCAGGAAAGACCACCCTGCTCAACCATGTCCTGAACAATCGCGACGGACTGCGCGTTGCCGTCATCGTCAACGACTTGAGCGAAGTGAACGTCGATGGTACCCTCGTCTCGCAAGGGGGAGGCCTCTCTCGCGTCGAGGAAAAAGTCGTGGAGATGTCCAACGGCTGCATCTGCTGCACCTTGCGGGAGGATCTGCTGACAGAAGTCGAGCGCCTGGCTCTCGAAGGCCGCTACGACTACATATTGATCGAGTCTACGGGCATCGGGGAGCCGGTGCCGGTCGCGCAGACCTTTACCTATGTGGACGAAGCAAACGGAATCAATCTCTCCTCCCTCTGCCGCCTCGATACCATGGTGACGGTCGTGGACGCGTACCGGTTCTGGCAAGATTTTTCCTCGGGCGAGAGCTTGCTGGACAGGGAGCAGGCTGTCGGCGCGGAGGATACCCGGGAAGTCGTCGATCTGTTGATCAACCAGATCGAATTTTGCGATGTCCTCATCCTGAACAAATGCGACCTCGTCGACCCGGACGACCTGCTGCAGCTGGAGGGAATCCTGCGCAAGCTGCAGCCCCATGCCCGTTTGATCCGCTCGCAGCGGGGACAGGTGGAGCCCAGCGAGATTTTGAACACGGGCCTGTTCGACTTCGAGCGGGCCAGTCAATCGGCAGGCTGGATTGCGGAGCTGCAAAAGGAAGAGCACACCCCGGAGACGGACGAATACGGGATCTCGTCCTTTGTGTTTCGGGCCAGACGTCCCTTGCATCCCGAGCGATTCGGCAAGTGGCTCGGTCAATGGCCGGCAGAAGTGGTCCGGGCAAAGGGCTTCTTCTGGCTGGCGACACGCAACGATGTCGCCATGACGCTGAGCCAGGCGGGACCTTCCATTGAGGTAGGGGTGGCAGGCTTGTGGATTGCCTCCTTGCCGGAACGAGAACGCAAAGAACTGCTTGCGGAAGATCCGGAATGGGCGAAGGCATGGGACCCTGTGCACGGCGACCGGATCACCGAGCTGGTGTTTATCGGCATCGGGCTGGACAGGGAACGAATCGAGAGCGGACTGCATGCCTGCCTGCTGACGGATGAAGAGTACGACTCTGACTGGTCGCAGCTGCCAGACCCGTTGCCGACAGCAAGCACGGTCGTCTAGACAAAAAACAAGCGCAACAATCCCGAGCGCCTGGAGCTGAAAAAATACTCTCCGCGCCTCAAACGCTACACCCTGCACCGTGAAACGAAATAAGCGAGGCCAAGCAAAAAAGCTCTCCGCTCTGTCTTTACCTGACAAGAGGGGAGAGCTTTTGTTCGTTTTCTGCAGCAAAATCAGCCCGAGAGTCGAGACAGCGAGAATCCCGACAAACTCCTGAACCAGAACCAGCGCTGCCACTGCAGGAGACGCGGAAGATAACAGGAAGCAACAGCAGGATGAAAAGATTCGGGCCGAGCTGTACAGCTTCAGGACACATGGCAAATCGCCTTCAAATCTTGGTGCCGACGAAAATGCGCACGGCCTGCTCTGCGGCCTGCTCCAGCAGTTCGGCTGCCTGTTCCATGGACTGCTCCAGCGTCATCGGTTTGTTGGCGATGCTCAGGACGGCAGTAACCCCTTCCTGGTGGAGCGCATCGATGCCTTTTCCGATGGAGCCGGCCAGCACAATGACAGGGATGCCGTACTGCTTCGCCAGCTGTGCCACGCCGCAGGGAGTTTTCCCTTGCGCGGTCTGAAAGTCGACCTGGCCTTCTCCGGTAAAAACAAGATCGGCGCCGGTCATGGCTTCGGCCAGCTTGGTCGTTTCCCGGACAATCTGGATGCCGGATTGCAGCCGCCCGCGCAAAAAGGCGAGCAAAACACCGGCAACACCCCCGGCAGCCCCTGTCCCCGCCAGATCGTGAAGGGCGATGCCTTGCGTGGCGTGAATCAAATCGGCGAAGTGGCGCAAATGGTCGTCCAGCTGCTGAACCATTTCAGGGGAAGCCCCTTTTTGCGGACCAAACACATAAGAAGCTCCGTTCGGTCCGACGAACGGATTCGTGACGTCGCAGGCGATGGTGAATTGACAGTCGGCGAGTCGCGCATCTGCCTGGCTGCGGTCGATCCGCCGGAGTTTTGCAAGCGCACCTCCTCCAAAAGCCAGTTCTTGGCCGTTCTGATCGAGCAGTCGAAATCCGAGTGCCTGCAGCATGCCCGCACCGCCGTCGTTGGTTGCGCTGCCGCCGATGCCGAGAATGAACCGGCGACAGCCGAGGTCGAGACCGGCACGGATCAGCTGGCCGAATCCGTAGGTCGTGGTGAGCAGCGGATTTCTCTCCTCCGCCGCGATCAGGTACAGGCCGGACGCCGCAGCCATCTCGATGACACAGGTGACGCCATCGCCGAGAATGCCAAATTCGGCAGAGATCTCCCGTCCCAGCGGATTTTTGACGGTTGTCTGCAGCAGCTTGCCGTCTGTGGCGTCGACGAGGCATTGCAGCGTTCCCTCGCCGCCGTCCGCCATCGGCTTGATGACGATTTCGCCCTCGGGCAGAGCCCTGCGCACGCCGGCAGCGATAGCTTCCCCTGCTTGCTTGGCTGTGAGACTTCCTTTAAATGAATCAGGGGCGATGACGATCTTCATAGGGCGCTGTCTCCTGCGTCCGCGAGCGTCTCCATCATTGGTATTGGTACGCTCTCGTCGAAGCAGCAGCCTTGCAGCATCGGAAAAGCTGGATTCATTTCAATCCTCCCCTTGCACATGGATATCCTTACTATACAGAAAAGCCCTTCATCATGACATGCTGCAAAGCAAACAAAATGGTGTCGCCACGCGAGGCGATGAGGCTGCCGTCCTTGGTGATGCGATCGAGAGGGTCAGTCTTCTTTTCGCAAAGCAAGGGCGTCCGCTTTTTTTCCTTTCCCGCTAAAAAACAGCTTCATGATCGGAGGGGTCACGACTGTGGTCACGAGCACGACTGCGATCAGCACCGTAAACATGTCTTCGGTCAGCAGCCGGCTCTCCAGACCGATGGCGGCGATGATCAGGGCGACTTCCCCGCGGGAGATCATGGCAGAGCCGATCGCCATGGAGCTTTGCCACGGAAAGCCGGTCAGCTTCGCGCCGATGGCTCCTCCCAACAGCTTGGAGACGATCGCCAGTACGCTGAGCAGGACGATGAGCCACAGGTTTTCCACGATTCCGGCAAACTGTGCAGTGACCCCGACCGAGGTGAAGAAGACGGGGACGAAAAACGAATAGCTGATCGCCTCCACTTTGTGCGTAATTTCTTCCCTGTAAGTGGTCAGGCTGATGGCGACACCGGCCATATACGCGCCGATGATGGCCGCCACCCCGGCGTACTCGGCGAAATAGGCGAACAAAAAGCAGAGAATCAGGCCAGCGGACGTCACCGACTCGGTGACTTGCAACGACGCGAATTTTTTCAGCGCCCACGGAACCGCCTTCCAGGAAACGAGGATGATACTCGCGAAAAACGCGACTTTTTTCAGAATCACCGCGCCCAGATTGACGTCACCGCCGGCAAAGCTCATCAGGAAGGCCAGAGCGATGATGACCAGCACGTCGTCAATGACGGCTGCTCCCATGATGGTTGCGCCTTCCCTGGATTTCAGCTTGCCGAGTTCCTTTAACGTCTGTACAGAGATGCTTACGCTCGTGGCAGAGAGCAGCAGGCCGAGGAAGATCGCTTCGATGGAGGTGAGGCCAAGCGCGAGCCCGGCGACGTATCCCATTCCCAGTGGCATGAGTATTCCCATGACGCCGACAGAAGCGGAGGCTTTGCCCGTTCGCTTGAATTCATCGATGTCGGTCTCGAGGCCGGCGAGGAACATGAGGAGAATGACGCCGATTTGGCTGATTTCTTGCAGGATTTCTGTGTTTGTAACGACGCCGAGCACACTCGGCCCAAGCACGATCCCGATCAACAGCTTGCCGAGCACAGAAGGCTGCCCCAGACGCACGCTGATGTCTCCGGCAAGCTTGGAAGCGATGAGGATGACGGCGATTTGGAAAATGAGCATAAACGTTCCCCCCTTTCGTCAGCAATCAAAAACAAAAGGAGCCTGTCAGCACAGGCACCCTTTTGTCCATCAATCGAAAAAAGACAAAAAGAACCCGATGTTGACAGGCTCCTCCATGAATAAAAACGCGATTCTCTTCTTAATTCATTTCATTTTAGCATGAGGGGTGTTAAAAGTAAAGCCTGATCGCCGAATAGGCGGCCAGGCTTGCGAACAGGTTATTTCCCGTTGATAAACTCGGACATTTGCACGAACGCGTCTGCCAGAGCGTGAAGGCTCTCCGCCGTTTGAAAGGCGAAAATGGGCAGGCTGACAGCAAACAACAAAGCTTCTCCGATGTATTTGGCGATCATAAGCTCAACCTCCTTTTTGGTTTTCCACGCCGTCTCGTGCGGATCTAGCCAAAAATCAGGCGATCGTATGTATCTGCTTCGCCATCTGTGTGCTGCACGCGCCGGAGCAATCGGGTGCGCAGCGGTTGCCTTGCCGCCATCGGATAAGTCTCAACCAGACCGGGATTGATGCTCGGTTGATAAGAATCGTGAAGTTGCCATTGAATAGCCGGCTTTCGCGGGGAGACGCTTCGTCTCATGCAGAAAATCGAGGTGAAGCACCCCACGAAAAGGGCGAGCAAGGCGAAGAAATCCTCCAGGGAAAGCAAGAACATCAAGTCTTCCATGGCGATTCCCCTCCTTTCTTTTGGCAACACCAGAACCTTCGTTCATGGTATCGGCAACCCATAAAAAGGCGGAAGGATTTTCGCGGGGTGGGAATCTCTCCCTTATTTGATTCGCCCGCTGGAGAGGTTGATGCGGTCATTGCCAAAAGGGAGCAGCTCGTCCAGCAACGCGTTCAGCGCAGTCTGACCGGAGACGTTCACGAGCAGCGAATAGCAGCCCTCGCCGCTGATCCGATGGGCTTCCATGATCTCCGGGCGCCCCGTGACGAAACGGATGAACGGCTGGTGATCGTTGGATTTCATGAACATCGTGACGATGGCAGTGAGCGTGAGGCCGACCCAATCCCGGGGTGGAGCTTCCCGTGCCTGTCGGCGAAGTGCTGGCTGGCGTAGATGCCATCCTGATTACGCACACCCATAGAGACCATTTGGATGAAGCAGCAGTGAGGCAGCTTCCGAAGCAGGTGCCGCTTTTTTGCCAGCCGCCGGATCAGGAGAAGCTGTTGCAGCACGGGTTTGAACAGGTCATCGCGGTCGAGGAGCAGGGCGAGTGGAAAGGCATCCGCCTGTACCGGACAGGGGGCCGCCATGGCACAGGAGAGATCGGGGAGAAGATGGGCCCGGTATCCGGTTTTGTGCTGAAGGCAGCGGACGGGACCGAGCCGACGCTCTACCTCACAGGCGATACGGTCTGGTGCCGAGAGGTGGAGCAAGCGCTGGCCGCCTATTTGAGCGAAAGGCAGCTCGCTGAGCGAGTGCGGGTGCCGGTGGACGGAGAGATCGTGGAATATCAGCCATGAGCCATGAGCGCAAAGGACAACAAAAGAAGGAGGACCTCCGCTGGACAGGCGGAGGTTTTTTGGCTCGTCCAGCATTTGACAAAAGAAAAGCTACGTAATAAACTATTTTTACGTAATTGAATAATGTCATGAGGTGTTTTTGTGGCACATGAACAGTTGGAGACGTACGTAGTCGAATCGCCCGAGCAAGCGATGGCCTTGCTCAATCCACTGCGGTCCGAGATCTTGAGCCGACTGACGGAGCCGGCCTCGGCGGCAGAAGTGGCGCGGGGCATCAACGAAATTCCGCAGCGCGTGAACTACCATCTGAAGGCGCTGGAAAAGGTGGGGCTGGTGCGCAAGGTCGGCAGCCGCCAGGTGCGCAATCTGGTCGAGGTGCTCTACCTGGCGATCGCCCGGACGTACATTTTGTCCGAGGCGCTGAATTGGGCGAGCGATACCGTCCAGCAGATGAAGGACCAGGGGGCCTTGTCGCATCTGGTCAACACGGCGGAGCGGATCAAGCGGGACGCGCTCCTGTTGATGGAGCGCTCCGATCAGGAGGCGGACATCCCGAGCGCCACGCTGGATGCCAGCATCCGGCTCGCCAGCGCCGAGCAGCGCAGCGCGTTTGTGGAGGAGTACGTGCAGCTGGTCAACCAGCTGGTGAAGAAGTACCAGTCCAAGGCAGACGGGCAGGAAACGTATCAGGTGATTCTCGCCGTGTACCCGAAAGAAGGAGGAAACGAGGCATGAGCACAACGTCCACCGCGCAAGACAAGGCAAGACCGGTCATCGTGTGGGAGAGCCGCCCCGAACGGCAGGCGGGCAGCGTCATTGCCTGGCCTTCCCGGTCTGGATGGCCAGGAGTCGTGGACCAAGAGGCGTCTGTCAAGACATGGACAGTCGGCCCTGCAGAAAATCCGGCTGTGATCACGGGGGTTTCGTCCGGGTTTCACCGGAAAAGCGCGCCGGCTGCAGCGCCGCAGGCGACACGCATGAGTCTCGCCGCGTAACGCGTATTTTTTCCTGTACAACGGCAGCATTCCCTATGCAAAAGGAGGCGTTTTGAATGAATCTCATTCCGGTAGTGGTGGAGCAAACGAGCTACGGCGAGCGTTCGTATGACATCTACTCCCGTTTGCTCAAGGATCGCATCATTTTTCTAGGCAGCGCGATCGACGATCAGGTGGCTAATGCAGTGGTAGCCCAGCTGCTGTTTCTGGCAGCGGAGGACCCGAAAAAAGACATTCATCTGTATATCAACTCGCCGGGCGGTTCCGTGACGGCGGGGATGGCGATCATCGACACGATGAACTTCGTGCAGCCGGAGGTATCCACGATCTGCACAGGCATGGCGGCTTCCATGGGGGCCATGCTGCTGGTGGCAGGAGCGCCGGGCAAGCGGTACGCGCTCCCGAATGCGGAAGTGATGATTCACCAGCCATGGGGCGGCAGCCAGGGCCAGGCGAGCGACATCAAGATCGCGGCCGACCGGATCTTGCGGCATCGGCACTTGCTGTACTCGATCATTGCCCAACGCACGGGCAAGACCGTCGAGCAGATCGAGAAGGACGCGGACCGGGACTATTTCCTCTCGGCGGCGGAAGCCCTGGAGTACGGCCTGATCGACAAGGTCATTGAAAAACTGTAGGAGACGAACCGAGTCTTCCCTCGCCCATTTGGTGCGGGGGTTTTTTGGTGGTCTGAACAGTTGTATAGACGTCTTTGTAAAGAAAAAGACGACTGTATTTTTAGTAACTTAATGAGTAGAGTCTGGCTATGGATTAGAACAACTGATGCAATGATGGGTGTAAATAGATGTATAGAGGTGTGTTGGGTGATGGGAAAGAAAACATACGTGACGATCAAGGAAGAAATAGAAGAAAAGATTCGCACAGGAGAGTACAAGGCTGGCGATCGCCTGAAATCTGAATTTGAAATGGCAAAGAAGTTTGGCGTCAGCCGGGAAACCTTTCGTTCTGCGGTCAGGCTGCTGGAGCAGGAAAACAAGCTGCTGGTCAAGCACGGGGTAGGCACGTTTGTGGTGAACCTGCTTCCGGAAATCCCGAGCAGCCTGGAAAAGCTGTCCAGTATCGGGGCGCTGATCCAGGCGGCCGGATTGGAAGAAGGGGAGCGGCAAGAGTCTCGCTCAACATCATGCCCCGGCAGGTGGTCGGTGACGCTTTTGAGAAAAAGGCGGTTTCCGGTTCCCTCTTCTCCTTTCTGGAGCAGACCTGCGGGATACGCATCGTGGGTGCGGACAGCGAGCTGGTCGTGCCACTGCACACCGACCGGAACTGCCAGAAGCTGCTAATCAAACCGGAATCGACCGTTCTTTTGATGAAGCAGTCCCACTACGATGAGCTGAATCGCCCCGTCCTGTATTCCCTCGATTATTTGCGCAACGATATTTTCCGCTTCTGGGTTCGCCGCATGCGGGCCTAGCGGGAGTGCTGCAGTGCTTGGGTATTCCGAATACAAAAGAGGTTTCCGATGTCCCATCCCCGTATCGAATGGGTCAAAGAAGCTCGTGCCGGGAACGGGCTGCCCGGGGCATTTGGCGGCGGATGCAAAAATCGCGCACAAAAAAAGCGGGGCACATTCTCCCCGCGTTTTCTTGTGTACGTGGCAAAGCCGGGTTTTCTGCGCGATCGTACAGGTTACGGCATCAGGAACGGCTGCAGGAGGTCTTGGTGCTCCACCATGAATTTTTGGGCGGAGATGCTTACTTCCTGCTGGATGCCCATGATCTGCTCGTCGGTGACGGTGGCCACATTGACGGAGTTGTCTGCGCTTATCGCCGGAATTTCCAGCGGCTTGCCGAATTCCGACTTCGATTTCAGCTTGAAGCTGACGCCTTTTGGCATGTCTGGGGCCGGGTTGTCAAACACGATCTTGACGCTGCCTTCCGAATCGGCGCCATTGTCGGTTTGGGTCTCGGACAAAGTCACATTGCCGGAGAGGGAAACGGGCTGCGGCTCATATTCGTCCTGGAACGAAAGCGTGAAGCGGTACGTGCCGTTTTCTTTCTTGCCTTCCCGGGACGTTTCGAAGTTCGTTTTGAAATCGAGCGCATTTTTGCCCGCTTCTTTGACCGCGACTCCGACGGCGCCTGTCGTTTTGCCGCTCTTCTCCGCCGCTTTGTAGGTGATGGCCAGCTCGCTGTCCGGCGCCTCTTCCGGATTGAACAAGGAGTAGCGGTAGTACGTATCGCCGCCGTTTTGGTAGGCGACGCTGTTCCAGAACACTTTTTCTTCGTTGCCTTGCTCGCCGGTAAACAAAAGCTTGCGGGACAAAATTTGATGGTCATTGTCGATGAGCATGACCATTTTCAGCTGTTCTTTGCTGGTGGACGCATCGTTCTTGAGATCGGCCAGCATGTCATCGAAGCCTTTGTCGTAATTTTTCTTGAATTCGTCCTTGGAAAGCTCCTCGACGGCATAACCGCTGTCGGCCAACAAGGCAGCGACATTATGGTAACGGGTGTAGAGCAAATCAAACAGCTTCTGGTCGGCCTTGGCCTTCTCCGCGATTTGCGACGCCAGGGCGCGCGACTCCTCCTCGGTAAAGCTCACGGTGACTTCACGGGCGCTGGCCTGGAAGCCTTCCTCGGCGAACGGCACGTCCTTTTTGAGCGTCACCTGGCTGTCCTTCAGGCTGTTGGCGTAGAGCAGCGCGTACGGCGTGAGCACGCTTTTCACTTCCTCCTGCTTGATCGCCACGGCATTGTACAGATCGCGGTAGGTCATGAAGCGCTTCGGCAGCTCCTGGCCGAGCTTTTGCTGCAAGGCTTCGCGGTCCTTCAGATCGACATAGCCGTATTTGGAGTAAAATTCAGGCAGACGGAAGCCGGCGATCGTATCGTTCAGGAAGTATTCGAAGGTGGCCAGCTTCTTGTCCTTGAGATGCACTTCCAGACTTCCGGACTGCTGGCGCTTTTGATCTTCGACGCTGCTTGTCACGACCAGCTTGGCGTCTTTCAGCAAGTCGAGCACTTTTTGCGCCTGCGGGTCCGGGATAGCCGCATCGAGGTTGATATCGCTCAGCTCGGTAGTGGAGTGGACCGGCTTCTCCAAATACGGCAGCATGTAATCTTCGTATTTTCCGTAGGCTTGCGAGATGTCATCGGACAATTTCTGCATGCTTTCTGCTTCAGACTGCAGGTAGATGGTTTTGGCGCTTTTGAACAGGTCCAGCTTGGCGTATGCAGTTCCCAATCCACCCAGGACAACGACGGTCGCCACACCGATGATCAGCAAAGGCTTTTTGTAGCTTTTGCGCGGCGTGGTTACTTTTGTTGCGGTCTCCATGAGGTTCCTCCCTTGGTTCTCTCTCTGTTTTGGAGTGCGGCTGTGAAAAGGTTTTTCGCACTCGATTTTGAATTGTACCATAAGGGAGTGAGCGAAATGTATCTGGTAGTAAAAAATTTCAAAAAACAGGAAATAAGGCCCCTTCTGTTTCTGCAAAGATAGGGAGACGTGTATGACTTTCGATTTCATAGATGGTACTTGCCAGCAATGAGGAAATGGGAGGGAACCAAGTGGACTTTCGCGTGCTGCAAACGTTTATGGTGGCGGCGAAGACGGAAAATTTTCATCAGACGGCCGAAACGCTGTACATCGCTCAGCCAACCGTCAGCCAGCATATCAGGCAATTGGAAATGGAATTGGGAATTGAGCTGTTCGAACGCGTCGGCAAGCGGGTGCGCCTGACAGCCGCCGGAAAGCGTTTTTTGCCGCACGCGAAAGCACTCTTGGAAGAGTGGCATCACAGCGTGGAAGATTTGCAGGCGTGGCGGCAGGGCTATCGGGAAAAGCTGCATCTGGCTGTCTCCCCGATTATCGCCCGCGCGCGGCTGTCCCATCTGCTGCATCGGTACACCAGGCTCTACCCGGACGTCGATCTGGCCATCAAAATTGCGGATTCGGTGGAGATTGGTCCTCTGGTGCAGAGCGGACAGGCCGATATCGGACTATCGAGAATGGTGCCCGGAGAATTCCAGTTGGCGACGTACATGCTCTATGAAGATCCGGTCGTGTTTGCCGTGCCTTCCAACGGCGGAGACATGGAAGCGCCGTTGCCCGATTGGGAGATGGAGCTGCAGACCAAGCGTCTGCTGACCCATAACCATCCGGGATACTGGGATGAGCTGCTGCTGCTCTTGCGCCAGCGTGGATTGTCCCTGCGCACGATGACAGTCTCGCAGGTGGACATCACCAAGCGCTTCATTGAGGAAGGGCTGGGCGTCTCGTTTTTGCCGCGTACGGCGGTCAGCCGGGATTTGTTTGAAAACCGGTATATCGAGCTGCCCACGCCCGGACTCACCTTGCCCAAAGTGGCTTCCTATCTCGTGATGCCAAAAGGAGGCGTCACCGACCCGGCCCAGCATTTCGTCGATATTTTGTATGCCTTGTACGCGCCGATGCCGCCGGTAGCGATTTCCGGACGTTCGTGACGATCCGAATGATAGCGATCTGTAATCGATAACTTGCTTTTGTTCTATTTTATTTGCGAATGATGGATCATGTATACTGAGAGAAAAAGACGAAAGCAAGGAGTGGGAGCAATGAGAAAGCAGCATACGTTGGCAATTGGTCTGGATGGTATCGCGGTCGCGGAGACGGATCTCAGTCTGGTCGACGGGACAGAAGGCTTGCTCGTGTACCGAGGGCATTGGGCGCGGGATCTGGCCATTCATCACACCTTTGAAGAAGTGGCACACTTGCTCTGGTTCGGTCATTTGCCCAGCGCAGAGGAGCTGGCAGGCTTAAGCAGCAAACTGAAAGCGAATCGCGAACTGCCTGAGCATGTCAAAGGCATTTTGAAACTCATACCGGCGGATGTGGACATGATGAGCGTGCTGCGCACGGGTGTGTCGGCACTCGGCAGCTCGGCGCACGGCTGGCCGCCTACCATCGACGAAGTGATTGCGCTGGCCGCAAAAATGCCGACGATCGTCGCCTATCGCTTCGCCAGCCTGCAAGGACGGGAGCCGGTGGCCCCGAATCCGGAGCTGGATCACACCGCCAACTACTTGTACATGCTGAAGGGGGAAAAGCCGAATCCTGCCCATGTGCGCGCGCTGGACGCCTATCTGATCCTGACGCAGGAGCATGGCATGAACGCTTCTACCTTCGCGGGGCGGGTCGTCAGCTCGACGGAATCGGATCTGGTGTCTGCCATCGCGGCGGCCATCGGTACGCTGAAAGGACCGCTGCACGGCGGGGCGCCTTCAGAGGTGACGGAGATGATCGAGGCGATCGGCACCAAGGAAAATGCGGAGCCGTGGCTGCGCAACAAGCTGGAGAATGGCGAACGGCTGATGGGCTTTGGCCATCGCGTCTACAAAACGATCGACCCGCGCGCGACTGCCTTGCGTGTCGTGGCGTCGGAGCTGTCTGCGGGCGACCGCTGGTTCGATCTGGCGACACATGTGGAAAAGGTAGGCTTGCAGCTCCTGGAGGAATACAAGCCAGGCCGCAAGCTGAATACCAACGTCGAGTTTTTCGCCGCAGCCGTCATGCGCGCTGTCGGTCTGGCCGACGACCTGTTCACGCCGACGTTCGCGGTGAGCCGCGTGGTAGGCTGGAGTGCGCACGTGCTGGAGCAGGCCGGCAAAAACCGGATTATCCGCCCGCAATCGAATTACATCGGCAGCATGCCGGAGTAGCCGGACCACTTGGATGGAAGCGCCCCCTGTGGAATGATAAGTGCAGGAAGGCATTGCACATCCCCCCTTCTTTTGGCATGATGGTGAAAAAACCATGAGGAGTGGAACAAATGGCGTTGTTGTCTTCCCCGTATCAAGTAAAGAGCCTTACATTGAAAAACCGGATTGTCATGCCGCCGATGTGCCAATACTCGGTGGATGCCCATGACGGTGCGCCGACGGACTGGCACTTTGTTCATTACGTATCCCGGGCAATCGGAGGAACCGGCCTGATCATCGTGGAGATGACCGATGTCGAGCCGGATGGGCGCATTTCCGACCGCGACCTGGGCTTGTGGTCGGATGAGCAAATTCCGGCGTATGCCCGCATGGTCTCGGAAGTGCATAAATACGGCGCGAAAATCGGGGTTCAGATCGCTCACGCCGGACGCAAGGCAGAAGATGCGCCCGTGCCTGTATCCGCTTCCGCGATCGCGTTTCCAGGCTCCCGCTACAAAACGCCGCGTGCCCTGACGACCGAGGAAGTGCAGGAGATGGTGCAAAAGTTTGCCGAGTCGGCGAGACGGGCAGTAGAGGCAGGCATGGACACCATTGAGATCCATGGCGCGCACGGGTATTTGATCCACCAGTTCCATTCGCCGCTGACGAACAAGCGGGATGACCAATACGGCAAAGACCCGGCGTTGTTCGGGGTGGAAGTGATCCGGGCGGTCAAACAGGCCATTCCGGCTGACATGCCGCTGATCATGCGCATCTCTGCCGTCGAATATGTGGATGGCGGGTACGGCCTGGAATACAGCACGGACCTGTGCCGCAGATACAAGGAAGCGGGTGTCGACATCTTCCACCTGTCCAGCGGCGGAGAAGGTCCGATCGGCTCCGGGGGACGTCCGGGGGTTCATCCGGGCTACCAGCTGCCGCTTGCACGGGCTATCAAGCAAGCGCTGGACGTGCCGGTGATCGCCGTAGGGAATCTGGATGATCCCAAGCTGGCAGAAGCCTCGATCGGCAATGGCGACACCGATCTGGTGGCAGTCGGCCGCGGCATGCTGCGTGACCCATACTGGGCGCTGCACGCGATTCGCGCGCTCTCCCCCGAGGAGCTGGAACCGCCGAAGCAGTACGGGCGCGCCTTTTAACATATCCCGAAAGAAGTCTCCCACCTCAAGGAACGTGAAGGTACGATAGCACCAGTGAGTAGGTGGGAGATGAATTTCGGTAGGCGAAGCCTAAAATCTTTCTGTTTCTATAAGGGTATGATATAATCAGTCTTATATTGCTGAGAGTCTGATATATACATGAAGTTAGA
>Ga0255334_1000152_pt1 | contig 73429 bp, 62 predicted proteins | sample EtOH5_35cm_T3_12_FD_202080 | JGI IMG/M metagenome (GOLD analysis project Ga0255334, IMG submission 202080) | Sandy soil microbial communities from University of British Columbia, Vancouver, Canada - EtOH5_35cm_T3_129 | ecosystem: Engineered > Artificial ecosystem > Sand microcosm > Unclassified ...
AGCGGGTGTTGTGGTTGCGGGTGTCGTTGTAGTCGGCCTCGCCCAGGCGGGCGACGTTGTCCAGCTCGATCAGGGCGGAGAAGCCGTACAGGCGCCCGGTCTGGTAGCCGACCCGGGTGCGCAGGGTATTGGCGTCGGCGTGCTTGAGGGCGTTGTCCTGGTCGACGTGCTCGTAGCGGTAGCGCAGGTCGAGGTAGGCCTTGCCTTGGGTGAAGATGTTGGAAAAAGCCTCTGTCCCGGCTGCGGCGGCCGGCACGGCCAGGAGAAGCAGCAGAGGACACAGCAGCGGCTTGGGCGAACGCATCTTGTTCTGTCCTGGAAGGTGGATGGGATGTGTCGCACGGCAAGACGAATCGAACGATGCACTCCCGTGGCCGGCAAAGCGCCGGCCGCCGGTCTCCGCCGGTAACGGGTGCAGAGGGTACTTGATGCGTGGGAGCCGCCCGCAGGCGGCTCCGTCTAGCTCAGTTCGGCGAACGGCAGGAATGCCACCGGCTGTCCCTCCTCCAGGGTCTGGCCGATCTCCACCAGCGCCAGGCCGTCGGCCCAGCTGGCCGCCCGGAGCATGGCCGAGCCCTGGTCCGGGTGCAGGACCACCCTGCCCGCCTCGAGACGCGCGCGCAGGTACTGGCGCCGGCTGCGCGGCTGCGGCCAGGCGAAGCCGGCGGGCAGCGCCAGCGGCGCCGGCAGGACCTCGCGCACGCCCTGGGCGCGCAGCAGGAAGGGCCGCATCACCACCAGCGCGGTGATCAACGCCGCCGCCGGATTGCCCGGCAGACCGAGCCAGGGCTTGCCGTCGATCTCGCCGTAGGCCAGCGGCTTGCCGGGCTGGATCGCCAGGCGCCACAGGTGCAGCTCGCCCAGCTCGCGGATGGCGTTCTTCAGGTGGTCTTCCTCGCCCACCGAGACGCCGCCGGAACTGACCAGCACGTCGCATTCGGAAACCGCCAGGCTCAGGGCGTCGCGGCTGGCGGCCAGCTCGTCGACCAGCACGGCGTAGTCCTGCACGTCCAGCCCCAGGCTGCGCAGCAGGCCGCAGAGGGTGTAGCGGTTGGCGTTGTAGATCTGGCCCGGGCCCAGCGGCTCGCCCGGCTCGCGCAGCTCATCGCCGCTGCTCAGCAGCCCGACGCGCAGACGCCGATGAACCGGCACCCGAGCGATGCCGACGCTGGCCAGCAGGCCCAGCTCCTGCGGGCGCAGGCGCTTGCCGGCTTCGACCAAGGGCTCGCCCCGGCGGACCTCCTCGCCCCTGCGGCGCACGTGGTCGCCGAGCTGCACCGGCGGCACCCTCACCTCGCCGGGCATCGCCTCGCAGCGCTCCTGGGGCACCACGGTATCGGCCCCCGGCGGGATCGGCGCGCCGGTGAAGATGCGCACGGCATGGCCGGCCGGCAGGGGCGTCGAGCCCGCCTCGCCGGCGGCGATGCGCCCGGCCAGCGGCAGGCTCGCGCCCTGCGCCGGGACGTCGGCGGCGCGCAGGGCGTAGCCGTCCATGGCGCTGTTATCCCAGGCCGGCAGGTCGATGGCGGCGAACTGCCCCTCGGCCAGCACCCGTCCCAGCGCCTCGGAGAGAGGCACCCACTCGACGGCGGGCGCCTGCGGTGCCCGCTCCAGCAGCAGGGCGACGGCCTCGTCCACCGGCCTGAGATCGCCGCCGCCGCAGCCGCAGCCGCTCATGACCGGCTCCCGCAGGGCTCGACCGGGGCCAGACTCTTGAGGTGCGGCACGAAGTTGCACGGGCGGGTTCGGCTGTCCAGCTGCTCGCGGAGGATCTCGGTCCAGGCGGTGCGACAGGCGTTCGGCGAGCCCGGCAGGCAGAACACCAGGGTGCCGTTGGCGAAGCCGGCCAGGGCCCGCGACTGCAGGCTGGAGGTGCCGATCTGAGCCACCGAGACCTGGCGGAACAGCTCGCCGAAGCCGTCCACCTGCTTGTCCAGCAGGGGGGCGACGGCCTGGGGCGTGTTGTCCCGGGCGGTGAAGCCGGTGCCGCCGGTGATCAGCACCACCTGCACCTCGGCCGAGGCGATCCAGGCGGAAAGCTGCGCGCGGATCCGGTAGATGTCGTCCACCACCAGGGCGCGGTCGGCCAGGCAGTGCCCGGTCTCCACCAGCAGTTCCTGCAGGGTCTGCCCGGAGGTATCGGTTTCGAAGGTGCGGGTGTCGCTGACGGTCAGGACCGCGATACGCAGCGACTGGAAATCCTGCTGAGCCAGGTGGGCCATGATGAATCCTCTTGCAATGCGCTCGTCGCAGTCTGCGCCCGCGCATCCTCCCGGGCCTATTCCTCCAAGGTGATAGGCCCGGGGCGTTGGGGGTACGAGGCTGCGGCTCAGCCGCGCAGGGTGAACGAGGGAAACAGCCGGCCGAGGCGTTCCCACAGGCGCTGCTGGTCGTGCGGCGCCGGCGCGTCCGCCAGGTCGCCATCGAGCATCCGCGCAGTGCGCACGCACTGCACGGCGTAGCGCTCCACGCCGGCGGCGCGCAGGCGTTCGGCCAGGCGCTCGAGGCGCCCGACGTCGAACAGCTGCCAGTGCACCGTGGTGCGGCACTCGAAGTCCACACCGCTGTCCACGAGCAGCTCCAGGCTGCACCAGTTGGCCCTGCCGCTGCCCTCGACGCCGGTGATCGCGGCGCTGTCCTCGGGCAGCGCCTTGATGTCGAAGCCGACCCAGTCCACCAGCGGCAGCACCTTCTTCAGCAGCGCCGGCTTGATCCCGGCGCTGTGCAGGCCGACCTTGAAGCCCAGCGCCCGGACCTGCTCCATGGCCGAGTGCAGCGCCGCCTGCAGGGTCGGCTCGCCGCCGCTGAAGACCACGGCTTCCAACAGGCCGACGCGTTGGCGCAGGAAGCACAGCACATCCGCCCAGGGATGCTCCGTCTCGCTCCGGCTCGGGATCAGCTGGGGATTGTGGCAGTAGCGGCAGCGCCAGCCGCAGCCCTGGCAGAACAGCACGCAGGCCAGATGCCCGGGGAAGTCCAGGGTGGTCAGGGGGACCAGCCCCCCGACCCGCAGCGCCTGGCTCATGCCGTGGCGGCAAGCCCGGCCGCCTGCTCGGTGAAATGCCGACGCTCGTGGTGCTCGGACTGCTTGCCCGGGTTGAAGGCGCTGACCGGGCGGTGGTAGCCCATCACGCGGGTCCAGACTTCGCAACGCTGGCGCAGTTCCTGGGGGAGTTGGCTGGCTTGGTTCATGGGTGTTGCTCCTCTTGGGTGAATGAAGGGGTTGCGGCCTGCTCGAGCAGCAGCGCCTCGTCGCATTTCGGGCAGAACTCGTGCTCGCCGGCCAGGTAGCCGTGCACCGGGCAGATGGAGAAGGTCGGCGTCACCGTCAGGTACGGCAGGCGGAAGCGGCCGAGGGCGTTGCGCACCAGGGCCTTGCAGGCCCGGGCCGAGGAGATCCGCTCGGCCATGTACAGGTGCAGCACGGTGCCGCCGGTGTACTTGCACTGCAGTTCGTCCTGCAGCTCCAGCGCCTCGAAGGGGTCGTCGGTGAAGCCCACCGGCAGCTGCGAGGAGTTGGTGTAGTACGGCGCCTCCGGGGTGCCGGCCTGGAGGATGCCGGGGAAGCGCTTCTTGTCCTCCCGGGCGAAACGGTAGGTGGTGCCTTCGGCCGGCGTCGCCTCCAGGTTATAGAGGTGCCCGGTCTCCTCCTGGAACAGCACCAGGCGGCTGCGCACGTGGTCGAGCAGCTCCAGGGCCATGGCCCGTCCGGCCGGAGTGTGCATGCCCTCGGCATCGTCGGTGAAGTTGCGCACCATCTCGTGCAGGCCGTTCACACCGATGGTAGAGAAATGGTTGCGCAGGGTCCCCAGGTAGCGCTTGGTGTAGGGATAGAGGCCGGCGTCCATGTGGTGCTGGATCACCTTGCGCTTGACCTCCAGGCTCTGCCGGGCCAGATCCAGCAGCTCGTCCAGGCGCCGGTACAGCCCGGCCCGGTTGCCGCGGAAGCGATGGCCCAGGCGCGCGCAGTTGAGGGTCACCACGCCCAGCGAGCCGGTCTGCTCGGCCGAGCCGAACAGGCCGCCGCCGCGCTTGAGCAGTTCGCGCACGTCCAGCTGCAGACGGCAGCACATGGAGCGCACCTGGTTGGGCTGCATGTCCGAGTTGAGGAAGTTCTGGAAGTACGGCAGACCGTAGCGCGCGGCCATGTCGAACAGCAGGTCGGCGTTCTCGCTGTCCCAGGGGAAGTCGTGGGTGATGTTGTAGGTGGGGATCGGGAAGGTGAACACCCGTCCCAGGCCGTCGCCGGCCTGCATGACCTCGATGTAGGCGCGGTTGATCAGCCCCATCTCGGCCTGCAGGTCGCCGTAGGCGAAGGGCATCTCCTCGCCGCCGATGTAGGGGATCTGCTCGCGCAGATCCTGCGGGCAGACCCAGTCGAAGGTCAGGTTGGTGAAGGGCGTCTGGGTGCCCCAGCGCGACGGCACGTTGAGGTTGTAGATGAACTCCTGGATCGCCTGGCGGACCTCTTCGTAGCCCAGCTGGTCCTTGCGCACGAAGGGCGCGAGGTAGGTATCGAAGGAGCTGAAGGCCTGGGCGCCGGCCCACTCGTTCTGCAGGGTGCCGAGGAAGTTGACCATCTGCCCCAGGGCGCTGGACAGGTGCCTGGGCGGCCCCGCCTCGACCCGTCCGGGAATGCCGTTGAACCCCTCGTTGAGCAGGGTGCGCAGCGACCAGCCGGCGCAGTAGCCGGCGAGCATGTCCAGGTCGTGGATGTGCAGGTCGCCCTCGCGGTGGGCGGCGCCGATCTGCGGGCTGTAGACCTCGTCCAGCCAGTAGTTGGCGGTGACCTTGCCGGAGACGTTGAGGATCAGTCCGCCCAGGGAGTAGCCCTGGTTGGCGTTGGCGCGCACCCGCCAGTCCTCGCGGGACAGGTATTCGTTCATCGACGCGGCGACGTCGACCAGGGACTTGCGGTCGCGGCGCAGGCGGCCGTGGCGCTCGCGGTAGACGATGTAGGCGCGGGCGGTGGCGTAGTAGCCGGCCTCCATCAGCACCCGTTCGACCCGATCCTGCACCGCCTCCACGTCCAGGTCCGGCTGATTCAACAGGCGGGCCACGACCGCTTCGGCCAGCGCCTGGACGGCCTGGTCGCCGAACTCGCCGGTCGCCTCCCCGGCCGCCCGGATGGCGCTGCCGATCTTGTCCGGTTCGAACGCCACCAGGCGACCGTCGCGCTTGCGCAGCGTGAGCGGGACAGCGCTCTGCACCTGTTCGCCCGCCATGCCGGAAATCACCATATATTGCCCCTTGAAAGCCTATCAAACACAAGATGCTGTGAATGTAGGGGCTGACGGCGAATTTCGAATTGACCATCGTCAATTCGCCCGGGCGCCTGGTCAGGAGGAGCGAGGGGCGGGCCGGCGGAATTGTCCACGGTCAAGGAATAGCCCGCCGGCCAGCCCCTAGGATGCACTCCCGCAATATTCGGACCTGAATTCTGAGGAGGAACCATGCTGAGCGAGAAGTCCCTCATCGCGGAGCTGCGCCGCCACCATCTGTTCAGCCGCCTGCCGGATTCGGCGATGCAGGAGGTGTGCGCCCTGGCCTACGCCAAGCGCCTGAACGCCGGCGCCGCGCTGTTCCATCGGGGGGACAAGGCCGAGCGTTTCTATTTCATCTTTAGCGGTCAGGTGAAGCTGCACCGGGTGGCCAGCGACGGCCAGGAGAAGCTGGTGGAAGTGATGCGCGCCGGCGACTCCTTCGCCGAGGCCCTACTGTTCGTCGGGGCGCCGACCTACCCGGTGAGCGCCACCGCGCTCAAGAGCACGCTGGTGGCCAGCCTGCACGGCGCCCATTACCGGCGCCTGCTGGAAGAGCATCCGGGCATCTGCCTGGACATCCTCGGCATCCTCACCATGCGCCTGCACCAGCGGCTCAACGAAATCGACACCCTGACTCTGGGCAACGCCAGCCGCCGCGTGGTGCGTTTCCTGTCCCAGACACAGCAGGAATGCGGCGAGGTCATGCTGGACGTGCCCAAGCGACTGATCGCCTCCAAGCTGGGCATCCAGCCGGAGACCTTCTCACGCATCCTGCACCGGCTGACCGACGCCGGGCTGATCAGCGTGCAGCGGCGGCGCATCGAGATCATCGACCCGCAGAGCCTGGCGGCCTACTGCGACTAGCGGCAGCGCCCGGGCGTTCTTGACGGTCATCAAGTTAAAACGCCGCCCTGCTGGGGATACTGCTGCCTTTCTTGACCACGACGGGAGAACCCATGTCCAAGCCAGACCAACTGCCCCTCGTCTATTCCTGCTCGGGCTGCTCCAACGTGGCGCAGCTGGCCAACACCCTCGCCATGCGCCTGGACCGCGAGGAGCTGGCGGAGATGTCCTGCATCGCCGGGGTCGGCGGCGGCGTCGCCCCGCTGGTGAGCACCGCCAGATCAGGCCGGCCGATCCTCGCCATCGACGGCTGCCCGCTGCATTGCGTGAAAGCCTCCCTGGCGCAGCAGGGCGTCAGCGCTGACGTGCACGTCACCCTCAACCGCTACGGCCTGCGCAAGCGCTTCCGCACCGACTGCAGCCCGGCCGAGGCCGAAGCCCTGTACCAGGAGATGAAGAACATCATCGCCAGCGACCGCATGCAGCGCCGCCAGCGCGAGGCCGGCTAAGCCTTCCCCCGTCTGTCCGACATCGGCTCCAGGCGGGTGGCGCTGCACCATCGCCCACCCTATCGGATGCCTCTTCGTAGGGTGGACGGCCACCCCGTGGAGGGCCACCCCGTGTAAAACCGCGCAGCGGTTTCCACCTTGCCGATGGTGGGTGACGCCGCGCGGCCACCCACCCCACTGCACTAGCCGGCCGGCTGGGTGCGGCCGGCGGCGGCGCTGCCGGCGGCCTGGGCCACCTCCTCTCCCGCACCCTGGATGAGCCTCCACAGCCAGACCGGCAGATTGTCCGGATCGAGGCTGTCGATCAGGTTCTTGATCGCCAGGCCCAGGTCGGTATCCCCTTCGATGACCAGGCGGCGACGGAAGAACAGGGTGTCCGGGTCTTCCTGGCGGCTGGCCAGCAACAGGAACTCGCGCCAGTTGCCGCGGATGCACACCTCGAACGGCGCCCGCGCGGCGATGCGCAGCCGGCCGCGGGTGCAGGTCAGGCACCAGGCCAGCTGCAGATCGGCGACCTCCAGGCGCATCCAGCGGCCCTCCAGGGCCTCGAAGGCGCCCTCGCCCAGCGGCTCGGCGAGCACCTGGTTGAGGCTGCGCTCCAGCGCCAGGCGCTGCAGCAGGAAGGGTGTGCGGGCGGCCAGCGGCAGCAGCCGCTCGCCCAGTTTCAGCAGATGGGTACGGGGGTTCAGCACAGTCCGGCCTCCTCGGCGCGCAGCATGCCCGGCTCGCCGTGCCAGTAGCCGTTGCAGCCGTCCACGGCCAACGGCGGCATGGCTCCGTTGCGGACGGCGTCGAAGGCGGCGATCACCTCCGCCATACCGGCCGCGCGCGGGCTCAGGCGCAGGATGTCGGCACCGCTGTCGACCAGGGCGGAGTAGTCGGCCAGCAGGTTGCTGACCGCCGCGGACAGGGTCTGGATGCCGTTGATGGTGAAGATCGGCTCGCCTTCCTGGCTGAGCAGCGGAATGCCCTCGGGATAGTTCTGGCAGCAGAACTGGCAGTCGTCCTTGGGCCGATTTTCGGCGCGGGCGGTGAAGCAGCGCGCCGAGTAGGCCAGCGGCAGATAGCCGTAGGCGAAGATCTCGATGGCCGGCAGCTGCACGCCCAATTCCACGAGCTGCTCGCGGGCGCATCTGATCAGCGCGCCGGAGGCTTCCACCGGCGGCACCCAGCGGATCATGCCGCTCTTGACCAGTTCGGCCAGGGCGTAGCCGTTGTACAGGTTCAGCGCCGGCCCGCCGACGAAGGGCAGGCCCTTGCTGGCCAGATACTGCACGGCGCCCATGTCGTTGGCTTCCACCAGCAGCTCGCCGTTGTCGCACAGCCGCCGCAGGGCGGCCAGCTCGGAGGCGGCCTCGACCAGGGTCAGACCGGAGAGCACCAGTTGGGCCGGGGTGGTGCGGGCCAGGTCGCGGGCCAGCTCCAGCCAGTCGCCCAGCTGCATGTCGCGGCGCTTGGAGCAGACGGTCTCGCCCAGGTAGATCACGTCCAGCGGCTGGCGGGCCATGTCGGCATAGAAATCCAGCAGCTTCTTGCGCTCCCAGTAGAACAGCACCGGCCCGAGGCTGAGTTTCATGTTGGTTTCCCCGTTCATTGCCAGGCCCTGTGATAGGCGCCCAGGGTGGTCTGCGAGCCTTCCGACAGGCCGGCCAGCACCTCGCGCCAGCCGGGCTGCACGGCGTAGCGCTGCGGTGCCTTCAGGTAGCTGTCCAGCGCCGCGCGCCAGACCCGGGTGACCTGCTCGACGTAGGCCGGGCTACGCTGGCGGCCCTCGATCTTCATGGCGCTGACGCCGATCGCCGCCAGTTCCGGGATCAGGTCCAGGGTGTTCAGGCTGGTGGGCTCCTCGAGGGCATGGAAGCGCTGGCCGTTGACCAGGAAGCGGCCCTTGCACAGGGTCGGGTAGCCGGCCGACTCGCCTGCGCCGTAGCGGTCGATCAGCACGTTGTTCAGGCGCGAGGTCAGGCCCTCGGGCTCCTCGCTCCAGCGCACCGCCTTGGCCGGAGAGCAGACGCCGCAGAGGTTCGGCGAGTCGCCGGTGAGATAGGAGGACAGATGGCAGCGGCCCTCGGCCATGATGCACAGGCTGCCGAAGGCGAACACCTCGATCGGCACCGGACTGCCGGCGGCCACCTGCTTCACCTGCTTGAGCGACAGCACCCGCGGCAGCACCGCACGGCGGATGCCGTAGCGCTCCTGGTAGAAGGCCAGGGCCGCGGCATTGGTGGCCGAGCCCTGCACCGACAGGTGCAGCTTGAGGTTGGGATGGCGCCGGCAGGCGTAGGCCAGCACCCCGGGGTCGGCGCAGATCAGCGCATCGGCGCCGAGGTCGGCGGCCCGGTCCACGGCCCGCTGCCAACGGCTCCAGGCCTGGGGCTGCGGGTAGGTGTTGACCGCCACGTAGAGCTCGCGCCCCTGCTCGCGGATCAGCTGCAGACCCTTGTCGAGCTGCTTCTCGTCGAAGTTGAGGCCGGCGAAATGGCGGGCGTTGGTGTCGTCGCGGAAGCCGACGTAGATCGCGTCGGCTCCCTGCCGGACGGCGGCCTTGAGCGCGGGCAGACTACCTGCCGGGCAGACCAGTTGCATGGCTGACTCCTGAACCGGAAGAAGCCCGCACTCTAGGAAGCCGGCCGCCATTCGGCATTGATGGCCGTCAAGACGCACCGGCGGACGGGGTGCGACCGGCGGTCGCCTCGGAGGTTGCGAAAAGATCGAGCGCCGTCGCGGGACCGCCTCCAGGAGTTCGCGGCAAGACGCGCTACGGGAGACGCGCGGGAGTTCAGCGAGCTAAATGACCTCGCTTTTCACGCAGCGCAACGCAGCAGCGGGCGTTTGGAGGCGGTCGCAGTAGGCGGAAGTTTTTCCGCAGCCGCTCACTTCATCTTCAGTCGCCGCGCCAGCTTGTGCAGGTTGCTCGGGTCGAGCTCCAGCAGGCGCGCCGCCTGCGCCCAGTTCTCGCCGCTGGCTTCGAGCGCCCGGCCGATGGCTTCGCGCTGGCAGGCGTCGATGGCCTCGCGCAGCGGCAATACCGAGGTCTCCGCCGCTGGCGTGGCCGCGGCCGTGACGCTAGGCGCCGGGCCGTCCAGGGCGGCGCTCTCCAGGTCGAGCAGTTCCGGCTCCAGGGTCAGGATCTCGCCCCGGGAGGCGCCGCGGCTCAGCAGGCGCAGGGCGGCGCGGCTGATCACGTGCTCCAGTTCGCGCACGTTGCCCGGCCAGGCGTAGGCCAGCAGGGCTCGCTCCGCCGCCGGCGACAGGCGCACGCTGCGCAGCCCCAGGCGGGCGCGGTTGAGTTCGAGGAAATGCCCGGCGAGGATCAGCACGTCGTTCTCCCGCTCGCGCAGCGGCGGAATCGGCGCCGGGTAGACCGACAGGCGATGGTAGAGATCGGCGCGGAACAGCCCGTCGCGCACGCTTTCGCGCAGGTTGCGGTTGGTCGCGGCGATGATCCGCACATCCACCTGGCGCGGCTTGTCGGCACCCAGACGCTGGATTTCGCCGTTCTGCAGGGTGCGCAGCAGCTTGGCCTGAACCGTCAGCGGCAACTCGCCCACCTCGTCGAGGAACAGGGTGCCGCCGTTGGCCGCCTCGAAGCGCCCGGGACGGTCGGTGGTGGCGCCGGAAAAGGCGCCCTTCACATGGCCGAACAGCTCGCTCTCGGCCAGGGACTCGGGCAGCGCGGCGCAGTTGACGTGCACCAGGGGCTTGTTCCGCCGCCGCGAATGACGGTGCAGCCAGCGGGCGAACAGCTCCTTGCCGACCCCGGTTTCGCCCAGCAGCAGCACCGGCAGCTCGGAGTCGGCCACCACCTTGAGCTCGTGCAGCAGCTCGCGGATCACCGCGCTGTGCCCGAGGATTTCGCCGTCGTCGGCGATCAGCGTGGTTTCCAGGGCATCGCTGCGGGCCAGGCGCAGGCTGCGGTTCTCCTGCTCCAGGCGGGTCATGCGCACCGCCGCCTCGACGATCAGGGCGTAGCGCTGCAGGTCGCGCCGGGCCTGCTCGTCGAAGGTGCCGGCGTGCAACGCGTCGAGGGTCAGCGCGCCCCACAGCCGGCCTTCGAGGTAGAGGCTCACGCCCATGCAGTCGTGCACCGGCAGCGGCTCGCCGGCATGCTCGGCGAGCAGGCCGTCGTAGGGGTCCGGCAGGCGGCTGTCCGGCTCGAACCAGGCCGGCTGGCGCTGCGAGAGGATCGCCGCCAGGCGCGGGTGCTGGGCCACCACGAAACGCCGGCCGAGCGCCTCCTGGACCAGCCCGACCGCCGCCAGCGGCCGCAGGCTGTCGTCGTCCAGACGCAGCAGCACCACGGCGCCGCAGCGGAAGCGCTCCTGCAGCGTCTGCACCAGCCGCTGCAGGCGCACCGTGTGGTGCAGATCGGCGGCCAGATCGGCCAGAAGGGTTTCCTGCATCATGGTCATTAATACCCTGCAAGGTTTTAACTACCCTAAAGCTCGGCGGTATTTTTTACCAGCACCAGTACGCACACCCTTTGAAATCAATAGGTTAGCGGTGGCACAGGCTTTGCCGTTCTAGGGTGTCCCTCTCTGGAGATAGCACCATGACCAGCGCATTGATCGACCAAACCCTGGGCAGCCTGGCCTGCTCCATCCCCGGCGCCACCCGCGTGTTCCACCAGTACAAGCTGGACTTCTGCTGCGGCGGCGACCAGAGCCTGCGCGACTCAGCCATACGCCGCGGCCTGGACGCCGAGCAGATCGCCCGGCTCCTCGAATCCCTGGAGCCGGCGAGCGGCGACGAGACCGACTGGCGCGGCGAGCCGGCGCAGGTGCTGATCGATTACATCCTCGAACGCTTCCACGAGCGCCACCGCGAGCAGTTGCCGGAGCTGATCCGCCTGGCCAGCCGCGTCGAGCAGGTCCACGGCGGCCGCCCCGGTTGTCCCAACGGCCTGGCCGAGCATCTCTGGCACATGCAGCAGGAGCTGGAAAGCCACATGTGCAAGGAGGAGCACATCCTCTTCCCGCTGCTGCGGCAGAGCTTCCCGGCGCCCCAAGTGCAGGGACCGATCTCGGTGATGCGCTTCGAGCACGACCAGCACGGCGCCGCCCTGGCGCACCTGGCCGCGCTGACCGATGACATCACCGCGCCGGAGAACGCCTGCAATACCTGGCGCGCGCTCTACCGCGGGCTGGAGGAGCTGCGCCGCGACCTGATGCTGCACATCCACCTGGAGAACAACATCCTCTTCGCCGATGCCCCGGCCAACGCCTGAACCCGCCGCAGTCGGCGGGTTCCCGGCCCGCCGTCGCGCCCAAGGAGCCGAACCGTGAAAGTTCTCCAACCGCTCTTCTGGAGCCTGGCGCTGGCCCTGATGCTGGCCCTGGCCAGCAGCTTCGCCCTGAGCTTCGTCGTCGGCACGGCCTGGGCCGCCGAGGGCCACCATCATCACGCGCCGGCCGCCGCCGGGGCGCAGGCGCCGGCCGGCAAATGGGCCACCGACCTGCCCCTGCGCAGCGGCATGGCGCGCATTCGCCGGGCCGTCCTGCAGACCCTGCCGGGCCCCGTCGGCGATGCCCAGGCGAGCGCGCTGAGCCGGGAGATCCGGGAAGCTACCGCCTTCATGATCGAGCACTGCACGCTGCCGCCGCAGGCCGACGCCGCCCTGCACGGCGTGCTGACCGAGCTGCTGCAGGGCGCCGAGGCCCTGCCCCGCGCCGCCGAACGCGAGCGGGCCGGCGAACGCATTCTCGCCGCGCTGGCGCGTTACCCCGAACTCTTCGACGACCCGCAGTGGAGCGGCCCGGAAGTCTCCGCCCGCCCCTGACCCGGCGCCGGTGCGGCGCCGTTCGATCTGCTTTACTTACTCAGAAAAAGGATGCCTTGCATGGTGCTTCATCGCGTACACCACCAGATTCTTCGCAGCCACCACCTGTTCGAGCCGCTGAGCGAAGCCGAGCTGGACGAGCTGATGGATGCCAGCCAACTGCTCAACCTGGACAAGGGCGACATCCTGTTCCACCAGGGCGAGCCGGCGAGCGCCTTCTATTTCGTGATTTCCGGGGCGGTGAAGATCTACCGCCTGACCCCGGACGGCCAGGAGAAGGTCTTCGAGGTCATCGGCAACCGCCATACCTTCGCCGAGGCCATGATGCTGATGGACACGCCCAACTACGTGGCCTCGGCCCAGGCGATCGGCCCGACCCAGGTCTACCGGCTGTCCAACAGCGTCTACATGCGCCTGCTGCAGAACAACAACCGGCTGGCCTTCGCCCTGCTCGGCAAGCTCAGCGTGCGCCTGCACCAGCGGATCAACGAGATCGAGACCCTGTCGCTGAAGAACGCCACCCACCGGGTGGTGCGCTACCTGCTGACCCAGCTCTCGCGGCTCAAGGACGGCGGCAACTCCTTCGAACTGCCCATGGCCAAGCAACTGGTGGCCGGACACCTGTCGATCCAGCCGGAAACCTTCTCGCGGATCATCCGCCGGCTGATCGACGAGGAGATCATCGACCAGGAAGGCCGGCAGATCACCATCCGCGACCGTCAGCGTCTCGAACAGTTCGAGTGAAGCGACCGCCATCCCCGGCGCGGCCTGCGAGCTGCGCCACCCTGCGCCCCCGGGAGCCCGCGTCATGCCCAAATGTCTGTACTGCCGGGAGGAGAACCCGGCCGGGGAAAGCGAATGCCGCCACTGCGGCATGGCCCTCCCCCTCCGCGCCGACGGCGCCCCCGAGCGGCGCCAGCGGCGCTTCCTCTGGTTCTGCGTCGCGCTGACCCTGTTCTGCGTGGCAATGTTCTTCTGGCTGCCGCGGGATATCGGCTGATATCCCGTTTCCCCGGCCAAGCCCTTCCCTCTTCTCCTCATATGCGCGCCGGCCTCAGGCCTGCGTGAGCTGCCGGTACAGCTGCGGCAGCCGGAACGGCAGCTGCTGCGGCTGGTGGATCAGGGTGTAGCCGTTGGCGCCGAACATGTATGGCAGGTAGTCGCCGGCCTCGCGGTCGATGGTGATGCAGAACGGCAGCAGACCTTCGCGGCGGGCTTCCAGCACCGCCGCCCGGGTGTCCTCCACGCCGTAGCGCCCCTCGTACAGGTCCAGGTCGTTGGGCTTGCCGTCGGTGACCAGCAGCAGCAGCCGGCGCCGCTGCCGGCACTGGCCGAGCAGGCGGGTGGCCTGGCGGATGGCCGCGCCCATGCGCGTGTAGTAGCCGGGGCTGATGGCCTGGATGCGGCCGCGGATGAGGTCGTCGTAGCGCTGGTTGAAGCCCTTCAGCTCCTGCAGGCGTACCTGCTGGCGGCGCAGGGAGGAGAACCCGTACAGCGCGAATTTGTCGCCCACCGCCGACAGCGCCTCGCCGAACAGCAGCAGGCTGTCGCCGATCACCTCGATCACCCGGTGCGTATCGTCCAGGTGCGCGTCGGTGGACATGGACAGATCGGCCAGCAGCAGGCAGGCCAGGTCGCGGCGGTTCTGCCGCTGTTCGAGGAACAGGCCGCGCTCGGCGCAGGCGCCGTGCTGGCGCTCGACGTGGAAGTCCAGCCAGGCCTTGAGATCCGGCTCGGAGCCCTGGGGCTGCTGGCGCAGCCACTGGCGCTCGCTTCTGAGATGCTCGAATTGCCGGCGCAGGCGCCGCGCCAGGGGCGCCAGGCGATCCGGCAGGCCCCGCGCTTCGGCGCCGCGCGGCAGCATCGTCTGCAGGGTGACGAAATTCTCCTTGAGGCATTGCCGGCGGTAGTCCCACTCCGGCAGGCGGATGCCCTCGCCCAGCGGCAGGTCGTCGGCCTCGGCCGGCGGCAGGTCCAGATCCAGCTTGAGCCCGCCGCCCTTGCGCAGGCGCTGGCGCGACAGGGCCAGCTCGTCGAGATCCTCGGCGACGCGGGCGGCGTCCAGGTCCTCGCTGTCGTCGCCGCAGCGATCCAGGTCCACGTGCTCGGACCAGCTGAACAGGTTCTCCAGGCGGAACAGCAACAGCCCGCCCTTGCCGGTGTTCTCCTCGACCCGGCTGGCGCGCTTGGGCGCCAGCCGCTCGCCGGAAGACGGCGCCTTGAGGCTGCCCTCGTCCTCCTCGTCCAGATCGCCGGCCTGGGGCTCGTCGAGACGCTCCGGCGGATACAGCCAGAGCGGCAGCGGCCAGGGGGCGCGCTCGCTGCGCGGAAACCGCTCGACGCTGCCGGGCTCGACCAGGGCCTGGCGCAGCGCCCGCTCCAGGGCGGCCTCGTCCGCCGGCAGGCCGGCCGGATCGGGGCGCAGCGCGAGGTGCGCCTCGACCAGCCGCCGGTAGCGCGGATACAGGGCCGGATAGCGCGCCAGCAGCTCCTTCGCCCAGCGCTGGTTGTCCCGCCCCCAGTGGCGCATGGTTCCGGCCTGGGCTGCCAGCAGCGCCAGCCAGCGGTAGAGCTCCCGGTTCAGCTCCGCCTCGGGGTAGACCGCCAGGCTCGGCGGCAGACGCAGGTTGCTGGCATCGGACCAGGCCACCGGCAGCTGCCGGCAGGTGCCGGCCACCTGCTGCAGCAGGTTGCGCCGCAGCAGCAGATCGCGCCCGGCGGCAGCGGCCACGCCGACGCCGGGACCGCCGCCCATGGCGCGGAACAGCAGGCCCAGAGTCCGCTGCACGTCGGCCAGCTCGACCCGGGCCTCGGGAAAGTCCGGGCTGGCCCGGCGGGTGATGAAGCGGTGCCAGAGGCTGCCGACCCACTCTTCGACTTCGATGCTGAAGGCCATGAACTTTCCCCTCGATAAAAAAAGGCCCGCTGTACCAGCCGGGCCGAAAGCCTCACTTACCGTGGATGTGAGTCGTTGTCATGCCGTGGCGGCCTCGCTCACCGCTACCCGTCCGCGCTGGCGGAAGCTGGACAGGTAGCAGCACAGGCCGATGGCGAAGAACACGCCGGCGACCAGGCGCAGCCAGAAGAACACGGCCAGCTGGTTCATGGTGTTCATGAACGACATGGCGGCGCCGTCGGCCGGCAGGCGCTGCAGCCAGACCTGCACCACGCCGGCGGCGGTCAGCAGCAGGGTGATCAGCAGCATGGAAATGGTCATCAGCCAGAAGCCCCAGATCTCGACGGTCTGCGCCCGCTCGTCGGCGGCCTCGCCGATTCCGCGCAGGCGCGGCATGGCGTAGGAGATCAGGGTCATGACGATCATCGCGTAGGCGCCGTAGAACGCCAGGTGGCCGTGGGCCGCGGTGAGCTGGGTGCCGTGGGTGTAGTAGTTGACCGGAGCCAGGGTGTGCAGGAAGCCCCACACGCCGGCGCCGAGGAAGGCGGTCACGGTGGTGCCCAGCGCCCAGGTGGCGGCGGCGCGGTTCGGGTGCTGCCGGCGGCGACGGTTCACCATGTTGAAGGCGAACAGCACCATGGCGAAGAACGGCAGCGGCTCCATGGCGGAGAACACCGAGCCGAGCCACAGCCAGACGCCCGGGGCGCCGATCCAGAAGTAGTGGTGGCCGGTGCCGAGGATACCGGTGATCAGGGCCATGGCGATGATCACGTAGAGCCACTTCTCGATGACCTCGCGGTCCACGCCGGTGATCTTGATCAGGACGAAGGCCAGCATCGAGCCCATGATCAGCTCCCACACGCCTTCCACCCAGAGATGCACCACCCACCACCAGTAGAACTTGTCGCGGGCGAGGTTGGCCGGGTTGACGAAGGAGAACAGGAACATCACCGCCAGGCCGATCAGGCCGGTCATCATCACCAGGCTGATGGTGGTCTTGCGGCCCTTCAGCATGGTCATGCCGATGTTGTAGAGGAAGCCCAGGGCGACCACCACGATGCCCATCTTGGTGATGGTCGGCTGCTCGAGGAACTCCCGGCCCATGGTCGGCAGCAGTTCGTTGCCGGTCATCTTCGCCAGGCCCGCGTAGGGCACGAAGAGGTAGCCGAGGATGGTCAGCACGCCGGCGGCGGCGAACACCCAGAACAGGATCATCGCCAGCTTCGGGCTGTGCAGCTCGCGGTCGGCCTCTTCCGGGATCAGGTAGTAGGCCGCGCCCATGAAGCCGAACAGGATCCAGACGATGAGCAGGTTGGTGTGCACCATCCGCGCCACGTTGAACGGGATCAGCGGGAACAGGAAGTCGCCCACCACGTACTGCAGCCCCATGATCAGGCCGAACAGGATCTGCCCGACGAACAGCATCAGGGCGAACACGAAGTAGGGTTTGGCCACGGCCTGGGATGCGAATTTCAGATGCGGGTTCGTAACACTCATGGCTCAGCCCTCCTTGTTCGGCGGCCAGTTGAAGTTGTCGATCTTCGAGGTCCATTTGAGGAACTCGGCCATGTCGTCAACTTCCTGCTCGGTCAGATTGAACTGCGGCATCTGCCGGCGCCCCGCCGCTCCGGTGGGCTGGGCCTTCATCCAGGCGTGCAGGAACGGTTTGAAGGACTGCTCGCCGCCGCGCCGCTCGTACACGTTGCCCAGCTCCGGCGCGAAGTAGGCGCCCTCGCCGAGCAGGGTGTGGCAGCCGATGCAGTTGTTCTGTTCCCAGACCAGCTTGCCGCGCACCACCGACTCGCTCATCGCGGCCTCGTTGGTGCGCTTGGGTAAGGTCTGTTCGGTGTGATAGGCCAGGGCCAGGAATATCAGGATGAAGAACACGCTTCCCCCGAAGTAGATATTCCTGGCCATCCCCTTGGTAAAGGTCTCGGACATGGGCGCCTCCTGTTTGGCTGTGCGTGACCATTCTAGGAAGCGACCCAGGCGGATCTGCTTGATGGCAATCAAGAGTTCCTGATTGTTTTGGTCGGGAATTAGGGGCGCACGGTCGGCGCCGCCGGAGCGGCCCCGGCGAGGGGCTCGGCCGCCGGCCATGCGGCCGCGAGAACGCGCGGAGCGACGTCGTGCTTTGGAAGCGGGTATGGCGCGGCCGCCCCGGGATCGGCCGGGCAACCGGCCGCGCCGGGGGGATGGCGGGAGGTGAAGGGTGTAGCGGCGCCGGGCCGTCCGCAGGGTCTACAGCGTCAGCCAGATCCCCGCGGTCATCGCCAGCGGCCAGCCCAGCAGCAGGCCGCGCCACAGGCGCGGCGCATGGCGCAGCTCCATGAAGCCGTCGGCGATCAGCCAGGCCTTGCCCAGGGCCAGCAGCAGGACCAGCACGCCGAGCGTGCGGGCCCCGCCGGCATGGCCCAGGCTCACCGTGGCGACGGAGAACGCGGCCAGCCCCAGCCAGCAGCCGAACAGCACTTTCGATGCGGACATCGCGACCCCCTCAGTTCAGCACGTAGACCAGCGGGAACAGCAGCACCCAGACCAGATCGACCATGTGCCAGTAGAGCACGCCGGACTCCAGGCCGCTGCAGCTGTCCGGCCGGTAGGCCCGGCGCCGGCAGCGGCCGGCCATCCAGGCGAGGATGGCCATGCCCAGCAGCACATGGAGGAAGTGGAAGCCGGTGAGGATCCAGTACAGGGTGAAGAAGGTGCCGGCCTCCATGTCCAGGCCGAGGCCGAGCAGATGGCCGTACTCGCCGAGCTTGAGCGCCACGTAGACGCCGGCCGAGAGCAGGCCGGCCAGCAGCAGCCAGGCGGCCTGGCGCGGCCGGTCCCGGCGCACCCGCTCCACCGCCAGGGCGGCGAGCAGGCCGGCGGTCAGCAGGCTCAGGGTCAGGGCCAGACCGATGGAGCCGTCCAGCACCCGGCGGCTCTCCCGGAACGGCTCCGGGTACAGCATCTGGGTCACGGCGAAGGTCAGGATCAGCACGCCGAAGACCGACAGCTCGGCCAGGATGAAAAACCACATGGCCATGTCGCCCGGCAGGCGCCGGGATGGGCTGGCGGGCACGGCCCGGCCTTCAACCGAAGTGGACATCGACCACTTCCATGAGCGCGGCGACGGTCTGCGGATCGTCCGACAGCGGCTCGGCGAGGCAGGCCAGGCAGGCCTCGCGCGGGCTCATGCCGGCGCGGATCATCCGCGCGGCGAAGATCAGCAGGCGCGTGGAGGCCACCTCCTCCAGGTCGTGCTGATCCAGCCGGCGCAGGGCCTGGCCGAGCTTGACCACCCGGGCGGCCAGGGACGCCTCCACCTGCGCCTCGTTGGCGACGATGCGCTCCTCCTCGCTCGCCGCCGGGTAGTCGAAGCGCAGGGCGACGAAGCGCTGGCGGGTACTGGGCTTCATGCCCTTGAGCAGATTCTGGTAGCCGGGGTTGTAGGACACCACCAGCATGAACCCCGGCGGCGCCCGCAGGGCCTCGCCGGTACGCTCGATGAACAGCTCGCGGCGATCGTCGGCCAGCGGGTGCAGTACCACGGCGGTGTCCTGGCGCGCCTCCACCACTTCGTCCAGGTAGCAGATGCCGCCTTCGCGCACCGCGCGGGTCAGCGGGCCGTCCTGCCACCAGGTGCCGTCGGCGCCGATCAGATGGCGGCCGACCAGGTCGGCGGCGGACAGATCGTCGTGACAGGCCACGGTGTACAGCGGCAGCTTCAGACGATGGGCCATGTGCTGGACGAAGCGGGTCTTGCCGCAGCCGGTCGGCCCCTTGATCAGCACCGGCATGCCGTGGCTCCAGGCCTGCTCGAAGAGGCTCACCTCGTTGCCCTGGGCCTGGTAAAACGGCGCGTCCATGGCGGGCAGCCCGCGCGGACTCTCTGACGCAGTCACTGGCAATACCCCACTGCTCTGGTTGGTCTTGACCCAAGCTAACGGCGACTGCCGGCCTGACTCAAGCCGATCGGGAGCATTGCTTGATAATGATCAAGCGCTCGGGCGATCCACCTCGCATAGGATGCGTGCAAACGAAACGGCCGGGTGGTGGCATTGAAAATCCCCGGAAAACCGTCTGCAATGTAAAAGGGTTATCCAACCGGCGAACCCTAAGTTTATGACGCCCGGTACCGGTTACCGGGACAATCGGGCAAACCGGAAGGTTCTGCCCGCTAGCCTGAGGAAGTAACACATGAAGAAAATCCTGGTTCCATTGCTCGCCCTCAGCGGCGCGCTCTCCCTGTCGGCCATGGCCCAAACCGGGGAAGAGCTGTTCAAGAGCAAGGGCTGCGCGGCCTGCCACGCCATCGACACCAAGCTGGTCGGCCCGGCCTACAAGGACGTTGCCGCCAAGTACGCCGGCCAGGCCGATGCCGTGCCCACTCTGGTCAACAGCATCACCAAGGGCAGCCAGGGCAAGTGGGGCCCGATCCCGATGCCGCCAAATGCCGTGACCGCAGACGAAGCCAAGACCCTCGCCGAGTGGGTTCTGAGCCAGAAGAAGTAAGCGAACTCGTGCAGCGACGCCGTGGCCGGTTTCTACCGGCCACGGCGTTTTCGTTTGTCGGGGCGCCGGTGCGGTTGGAACCGACCGTGCAGCGCGCCGCCGGATGACGGGCCGAGCCCGTACCCTCAGCCGGCGAAGCGGGCCTCGCTCTCGCCGACCACCCCGCGCACGATCCCCATGACCTCCAGGTTGGCCTGTTCCATCCGCTGCAGATGCTGCAGGGCGGTCTCCAGCGCGCCGTGCTCGAATGCCTCCAGCGCGGCGCGTCCGGCCTCGTGCACCTCGGTGTGCGGGCGTTCGATGCGGTCGAAGCGCTCGAGGTCGCCCATGTCGCGCCGCCCCTCGCCGTAGTACCAGAGCCCGAAACGGCAGGCGCGCTCGTCCGGCAGTTGCGGCGGCTCGCCGATTCGCCCGCCGAGCAGGTGGTTGTAGACGGCGAACTTGAGCGACAGCTCGTCGAGGTTGGCCAGCTCCACCCCGGCGCGGAAGGTCGAGGCCCGAATCTCGCGCTTCATGCTGCCGGCCAGTTCCTCCAGGCCCTGCATGGCCGTCACCGCGGTTTCGGTGCTGCCGCTGAAGCCCTCGGCCAGCGCGCCCTCGCTCCGGATGCAGGTGCGCACCCGGTCCGTTTCGCCCTGCACGTCGCGGATCTTCTCGACGATCTCGACGGTGGCCGCGGCGGTGCGCTCGGCCAGGTGGCGGATCTCCCCGGCGACCACGGCGAAGCCACGGCCGGACTCGCCGGCGCGCGCCGCCTCGATCGCGGCATTGAGCGCGAGCAGATTGGTCTGGCTGGCGACGCCCTTGATCAGGTCGACGATGCCGTTGATTTCCTGCGTTCGGGTCGCCAGCCGTTCGACCCGCCGGGAGACCTCGCGCAGGCCCTGCTCCATCTCCCCGGCGCGCTCGTGCAGGGTATCGAACTGCCGCTGGTTGGCCTGCGCCGCTTCGGCCACCTCGCGGGCATGGCCGAGGTTGTCGCCCAGGCGCCCGGCGAGGTAGTCGAAGGACTCGCCGAGCTGCGCCACCGAGTCGGAGAAGCGGATCAGCTGCGCGGCGATGCCCTGGTAGTAGGCCAGTTGGCGCAACGTCTCGGCGTGCGCCGCCTCGGTCTCGGCGAGACGCCGTTCGAGGGCATCCACCTGCCGGACTAGGCGCTCCGCGTCGCGGTTACCGAACCAGACCATGGTGCCTCCTCAGCTCAGGGTGTAACCGTTGTCCACCACCCAGTCCTGGCCATAGACGCCGCGCGAGCCCTGGGACAACTGGAAGAGGATCACCTCGGCCACCGCCGCGGCGTCGAGGAAGTGCCCGGGCAGCAGGCGCTGGGTGACCTTGTCGGCGACGTCGTCCAGTTCCTCGTCGGTCAGCCCCAGACTCCCCCAGATGGCCGTCGCCGTGGGGCCGGGAGAAACCAGGTTGATGCGCACGCCGAGCGGAGCGAACTCCGCGGCGAGGGTGCGGGCCTGAGCGGCCAGCGCCGCCTTGCTGGCGATGTAAGCGGCCAGCCCAGGGAAGGTCGAGCGGGTCAGGAAGGTGCCGATGAACACCACCGAGGCCGGACTCGCCAGCTCGCTTATCAGCGCACCCAGGGTGTTCAGGGCCGCCGCCCCGTTGACCGCCCATTGCCGGTCGAAGGCGGCCAGGTCCAGGCTGTCGGCCAGTTCGGCGATGCCGGCGTTGGGCACCAGGTAGTCCACCGGCCCCAGCTCGGCGGCGCGACGGCAGAGCCCTTGCAGCGCCTCCTGGGAAGTCACGTCGCCGGCTTGCCAGAACAGCCGTTCGGGATAGCTCTCCTGCAGTTGCTGCAGACCGCCGATCGAGCGCGACAGGGTCAGCACCCGGGCACCGCGCTGCAGCAAGGCGGTGCACAACGCCAGGCCGATACCGGAACTGCCGCCGGTGACGACGGCCAGACGATCCTGGAACTCGGTTTTCATCGCTCTTCTCCGTACCCGACAGGCGCCGGGTAGAGGGGCGGTGCCGCCGCAGCGGACCGCCGGTTGATCTTTTCGCTATACGAAGCCTAGGCCGCCCGCCTCAGGGAAGGCGGGAGCGACGGCTATCTTGGTGCGGGGAAGGCTCGGGACGACTTGACCGGAATCAGATTTCCCCACCGAAAAACGGCCTAAAGGAAGGGAAAAAGAAGCCAATTGAAGCGAAACGACCCACTCCGGCAAGGAGCGGTCCGGCCGAAAGATTCGTGCGATCAGCCCGCCATGGCCACCGCGTGCCGCTAGGAATTCTCCCGATGCTCCTGCCTCAGCGCCGCCGTGGGCACAGGCGTTTCTTCGTCTTTCAGGGACTTGCGCAGCCCGCTGATCGCCTCGCCAAGATCCGACCCCAGGCTGCGCAGGCGCCTGGTGCCGAACAGCAGGACGACGATCAGCAGGATGATCAGGAGTCGCCAGAAGGTGATACCCATGATGCCGCTCTCCTCGTTTCGGCTGCGCCGGTCAGTGACCGGCGTGCATGTGGTGCATGTTTTCCATGTGCTCCGCGGCGGGCGCCGGGGCATGGTCGTGGGCCATGTCGTGCTGCTGGCCGGCGGCCTGCTGCAGCAGGGCCTGGTCGATCTGCTCGAAGCGCAGCACCCGGCCGCCGTACTGCTCGGCCAACTGGCGCGCCGCCGGCTCGTCGGCGAAGCTGGCCAGCGAGGCGCCCATCGAACCCTGCAGCGGCGTGCCGACCACGTACCAGGCCTTCCGCGCGTCGATCAGGTAGTGGTCGTCCGGCTTGTCCCAGGCGCTCTTGCCCATGTCGTGCACGTACAACTGCAGCTCCAGCCGCCGGTTCTCCGGCTGCAGCCACCAGCCGAACAGCTCGGCGGTCGAGCAGAACTTCTTCACCCCGTCCCGCGCCACCGCCTCGCCCTTGGGCCCGGGGAACTCGCTGATCACCATGCCGCAGACATGGCATTCGTCGCTGGGGTGGAAGGCCACCGGGCCCAGGTTCGTCGCGGCCTTCTCGCCCTCGCCGCAGCCGGCCAGACCCAGGCCGAGCAGCAGGGCGAGCAGCAAGCGGGGAGCGTGGCCGGTACGTCTTGTCATCGTTCTCATCGGAGGTTTCCTGTGGTGAGTCACACCGAACGGCGCTTGAATACCCGGTAGGCCAGCAGCAGCGAGGCGCCGGCCCAGAGCAGCAGGCACAGCCAGAGCGCGGCGCCGGGCAGCGGCAGGTCGCTACCCAGCGACAGCACGCCCATGGCGCTGCCGCCGCCCTCGAAGCCGGAAAGGTTGATCAGCCGGTACACATCGGTGGGGTTGAGCAGCAGCAGCCAGGGCAGCAGCTCCGGGCTGAGCCGCCCTTCGCTGAGCACCAGCAGCGCCAGCAGCGCCAGGTCGAAGACCAGCACGAAGAGGAACCACACCCCCAGGGCCAGCCCGGCGGCGGTGGACTTCTCCCCGGCCTTGCTGCTGAGCACGTAGGCCAGCGCCAGGAACACCCAGCCGAGCAGGGTCGAGGACAGCATGAAGCGACCGAAGGCCCAGAGCAGCAGGCCCAGCTGGATGTCCTTCACCAGCACGGCGATGGCCAGCATCGCGCCGCCGAAACCGATCAGGGTGGCCAGGGCGAGGATCAGTCCGTGGCCGAGGAACTTGCCCAGGAGAATCTGCCCGCGGCCCAGCGGATAGGTCAGCAGCAGCATCAGGGTGCCGCCCTCGTCCTCGCCGACGATGGCATCGTAGGCCAGCAGCAGCGCGATCAGCGGCATCAGGAAGGTGGCTAGGCTGGCCAGGCTGGCGATGGTCGCCGGGATCGAGGTGAAGCCCAGCTGGCCGGAGGCGGCGGCGCCGAACCAGGCGATGCCGACCGCCAGCAGGGCGAACAGCACGCTAATGGCCAGCAGCCAACGGTTGCGCAGGCCGTCGCTCAGTTCCTTGCGCGCGATGTGCCAGATCGGGTTCATGCCCTGCCCTCCTCGGCGCGCACGTCGCCGGCGCGTTCCATGTAGTAGCGGTAGAGATCCTCCAGCGAGGGCTGCTGGATCTCGATATCGCCGGGATTGGCCTCGCCGAGCAACTGGCGCAGCAGTTCGAGCTTGAGGCCATCGGGCACGTTCACCTCGACTCCCGTATTGCCCAGCGCCCGGACGCAGTAGCCGGCGGCACGCCAGCGTTCGAGCCAGAGTTTGCTGCACTGCAGACCGCTGGCGCGGATGCGCGCCGGCAGGCCGGCCTCCCGGCGCAGGCTGGCCAGGCTGCCCACCGCCTGCAGGCGGCCGCGGGCGAGAATCGCGGCGCGGTTGATGTGGGCCTCGACCCCCGGCAACACGTGGGAGCAGAGGATGATGCTGGCGCCGCGCTGGCGCAGGCGGTCGATCACCAGGTAGAGCTCCTGGGTGGCGATGGGATCGAGGCCCACGGTCGGCTCGTCCAACAGCAGCAGGCGCGGTTCGCCGAGCAGTGCCTGGGCCAGGCCGAGGCGCTGGCGCATGCCCTTGGAATAGGTCTTCACCCGCCGGTCGGCGGCATGGGCCAGCCCCACCTGCTCCAGCAGCTCGCCCACCTGCTTCGTCGGCGCGCCCTTGAGCCGGGCGAAGTGGCGCAGTGTCTCGCGGCCGCTGAGCTGCGGGTAGAAGGTGACGTTCTCCGGCAGGTAGCCGAGCTGGCGGCGCACGTCCGGGTCGTTCGGCGCCCGGCCGAGCACCCACACCTCGCCCTCGCTGGGCGCGAGCAGGCCGAGGATCAGCTTCATGCTGGTGGTCTTGCCGGCGCCGTTGTGGCCGAACAGGCCGAGGACCTCGCCTTGGCCGAGGCGCAGTTCGAGTTCGTGCAGCACGGTCATGCTGCCATAGCGCTGGTTGACGCCCCGGATGTCGACGGCGTTCATGTGGTGGGCTCCTGATCCTGGGTCAGCAGATCGCCGGTGGGCAGCTGCATCAGCGGGTGGCTGTCTTCCACGCCCGGCGACTTGAGCACCGGGAAGGCACGCTGCACCCAGCGCAGCAGTTCGATGCCCGGGCTGTTCATCAGCAGCCGGACCTGCGGGTAGGTCCACAGCAGGCGGTCGACGTTGTCGTTGGGTTCGTAGGCGACATCGCCCAGGCCGTCGTCGTTGCGGTCCCAGCCCAGGTAGTCGCTCCAGTAGTTGCCGCGGCCGTCGACCGACCACTCCTGGGTGCGGGTGGCGATGTACTTGACCTGCTGCTGGTTGCCGATGAAGGCGTTGCCGGCGATGCGGTTGTCCTCCGAACCGGCGGTGAGATGGATGCCCAGGCCGCTCCGGGCGAAATGGTTGTGTTCGATGGTGTTGAACAGCGAGTTGTAGATGAACAGGGCCTTGCTCTCGCCGCCGTTGATCATGCTGTCGCCGCCGGTGTCGCCGCGCTGCACGTCGCTGACGAGGTTGTCGGTGATGGTCGAATAGGTGATGTAGTTCATCAGGATGCCGTAGTTCTGGTCCTGCTCGGAGCGGTTGCCGGTCACCGTCAGGTGATGGCTCTGCATCAGCGCGTAGCCGGTGCGCGAGCGCCGGGTGCGGTTGCCGATCACGCGGGTGCCGTTGGACCACATGAAATGCACGGCATAACGCACCTCCTCGAACAGGTTGCGCTCGATGGTGCAATGGGTGGAGGCGTCGATGTAGATGCCGTCGCGGGTATGCCAGACGTGGTTGCCGCTGACCCGGGCATCCTTCGAGAAATAGAGGTGGATGCCGTTGCCGCGGTCCTGGGTGCGGATGCTCGGGTCGCCCTGGACCTGGTTGTCGAGCACCTGCACGTCGTTGACATGGTCGAGCCAGATGCCGAAGCCCGGCCCCTGCAGACGATTGCCGCGGATCACCGCTCCCGTGGCCTTGGGCTGGATGAAGATGGCGGCGTCCATCGTGGTCAGATCGCGTCCCCAGTTGCGCAGGTTGCAGCCTTCGACGGTGACGCCGGGGGCGCCGATGGTGACGAGGCTGCCCTGCCCTTGCGCGTCCAGCGTGGCGCCGGGCTCGCAGCGCAGGTGCATGGGCTGGTCGATGACGAACTGGCCGGCGTATTCCCCGGCCGGGAGCAGCCACTGGCCGTCGCCCGCCGGTTCGAGCGGCAGTTCGGTAATCGGGCGGGGGTCCGCCAGAACGGCGCCAGCCAGGAGCAGAAGCATCCAGGGAGCCTGTCGGCGAATGTGCTTGATTGCCTGAGGTGCGATCACGGTACTGTCCTTTTCCGGGCAGTTCGGCGCTTGCATCCGGACGGCTCCGGCAAGGCGCCGGAGCCGTATGCAGCGGTGGGAGAAAACGGTCCCGGCACCCTCCGGTGCCGGAGCCGAGGACGGGGTCAGGCCGGCTCGACCAGCATGCGCCCCATCATTTCCATGTGCAGCGCATGGCAGAACCAGCTGCAGTAGTACCACCAGACGCCGGGCTTATCGGCGACGAAGGTGACCGACGAGGTCTGCTGCGGGCTGATCTCCATGCACACGCCGTGGTTGACCATGACGAAGCCGTGGGTCAGGTCCTCGATCTGGTCGATGTTGGTGATGGTCACCGTCACCTCGTCGCCCTGCTTGACCGTGAACTCGGTGATGCCGTAGGTCGGCGCCGACGAGGTCATGTACACCCGCACCTTCTTGCCGTCGCGGATGACCTTGTTGTCGGTCTCCAGGGTGATGCCGTCCTTCTTGGCGCGCTCGACGGTCGGGGCGAAGAACGGGTCGTTGCGGTCCCAGATCTTCTTCGGCTTGATCTGGTCGCGCCGGGCCATGATGCAGTCGTGCGGCTCGGCGAAGGTGGGGCCGTCGTGCACCAGGATCATCTCGTCGCCGGAGATGTCGATCAGCTGGTCGTTCTCCGGATGCAGCGGGCCGCACGGCAGGTAGCGGTCCTTGGAGAACTTGCTCAGCACCATCAGCCACTGGCCGTCGGCCTCCGCGGTCTCGGTGAGCGAGGCGTGGTTGTGGCCCGGCTGGAAGTGCACGTCGAGCTTCTGCTTGATGTAGTTGACCTTCTCGCCTTTGTAGGCGCGAATCGCCTCCTCGATGTTCCACTTGACCACCTGGCTGTCGATGAACAGCGTGGTGTAGGCGTTGCCGCGACCGTCATAGGTGGTGTGCAGCGGGCCGAGGCCCAGCTCCGGCTCGGCGACGATGCATTCGCGCGGGTCCTTGAGCTTGCCGGCGAACAGGTCGGGCAGCTTGTCGATGGCGATCACCGAGCAGGTCGGCGACAGCTTGCCGTTGGCGATGAAGTACTTGCCGTCCGGCGAGGTGTTGCAGCCGTGGGGGTTCTTCGGCACCGGGATGTAGCGGGTCACCCGGCTGTCCTTGCCCTCCTTCTTGCGCCCGTCGACCACCGGCACCTTGGAGTCGCCCAGGGTGATGAAGCGGCCGGCCTTGATCTCCGCCTCGATGGCCGGGATGTCGAACACCACCACCCAGTCGCGCTCGTTGCGCATGGCGCCGCCGAGGTCGGTGGCCTTCTCCGAGTTGTAGCAGGTGGAGGCGGCGAAGCGACCGGTGTAGTCCATGTCGGTGTTGTCGAGGTTGCCGTCGACGATCACCTGCCAGGCCACTTCCATGCTCTCGGCATCGATGGCGTTGTACATGGTGTAGCAGTTCTCGGCCTGCATATCGAAGCTGGTGCCGTCGTTCGGATGCGGGATGAAGAACTCACCGTTGCCGAACACGTACTTGGTGTACGGCACCTTCTGCAGACGCAGGCCGTGGATGGCCTGGACGTTCGGCACCGTGGTGATCTTGTCGCACTTCATGATGTCCAGGCGGATACGGGCGACGCGCGTGTTGGCCTTGTCGTTGATGAACAGGTACTTGCCGTCGTACTTGCCGTTGGTCATGGACAGGTGCGGGTGGTGGCAGTCGCCGTTCAGGTACTTGGCGCTGTCGCCGAGGATGTGCCGGCTCTCGTTGGTCAGGCCCCAGCCGGTGGCCGAGTCCACGTTGAACACCGGGATGCGCATGATCTCGCGCATGGACGGGATGCCCAGCACCCGCACCTCGCCCTGGTGGCCGCCGCTCCAGAAACCGTAGTAGTCGTCCAGCTCGCCCGGCGCGACATGGACCTTGGCCATCGCCTTTTCGTGGGCGTCCTTGGTGGCCGCGGCCCAGGCGTCGCGGGTCATCACCGCGCTGCCCAGTGCCGTGACACCCGCCAGGCCGGCCCCGAGGGCCGAAGCCCCGAGGAAGCCGCGCCGGCTCAGGCCGACTTTGTCCTCGGCCTGCGGCTTGTTGTTCGATTCTTTGTCACTCATCAACCTGCTCCTTATGCAGTCAACACTCACATCGTCAGCTGGGCCTGGGGGATGGCCCATGGCGAATTCAGGGTTCCAGGACCTCGACCGGGATCAGCTCGGACGCAGCGGCGTCGGCGACCTTCTTGCTCTGCTTCCGGCGCTTGTTCTTCAGGATCAAGGGCGGGCACTTGTTGTCGTTGTGGTAGGTCATCTGGCAGTCCAGGCAGTAGTGGCACTCGTTGGGATTGATGCGTCCGTCCGGGTGGATCGCCTGGATCTCGCATTCGTTGGCACAGACCTGGCAGGGGTTGCCGCACTCCTTGCGCCGCTTCAGCCAGTCGAAGAGACGGAACCTGGAGGGGATCGCCAGCGCCGCGCCCAGCGGGCAGACGTAGCGGCAGTAGGCCTTGCGGGTGAACAGGTTGGTCACCAGGAGGAACGCCGCGTAGAGCACGAACCACCACTGGCGGCCGAAATGCAGGGTAATGGCGGTCTTGAACGGCTCCACCTCGGCGGCCCGCTCGGCCACGGCCATGGACTCCAGGGAGAGGCCGAACAGCACCAGCAGGATGATGTACTTCACCGCCCAGAGCCGCTCGTGCACCGCGAAGGGCAGCTCGAACTGGCGGATCTTCAGCTTGCGCGCCGCTTCGTTGATCAGCTCCTGCAGGGCACCGAAGGGGCACAGCCAGCCGCAGAACACCCCGCGGCCCCAGAGCAGGATGCTGGCGGCGGTGAAGGTCCAGAGGATGAACAGCACCGGGTCGCTCAGGAACAGCTCCCAGCGGAAGCCCTCGAACACGGCATGGATGAAGGTCAGCGCGTTGACCACCGACAGCTGCCCCAGGGAGTACCAGCCGATGAACACCAGGGTGAACAGCAGGTAACCACGGCGCAGCCAGTGCATGAACTGCGGCTTCTGGGTGAACTTGTCCTGCAGGAACAGGATGATGGTCAGCAGGCCCAGGGCGGCCACGATCACGCCGATCTGGAAGCTCTTCTGATACCAGATGTTCAGCCACATCGGCCGGTTGGCCTCCTCGATGGCGGCCAGTTCCTCGGCGCTCGGCAGCGGCCGCTGGAAATAGGCCTCGGGCAGCTGGTAGGTCATCTGGAAGCTGGTGAAGATGCTCTGCACCGGGCCGGTCTGGCGACGCACCAGCAGTTCGAGGTCCCAGGGGGTGCCGGGGTCGAAGCGGTGGGTGGCCCGGACGATGAAGATGGCCATCTCGTCGAACTCGGGCATGCCCTCGGCGTAGACGTCGGACAGGCGCTGGAAGTCCATGTCGCGGAAGCTGATCACGTCGCCGAACTGACGCAGCTGGACCCGGTCGAAGATGCCCCCGCGCACGTAGCCCGAGCCCTTGAACGAGTAGCCGTTGCCCAGCACCGCGATGGCCTGCTCGCCGGGCTTGAGCGATGTCATCAGGGCGCGGTACTGGCTCTCGCCCAGCAGGTTGCGGCCGACGGTCGGCGGGTTCAGGTGGGCGGCGTAGAGGTCGATGAAGGTGTCGTCGACTTCGTCCGCTGCCGGCTCGTCGACGCCCTCGGCCTCGGTGCCCTTGAAGGCCTCGCTGACCTGGCCGTTGGTCAGGTGCAGGCGGCGGATGGCGCCGTTGCCGGTCAGCTCGGCCCAGGTGGCCGGCGAATAGACGTCCTCGCGCACCGTGGCCGGCTTCTGCGCCGTCTCGTTCTTCGCCTTGACGATGCCCAGGGAGACCGCCACCTCGTGGGCCGAGCGCATGACGATCTCGTTGACCACCATGACGGTCACCGTGGCACCGGCCACCGCGTCCACCGTCACCGCGCTCTTGTCGCCGGAGTGGCCGACCACGACGCGCTGGTCGACGCGGATGCCTTGGTACTTGGCATCGAACTCGTGGAGCTTCTCCACCGGGATGCCGATCAGCAGGATCGGCTCGTGGTGCTCGAGCACGTAGGCGTCGCGGATCACGCCCTGCGGGTCGAGGATCACGTGCATGTTGATCGGCTTGCCGGAGTAGGCCGGGATGTTCACCACGTTGATGCTCTGGTAGGCGTAGCCGAGCACCTTGCCGCCGGCGGAGATGGTGCTGACCTGGTACTTGCCTTCGGGTGCGGAGACCGCATCGGCGTTGGGAAATACCTGCTCGATCCGCTTTCGCTCCAGTCCGTTGTAGTCCTGCGCCTGCACGCCCTGGAAGGCGGTCAGCAGCAGCACGAGCAGCGACATGAGTCCTGTACGCCAGCAGAGGGCGCGGGGCGTTGAGGGTTGACAGAAGTTCATGGCCTATCCGACTAAATGCTGGAATTGGGCGGCATGGTAGAGACGCCCCCCCGAACTCCCCCTTGACCACAATCAAGACCGTCTCCGGGCTAGGCGGTCGAACCCAGGAAAAACATAGGGTTAGCGAGCATCGAAATGGCTGTGAGCCAGCAACGGCGCGGCCTTCAGGCAAGCCAGGGCGGCCTGACAGGCTTTGGCAAATAGCCATTAAATATGTGGGGATGCGACAGGAAGACGCAGGCAGAAGAGGCAGAAAGTTCCGCCGAATTTCGCTACGGCCGGGCGAAATCCATCCGGACGGGAGAAAGCCGCGCAGCGCCCGAGGCAGAGGCGATGTGGGGCAGGACAGGCGGCGCAGCGAGCCTCGCCCTGCCAGGTGGAGAGATCAGTGCGCCGCGGGATGCTCGTCAGGCGCGGGGGGGGTTCCCGGCGTGCCGTACTGCTGGCCGGCGGCCTGTTGCAGCAGGGCCTGGTCGATCTGTTCGAAGCGCAGCACCCGGCCGCCGTACTGCTCGGCCAACCGGCGCGCCGCCGGCTCGTCGGCGAAGCTGGCCAGCGAGGCGCCCATCGAGCCCTGCAGCGGCGTGCCGACCACGTACCAGGCCTTCCGCGCGTCGATCAGGTAGTGGTCGTCCGGCTTGTCCCAGGCGCTCTTGCCCATGTCGTGCACGTACAGCTGCAGCTCCAGCCGCCGGTTCTCCGGCTGCAGCCACCAGCCGAACAGCTCGGCGGTCGAGCAGAACTTCTTCACCCCGTCCCGCGCCACCGCCTCGCCCTTGGGCCCGGGGAACTCGCTGATGACCATGCCGCAGACATGGCATTCGTCGCTGGGGTGGAAGGCCACCGGGCCCAGGTTCGTCGCGGCCTGGTCGCCCTCGCCGCAGCTGGCCAGGCCCAGGCCGAGCAGCAGGGCGAGCAGCAAGCGGGGAGCGTGGCCGGTACGTCTTGTCATCGTTCTCATCGGAGGTTTCCTGTGGTGAGTCACACCGAACGGCGCTTGAATACCCGGTAGGCCAGCAGCAGCGAGGCGCCGGCCCAGAGCAGCAGGCACAGCCAGAGCGCGGCGCCGGGCAGCGGCAGGTCGCTACCCAGCGACAGCACGCCCATGGCGCTGCCGCCGCCCTCGAAGCCGGAAAGGTTGATCAGCCGGTACACATCGGTGGGGTTGAGCAGCAGCAGCCAGGGCAGCAGCTCCGGGCTGAGCCGCCCTTCGCTGAGCACCAGCAGCGCCAGCAGCGCCAGGTCGAAGACCAGCACGAAGAGGAACCACACCCCCAGGGCCAGCCCGGCGGCGGTGGACTTCTCCCCGGCCTTGCTGCTGAGCACGTAGGCCAGCGCCAGGAACACCCAGCCGAGCAGGGTCGAGGACAGCATGAAGCGACCGAAGGCCCAGAGCAGCAGGCCCAGCTGGATGTCCTTCACCAGCACGGCGATGGCCAGCATCGCGCCGCCGAAACCGATCAGGGTGGCCAGGGCCAGGATCAGTCCGTGGCCGAGGAACTTGCCCAGGAGGATCTGCCCGCGGCCCAGCGGATAGGTCAGCAGCAGCATCAGGGTGCCGCCCTCGTCCTCGCCGACGATGGCATCGTAGGCCAGCAGCAGCGCGATCAGCGGCATCAGGAAGGTGGCCAGGCTGGCCAGGCTGGCGATGGTCGCCGGGATCGAGGTGAAGCCCAGCTGGCCGGAGGCGGCGGCGCCGAACCAGGCGATGCCGACCGCCAGCAGGGCGAACAGCACGCTAATGGCCAGCAGCCAGCGGTTGCGCAGGCCGTCGCTCAGTTCCTTGCGCGCGATGTGCCAGATCGGGTTCATGCCCTGCCCTCCTCGGCGCGCACGTCGCCGGCGCGTTCCATGTAGAAGCGGTAGAGATCCTCCAGGGACGGCTGCTGGATCTCGATGTCCTCCGGCTCCCCTTCCCCCAGCAGTTCGCGCAGCAGCATCAGCTTGCAGCCGTCGACCGCCACCACCTCGAGGCTGGAGGCGCCGAGCAGCCGGGTCGGGTGACCGGCCTGGCTCCAGCGCCGCTGCCAGCGCTCGCTCTGGCTTACCCCGCTGGCGCGGATACGCGCCGGCAGGCCGGCCTCGCGGCGCAGGCTGGCCAGGCTGCCCACCGCCTGTAGACGGCCGCGGGCGAGAATGGCGGCGCGGTTGATATGGGCCTCGACCCCCGGCAACACGTGGGAGCAGAGGATGATGCTGGTGCCCCTCTGGCGCAGGCGGTCGACCAGTTCGTACAGATCGCCGGTGGCGATGGGATCGAGCCCCACGGTCGGCTCGTCCAGCAGCAGCAGGCGCGGTTCGCCGAGCAGCGCCTGGGCCAGGCCGAGGCGCTGGCGCATGCCCTTGGAGTAGGTCTTCACCCGCCGCTCGGCGGCGTGGGCCAGCCCCACCTGCTCCAGCAGCTCGTCCACCTGCTTCGGCGGCGCGCTCTTGAGCCGGGCGAAGTGGCGCAGGGTCTCGCGGCCGCTGAGCTGCGGGTAGAAGGTGACGTTCTCCGGCAGGTAGCCGAGCTGGCGGCGCACGTCCGGGTCGTTCGGCGCCCGGCCGAGCACACGCACCTCGCCCGCGCTGGGCGCAAGCAGGCCGAGGATCAGCTTCATGCTGGTGGTCTTGCCGGCGCCGTTGTGGCCGAACAGCCCCAGCACCTCGCCCTCTTCCAGCGTCAAGTCCAGGTCGTGCAGCACGGTCATGCTGCCGTAGCGCTGGTTGATGCCGCGCATGTCGACGGCGTTCATGACGTGGGCTCCTGGGGCGGCGCCATCGGCGGTTCGCCGGGCAGCGCCATCAGCGGGTGGCTGTCCTGCACCCCCGGCGACTTGATCACCGGGAAGACGCGCTGCACCCAGCGCAGCAGCTCGATGCCCGGGCTGTTCATCAGCAGCCGGACCTGCGGGTAGGTCCACAGCAGGCGATCGACGTTGTCGTTGGGCTCGTAGGGCACGTCGCCCAGGCCGTCGTCATTGCGGTCCCAGCCCAGGTAGTCGCTCCAGTAGTTGCCGCGGCCGTCGACCGACCACTCCTGGGTGCGGGTGGCGACGTACTTGACCTGCTGCTGGTTGCCGACGAAGGCGTTGCCGGCGATGCGGTTGTCCTCCGAGCCGGCGGTGAGGTGGATGCCCAGCGCACTGTTGGCGAAGTGGTTGCGCTCGATGGTGTTGAACAGCGAGTTGTAGATGAACAGGGCCTTGCCCTCGGCGCCGGAGATCATGCTGTCGCCGCCGGTCGAACCGTTGCGCACGTCGCTGACGAAGTTGTCGGTGATGGTCGAGTAGGTGATGTAGTTCATCAGGATGCCGTAGTTCTCGTCCTGCTCGGAGCGGTTGCCGGTCACCGTCAGGTTGCGGCTCTGCATCAGCGCGTAGCCGGTGCGGGTGCGCCGGGTGAGGTTGCCGATCACCTGGCTGTTGTTGGCGAACATGTAGTGCAGGCCGTAGCGCAGGTCTTCCAGGGTGTTGCCTTCCAGGTGGTTGCCGTTGGAAGTGTCGATGTAGATGCCGTCGCGGGTGTAGCGGGCCCGGTTGCCGATCACCCGGGCGCCGCTCACGGCGAACAGGTGGATGCCGTTGCCGCGGTCCTGCGAGCGGATGCTCGGGTCGCCTTCGATGTCGTTGCCGGTCAGGCTGACGTTGCGGGTGCGGTCGACCCAGATGCCGAACCCCGGCCCGCGCATACGGTTGTCCTTGACGACCGCCCCGGTGGCCTTGCCCTCGAGGAACACGGCGGCGTTCATCGCGGTCAGGTCGCGCCCCCAGTTGCGCAGGTCGCAGCCTTCCACCGTCACCTCGGGCGCAGCGATGGTCAGGGCGTTGCCCTGCCCCTGGGCGTCGATCACGGCGCCCGGTTCGCAACGCAGCTGCAGCGGCTGGTCGATGCGGAACTGCCCGGCGTACTCGCCGGCCGGTAGCCGCCAGCGGTTCTCGCCCTCCGCTTGCAAGGGCAGATTGGTGATGGCCTGCGCAGCCGCCTGGGCAGCACCGGCGAAAAGGAGAAGCCCCAGCAGGGCCGGATGTCTGCGCACGGGTCGATACCTTCGGCGTCGGGCAGGAAAGGACTCCGGGCCGCGCGCGAGCGCCGGCCCGGAGCGGCGGCTCAGGCCGTCGCCGTCGGCTCGACCAGCATGCGCCCGTTCATCTCCATGTGCAGCGCATGGCAGAACCAGCTGCAGTAGTACCACCACATCCCGGGCTTGTCGGCGACGAAGGTGATCGACGAGGTCTGCTGCGGGCTGATCTCCATGCTCACGCCGTGGTTGACCAGGACGAAGCCGTGGGAGACATCCTCGATCTGGTCGATGTTGGTGATGGTCACCGTCACCTCGTCGCCCTGCTTGACCGTGAACTCGTTGATGCCGTAGGCCGGCGCCGACGAGGTCATGTACACCCGTACCTTGTTGCCGTCGCGGATGACCTTGTTGTCGGTCTCCAGGGTGATGCCGTCCTTCTTCGCCCGCTCCACGGTTTCCGCGAAGTAGGGGTCGTTGCGGTCCCAGAGCTTCTTGGTCTGGATCTGGTCGCGGCGGCACAGGATGCAGTCGTGCGGCTCGGCGAAGGCCGGGCCGTCGTGCACCAGCTTCATCTCGTCGCCGGAGATGTCGATCAGCTGGTCGTTCTCCGGGTGCAGCGGACCGGTCTGCAGGTAGCGGTCCTTGGAGAACTTGCTCAGCACCACCAGCCACTGGCCGTCGGCCTCCGAGGTCTCGGTGAGCGAGGCGTGGTTGTGGCCCGGCTGGAAGTGCACGTCGAGCTTCTGCTTGATGTAGTTGACCTTCTCGCCCTGGTAGGCGCGGCGGGCTTCCTCCATGTTCCACTTGACCACCTGGCTGTCGATGAACAGCGTGGTGTAGGCGTTGCCGCGACCGTCGAAGGTGGTGTGCAGCGGACCGAGGCCCAGCTCCGGCTCGCCGACCACCACGTCGCGCGGGTCGTTGAGCTTGTCGTCGAACAGGTCGTCGAGCTTGTCGATGGCGATCATCGAGCAGGTCGGCGACAGCTTGCCGTTGGCGATGAAGTACTTGCCGTCCGACGAGGTGTTGCAGCCGTGCGGGTTCTTCGGCACCGGGATGTAGCGGGTCACCCGGCTGTCCTTGCCGTCCTTCTTGCGCCCGTCGACCACCGGCACCTTGGAGTCGCCCAGGGTTACGAAGCGGCCGGCCTTGACCTCCTCCTCGATGCGCGGGACGTTGAAGATCACCACCCAGTCGCGCTCGTTGCGCATGGAACCGCCGAGGTCGGTGGCCTTCTCCGAGTTGTAGCAGGTGGAAGCGCAGTACTTGCCGGTGTAGTCCATGTCGGTGTTGTCGAGGTTGCCGTCGACGATCACCTGCCAGGCCACTTCCATGCTCTCGGCGTCGATGGCGTTATACATGGTGTAGCTGTTCGGGTTCTGCAGGTCGAAGACCTTGCCGTCGTTGGGGTGCGGGATGATGAACTCGGCATTGGCGAACACGTACTTGGTGTTCGGCACCTTCTGCAGGCGCAAACCGTGGATGGCCTGGACGTTTGGCACCGTGGTGATCTTGTCGCACTTCATGATGTCCAGGCGGATGCGCGCCACGCGGCTGTTGGCCTTGTCGTTGATGAACAGGTACTTGCCGTCGTATTTGCCGTTGGTCATCGAGATGTGCGGGTGGTGGCAGTCGCCGTTCTGGTACCGGGCGCTGTCGCCGAGGATGCGGCGGCTTTCGTTGGTCAGACCCCAGCCGGTGGCGGAGTCCACGTTGAACACCGGGATACGCATGATCTCGCGCATGGAGGGGATGCCCATCACCCGCACCTCGCCCTGGTGGCCGCCGCTCCAGAAACCGTAGTAGTCGTCCAGCTCGCCCGGCGCGACATGGGTCTTGTCCACCGAGTCCTTGTGCTTGCTCTTCGATTCCCGGGCCTCCTTGGCCGCTTCGGCCCAGGCCTCGCGGGTCATCGCCGCGCCGCCGATGACCGAGGCGCCGACCAGTCCGGCCCCGAGCGCCGTCACCCCGAGGAAGCCGCGCCGGCTCAGGCCGCCCGCCTCCTCCGCTTGCTGGTCGTTCTTCTTTTCGTTCGACTCTTTGTCGCTCATGGTTCTGCTCCTTCGCATCGACAGGGTCATCAAACGGCCCCAGGGGGTCGGCCGTGGCTTCCGCTCAATCCAGAATTTCCACGGGGATCAGGTCAGGCGAGACAGGTGGCTTCTTGCCCGGCCCCCGACGCTTGCGCTGGAGGATCAGGGGCGGGCACTTGTTCTCGTTGTGGTAGGTCATCTGGCAATCCAGGCAGTAGTGGCACTCGTTGGGATTGATGCGCCCGTCCGGGTGGATCGCCTGGATCTCGCATTCCTTGGCGCATATCTGGCAGGGGTTGCCGCACTCCTTGCGCCGCTTCAGCCAGTCGAAGAGGCGGAATTTGGAGGGGATCGCCAGCGCCGCGCCCAGCGGACAGAGGTAACGGCAGAAGACCTTGCGGGTGAAGATGTTGATCACCAGCAGGACCGCGGCGTAGAGCACGAACCACCACTGCCGGTCGAAGTGCAGGGTGATGGCGGTCTTGAACGGCTCCACCTCGGCGGCCCGCTCGGCGACGGCCATGGACTCCAAGGAAATGCCGAACAAGCCCAGCAGGATGATGTACTTCACCGCCCACAGCCGCTCGTGCAGCGCGAAGGGCAGTTCGAACTGGCGGATCCTCAGCCTGCGCGCCGTCTCGTTGATCAGCTCCTGCAGGGCGCCGAAGGGGCACAGCCAGCCGCAGAACACCCCGCGGCCCCAGAGCAGGATGCTGGCGGCGGTGAAGGTCCAGAGGATGAACAGCACCGGGTCGCTCAGGAACAGCTCCCAGCGGAAATCCTCGAACAAGGCATGGGCGAAGGTCAGCACGTTGACCACCGACAGCTGGCCCAGGGAATACCAGCCGATGAACACCAGGGTGAACAGCAGGTAGCCGCGGCGCAGCCAGTGCAGGAAGGTGGGATGGCGGGTGAAGGCATCCTGGAAGAACAGGATCGTCGTCAGCAGGCCCAGGGCCACGACGATCACGCCGATCTGGAAGCTCTTCTGGTACCAGATGTTGACCCACGTCGGGCGCTGCGCCTCCTTGGCCGCCTCCAGCTCCTCGGCGCTCGGCTGCGGCCGCTGGAAATAGGCCTCGGGCAGCTGGTAGCTCATCTGGAAACTGGTGAAGATGCTCTGCACCGGGCCGGTCTGGCGACGCACCAGCAGCTCGAGGTCCCAGGGCGAGCCGGGGTCGAAGTGGTGGGTGGCCCGGACGATGAAGATGGCCATCTCGTCGAACTCGGGCATGCCCTCGGCGTAGACGTCGGACAGGCGCTGGAAATCCATGTCGCGGAAGCTGATGACGTCGCCGAACTGACGCAGCTGCAGCCGATCGAAGATGCCCCCGCGCACGTAGCCCGAGCCCTTGAACGAGTAGCCGTTGCCCAGCACCGCGATGGCCTGCTCGCCGGGCTTGAGCGATGTCATCAGGGCGTTGTACTGGTTGTCGCCCAGCAGGTTGCGGCCGATGGTCGGCGGATTCAGATCGGCGGCGTAGAGGTCGATAAAGGTGTCGTCGACTTCGTCCGCTGCCGGCTCGTCGACGCCCTCGGCCTCGGTGCCCTTGAAGGCCTGGCTGACCTGGCCGTTGGTCAGGTGCAGGCGGCGGATGGCGCCGTTGCCGGTCAGCTCGGTCCAGGTGGCCGGCGAATAGACGTCCTCGCGCACCGTAGCCGGCTTCTGCGCCGTCTCGCTGGTGGCCTTGACCAGGCCCAGGGAGACCGCCACCTCGTGGGCCGAACGCATGATGATCTCGTTGACCACCATGGCGGTCACCGTGGCGCCGGCCACCGCATCCACCGTCACCGCGTTCTTGTCGCCGGAGTGGCCGACCACGACGCGCTGGTCGACACGGATGCCCCGGTACTTGGCGTCGAACTCGTGGAGCCTCTCCACCGGGATGCCGGCCAGCAGGATCGGCTCGTGGTGCTCGAGCACGTAGGCGTCGCGGATCACGCCCTGCGGGTCGAGGATCACGTGCATGTTGATCGGCTTGCCGGAGTAGGCCGGGATGTTCACCACGTTGATGCTCTGGTAGGCGTAGCCGAGCACCTTGCCGCCGGCGGAAATGGTGCTGACCTGGTACTTGCCTTCGGGCGCGGAGACCGCATCGGCGTTGGGGAATACCTGCTCGATCCGCTGCCGCTCCAGTCCGTTGTAGTCCTGCGCCTGCACGCCCAGGCAGGCGGCGAGCAGCAGGACCGGCAGCGACAGGAACCTCACGCAACGAAGGAATCGACTGATCAAGACATGCTCGGTGTTCATTGCTTCCCCGATCTATCCGACTGCTGGCTGGATATTGGTGGCAACGTTCTTATTGTTCGTCGGCCATTCGCCTCGCCACGCGCGCTGCGGGTACCTGCCGGACACGGGCGCGAGCGGGACGCAGCCCTTTCCGGAGCAGGCCTTGCACATCCGGCAATCGAAGCGGGAGGGAAAGAGCGTTGCGTTTCCAGGCGATATCAGAAGACTAGTCGAGGATAGTCAGGTTGCCACTTCCGGGACGGTTCCCGCCCGGAAGTCGGCCACGGCGCCCTACCAGTGGAGATAGAACATCCCCTTGGCCAGCAGGACGATGCCGATCATCTGGGCGAAGATCAGCCAGTGCAGGGCCCGGTAGCGGACCGGCGTCATGCGGCCGCGGCGCAGCAGCACGGCCAGCAGGCCGTAACTGGCGAACACTCCGAGAGCCAGGAGGATCTTCAGCGTCAGCAGCGTACCGAAACTGCTGGCGAAGGGCGCGGCGAGCGCCTGGCGGTGATGCCAGGCCAGACCGAGACCTGCGCCATAGACCACCAGCACCAGCCAGTGCAGCACCGCTCGCGACGCCGGGCCGGCGGCCTGCCTGAGCTCCGCCCGCGCGGCCGTGCCGAGCGAGCGCTCGATTCTGGTCAGGATGACGAGTTCGAAGAACAGGGTGCCGATGAAGCAGATGGCGCCCAGCAGATGCAGGACGTGCAACAGGAAATAACTCATGGGGCAGGCTCCGGGGACTTTCGTCACAGCATCATCCCGGCGCCGCTCGCCTGCAAGGACACTCGCAGGCGCCGGCAGGGGCCGCAGGAGCGGATTCAGCCGCGCTGGGCAGCCAAAGCGGGAGCACCGCGAATGAATTCGCGCCTACTGGAAGCGGTGCCGGCCGCCCTCCCCGCCGTTCGCAGGCCCGACAGGCAAGGCGCCAGCCGGGTCACTCTCCCCGGAACACCGGCGGACGCTTCTCCCGCTGGGCCTGCAGGCCCTCGCGCAGGTCGGCCGAGGTCGCGCAGCGGCGGATGTCCGCTTGCAGCGCTTCGCGATCCAGCGCGCCGCGGGCGATGCTGTTCAGGTGACGCTTCATGCCGGTCGCGGCCAGCGGCGCCAGCGCGGCCAGATGGCCGGCGAGTGCCGCGCCCCCGTCCTCCAGCTGTTCCGCGCTGCCGTAGAGATGGGTCAGCAGGCCCAGCTCCAGCATCTCGCCGGCCTTGAGCTTCTCGCAGCCAAAGATCAATCGCTTGGCGGCGTTCAGGCCCAGGCGCGAGACATAGCGTTCGAGCAGCCCGCCATACAGGTGCAGGCCGAAGCGCGCGGCCGGCATCAGCACCTCGGCGGCCGGGCCGCCGAGGCGGAAATCGCAGGCCAGCAGCAGATCCGACGCCCCGCCGTAGACCCCGCCCTGGACCTCGGCGATGGTCAGCGGCCGCAGGTTCTCCAGGGCATCGGCCACCCGCTCGAAGCTCGAGGCGTCGCCCCCGACTTCGAGATCGCCGAGGTTGTAGCCGGCGCAGAAATACTTGCCGGTCGAGCGCAACAGCACGACCCGTATCCGCGGATCGGCCTCGATGCGCTCGAAACACGCCAGCAGCGCCGTCAGGTCCGCCTCTTCCAGGCGGTTGGCCTGCTCCGGACGCTCAAGGCGCACGGTCGCCAATACGCCGTCGATCTCCAGTGAGGGAATGCTCCCGCTCATGTGCTCGCTCCTGCTCTGGGCCGGTCGCTCCCGGCCATGGATCGGCGGCCGATTCGCCCGAAGGCCCGGCTCGCCCGCTACGGGCGAGATTGTCGCGCCCGGCGCGGACGCTGTCACGGGCTGACCGCACTGCCGATCACGCAGCTAGCGGCAGGCGCCGTTGCCCGCCTCGGGCACGGCGAGAAAGCTGATGCTCGCCGGTTCGAGCAGAAGGTAGCCGGCCGGCGCGGCGGCGCTTCCGATCGCCGGCAGAGCCCCGTCGACCAGCGCCAGCGGCTTGCCGTTCAGCCGGACGCTGTGGCTCTCCGGCCCGTCCGCCGCCAGGCTGTAGCGCTCGGCCGCGACGGGCAGGCCCAGGGTCCGGCCCCGCTCGCGGTCGGTATTGATGGCCAGGATGGCGACGCCGCCCGGCGTGCCGCGCAGGCAGTGGGCATAGAGCAGCAGCCCCGGCTGGTCGGGCGCGCCCGGATCGAGCACGGTGCTGCCCATCAGCCGGCGCCAGAGCAAGGCGCCCCAGTAGTCCGGCCTGGGCGCCGACGTCCCCTCCTCCAGCAGGCCGGAATCGCCGCCGATCAGCCCGTCGTGCATGACCACCTGCACGCCCTCGCGGGCCAGGTGGCCGAGCTGGTCGAGGTAGCGGAAGGTGTCGAGGAAGGTGGCGGCCCGGGGAGTGCCGCCGCAGGGAGCGTCGGCGGTCGCACTGAGCCAGAGCGGCCGGCCGGGGGCGAAGCGGTCGCGCAGCTGGCGGTAGAAGGCCAGGCTGCGCTCCGGACTCTCCGGCCACTCTGTGGACGGTTCTTCGCCGGAGCCGCGTTGCCCCGCTCCGGCCGGAGCGGGGCAACGCGGCGAGACCGTGGCGTACTGGTGGTAGGAGAACAGGTCCAGCCCCGCACCGGCCGCGGCGAGCAGATCCGCCGAGGGGATGCTTCCAGGCGGCAGCGCGCCGCCCTCGCTCTCGCCGAGCGAACCGGGGCCCATGATCGACAGGCCGGGGGCGGCCTCGGCGGCGAACGTGCGGAAAATACGGAAATCTCGGCCGTAGGCCGCCGCGTCGTAGCCGGCGGGCGCGCCGCCCTGCCGCGCCAGGTTCGGCTCGTGCATGAACTCGGCCACGGCGATCCGGCCGCCGAGCGATGCGCTGTAGTCGATCAGCCGGCGGGCCTGCTCCGGGGTCCAGACGCCCCGGGCGTCGCGGGTGCCGGCGCTGATGGCGAAGGAGGCGACGATCCGGCCGTCCACCGCCCGGGCGAACTCGACCAGGCCCAGCCACTGCCGGCGGCTCAGCACCGCGTCGAAACCGGCCGGCGGGCTGGCCGGGGTCGAATCGCCGGGGGGGAAATAGGTCGAGTTGGCCCCGGGACCGCTGACCCGCAGGTACGCGGGCCCCAGGGCGGCGGCCAGACGGCGCAGGCGGGCATCGCCCAGGTCGAGCGGCGGGCGCTGCGGCTGCCCCGCCGGGGCCGTGCCGGTCAGCTCGCGCATGCCGATGTTGTAGGACTGGAAGCGCTCGTCGACGCGCCCGATGGCCGGCATCTCCTGCGGCGCCAGGCTGACCCAGGTGCCCAGCCGGTTCTGCGCCAGCAGGGCCAGCGCCAGTCCGCTCGGCTGGCAGGCGCCAAGCGCCAGTGCGGCCAGGAGCGGCAGCGCGCACGCCAGCAATTTCCGCCTCGCGATCATGGACTCACCCGGATCACCGCCGCATCGGCTAAAGACTTCGGTACCCCCGCCGATGAAGATAGTCCGCGCTGACCGCCCCGGCGCGGGGGCCGTTCGCGACGGCAGCCGCGGGCAACCGAAAAACCTCTGATTTTCATGATTTTTTCATTGATAATTAAGGAATTCTTAAGTCATCCCGCCCTAATCTCGCCGCATCCGAACCCGCGATCCGTTCTTGGTCGAAAGAATGCTCCGACGATAACGCCCACACCTCCGCTGCCTTGCCTGCAACTCAGACGGGGCGGGACGCCCGCACCTGCCCGATATTCGCGATAAGACTCCAGATGAGAAGTGCATGAACGCCTTTACCCAGATCCCCAGCCCCGGCGGCAACGCCCAGCGTCAACCGCTGCGGTTGCCGGGCATGATCCCCGTGGTCCTGGAAGCCCGGGCCGGCGCAACGGAGGCGCCCGCGGTACGAATCTTCCTCGCCACGGAGCCGGAGCATTACCGGGCCGAGCGGATCTTCTTCTACTCCCTGGAGCGGGTGCGCAACCCCGACCGGCGCTACGAGATCTACCGCATGACGGATCTGCCCGGATTCGACCGGCGCCGCGGCTTCGCCCACTACCGCTTCGCCGTGCCGGAGCTGGCCGGGCGCCAGGGACGGGCGATCTACAACGAAGTCGGCCAGCTCTACGACGCCGATCCCGCCGAGCTGTTCGACCTGCCCATGGGCGATCACGGCTACCTGTCGCTCTCGGCCAAGGAAAACGGCCTGATGCTGATCGACTGCGAGCGCATGGCCTCCTGCTGGAACCTGCTGACCGCCGGCTGCGCGCCCCGGGAAAACCTGCTGGAGCTGGGCACGCGCCGCTGGGGAGCGCTGGATCCCCGCTGGCATGCCCGTGACCAGGAATACCGCCACGGCCACTCCAGGCTGCTGCATTACACCGCCCTCCACCTGCAGCCATGGCGGCCGCAGCCGGAGCGCTACTCCTACCACATCCATCCCCACGCCGAGCACTTCTACAGCCTCGAACGGGCGGCCGACGCCCAGGGCTACGAAGTCCACAGCGCCGACCAGCCCAGCCCCGCCTTCGCCTACGCCTGCCGGCAGCTGGAACAGCTCCCGGCCGCCCCGTCGCCCGAGCTGTACCGCTACACCCTGGAATCGGTCTGCGGCCCCATGGCGCTGGTCGGCCCCTGGAGCGAGGCGGACATCGGCCCGAACCCGATCGTCCGCTGGCCGATGGAGCACCTGCAGCGCGACGACCTGCCGGAACAGGAGGCGATCGTCGCCAACGGGCTAGAACGGCTGCCGCTGGAGGACATCCCCTGGGTCGTGGATCGCCTGTTCCGGCTCGGCCGCCAGTGGGTCCTGATGAAGGTGGCGCTCGGCCCGGCAGGCTCCCCGATCGGCACGCCGGAGGGCTGGCGGGCGCTGCTGCGGCGCGTGGCCCGGCGCTATCCGGAGCGCGGCTGGCAGCTCGACTGCACGGACCGGCAAGGCCAGCCCCGGCGCTACCGGGCCGACTTCGCCCGGCGTAGCCCCGGCGGGGCACAGGCGCCGCGGGTCTGGATACTGCAGGGCAAGCACGCCGGCGACAACGCGCAGTTGGTGAACTTGGCCCAGTCCCTCGGCTGGCCCTACGAACTCAAGCGTTATCGCTCCGGCATCAAGGACCTGTCCGCGCCTTGGCCGGATCTGGTGATCAGCGCCGGATGCCGCACGGCGCCGCTGGCCCGGGAGATCCGCCGCCGCTCCGGCGAGCGCACGCGCCTGGTGGTCCTGGGCCGTCCCCGCTCGCGGCTGTCCGGCTTCGACCTGGTGGTCACCACGCCGCAATACGGGCTGCCGCTGCGGGACAACGTCATGGATCTGCCGGGGCCGTTCATTTCCGCCCCGTCGCTGACGGCCGAGGAGCTGGAGACCTGGAAGCAGCGCTTCGCCCACCTGCCGCGCCCGTGGATCGCCCTGCTGGTCGGCGGCAAGAGTACGCCCTACCAGTTCGATACCCGGACCGCGAGAATCCTCGGCCTGGAAGCCAGCGCCGCGGCCAGGGCCCGCGGCGGCTCGCTGCTGGTCTCGACCAGCCCGCGCACCGGCCGCCGGCAGGCCGACGCGCTGATCGCCGCCCTCGATGCGCCGTCCCTGAGCTTCCGCTTCGGCAGCGGCGAGGACAATCCGCACCAGGCGCTGCTGGCCCTGGCCGATGCCTTCATCGTCACCGGGGAAAGCGTGTCCATGCTCACCGAAGCCTGCATGACGGGCAAACCGGCCGCCATGTTCCCCCTGCCGAAACACCGCTCCCTGCTGCCGGCGGCGCGTCACGCCTTCGAGCGCTGGATGGGCGTCGTCGAGCGGGACGCCGGCCCCAACGGCGTCGAGCGCCCGCAGCGGCCGCGCGAGCGCTGGTACGACGGGCGGGTCGAGGCCGGCTGGTTCAGCCGCGAACTATCCATCGAGGAGGTGCACAAGTCACTGGACATGCGCCCCCTGCCCGAAGGGCTGGAGCAGCCGCCGGGGCTCTCCCCGGACATGCTCGCCGCCGCCCGCGGGCGCGTTCTCCAGGCGATCCGCGAGCTGTTCCAGGGCGACAGTCCCGTGCCGCTCTGAGCGCCGGGCGACGATCCCCCAGGCGGGGGCTTGCCAGCTCGCCTGCGGGCTGGTCGAATCGTCCCGCTACCGAACCGGTCGCCGCACCCGGCGGCCGGCAGGGCTTCGGAGCCTGCCCGTCTTCCGCTCTCGTCGATCCCATGGATCGAGCCGCTGCCGCCTCCTCGTCGGGCCGGCGGCGCAACGGACTCTGCTTTGGGATACCCAGTGACAACAACAGCTTCTCCCCGCTCCACCGGCTTTCGCACGGACATCAACGGACTGCGCGCCTGGGCGATCGCCGCCGTGGTGCTGTTCCACTTCGACATCCGGGGCATGGCCGGCGGCTTCGTCGGCGTCGACGTGTTCTTCGTCATCTCCGGCTTCCTGATGAGCGGAATCATCGTCAAGGGTCTCGAAGGCGGCCGTTTCTCGCTCTCGGAGTTCTACCTGGGCCGGGCCCGGCGGATCCTGCCGGCTCTGGTCGCGATGACGACCGTGCTGCTGGCGGTCGGCTGGTTCATCCTGATGTCCGGGGACTACGAGGCGCTCGGCAACCAGGTCTACAAGACCCTGCTGTTCGTCTCCAACCTGGGCTATCTGCAGGATTCGGGCTACTTCGACAGCGGAGCCCAGGAGAAATGGCTGCTGCACAGCTGGTCCCTGTCGGTGGAGTGGCAGCTCTATCTGCTGCTGCCGATCCTGCTGCTGGCGGTATGGAGAATCTTCCCGCGGCGTCGCGCCCTGGTCCTGGCCCATGCCCTGCCACTGCTGGCTTCCCTGGGGATTTGCCTGTACCTGACCGCCACCCGGCCGGAGCGGGCCTTCTACGTGCTGGAATCGCGGGCCTGGGAGTTCCTCGTCGGCGGCCTGGTCTACCTGCTCGGCGACAGGCGCCTCTCCGTCGCCGTCGGGCGTCTGGCGGAGCTGGCCGGCCTGGCCCTGATCGTCGCCGCCACCGTCCTGCTCGACGCCTCCAGCCCCTGGCCCGGCTCGCTGGCGCTGCTGCCGACCCTGGGCGCGGCGCTGATCCTGCTGGCGCGGCGGCAGCATTCGGCCTGGACCGGCAACCCCGTCGCCCAGTGGCTGGGGACCCGCTCCTACTCCATCTACCTCTGGCACTGGCCGGTGGTGGTCGCCCTGGCTTATTACGAGCGTCTGGACCAGCCGGCCTGGGTCGGCGCCGGCCTGCTGGCGAGCCTGCTGCTCGGCCAGCTCTCCTATGCCTGGGTGGAGGTGCCCGCACAGCGGCTCCTGCAGGGGCTGCCGGCACGGCGGGCCGTCGCCCTGGTGCTGCTGGCGACCGTACCGGTCCTCGCCACGGGACGCTGGGTGAAACAGCAGGACGGCCTTTCCGGACGCCTGCCGGCGGCGGTAAGCGTGATCGACGCACAGAAGAACAACCGCAACCCGCGCCGCGACGACTGCCATCAGAAAGCTGCGGCCTGCATCTTCGGCGGCGACTCCATCCGTTTCCTGATGCTGGGCGACAGCCACGCCGACGCCGTGGTCACCGCCGCCCAGGCGGCCCTGCCCGATCCGCGGGCGGGCATCTATTTCCAGAGCTCCTCGGAGTGCCTGCTGGTGCTGGATGCCAAGAACGTCGACCCGGGCACCGCACCCCTGTGCCAGCAGCTGCGCCAGAGCGTGCACGAAACCCTGGCTAGATTCCCGGGCCTGCCGGTCGTCGTGGTCAACCGCACCTCCGCCTACGCCCTGGGCTACATCGAGAAGCAGCCGAAGAAGCCGCTGGTGTTCTTCTCCTCGCCGGCGGAGCGGCCTTCCGCGGAATACCTGGAGGAATTCCGCCGGCATTACCTGGAGACGGCCTGCGAAATCGCCCGGGAACACCCCCTGTTCCTGATGCGGCCGATTCCGGAAATGGGCATCAACGTGCCCAACGCCATGGGCAAGGCGCTGCTGAGGGGCGAGACGCGCCAAATCGTCCTCGACCGGGAGGCCTACCGCGCGCGCAACGCCTTCGTCTGGAGCCTCCAGGACGAGGCCCACGAACGCTGCGGGGCGCGCATCCTCGACCCGCTGCCCTATCTCTGCGACGAGCGGTTCTGCTACGGCAGCCACGACGGCCAGCCGATCTACGTGGACGACAACCACCTGAACGAATACGGCAACCGCCTGCTGCTGCCCATGTTCACCAAGGCCCTGGAAGCCATGGATGGACGCTCCGTCCCGGGCAAGGTGGCGGTGCAGCGCTGAGGCGTTTTCCGCGGCGACCATTAACTGTATATCCATACAAAAAATGGTTGCCCGGATGCCGGTTTCTGCCCATGCTTGGCGCCATCGAAACGATCGACGATGGCAGTCATGCGGCTCTTCCTCTGCGAGAAACCTTCCCAGGCCAAGGACATCGCCCGGATGCTCCAGGCCACCCGGCGCGGCGACGGCTGCTGGCTCGGCGCCGGCGTGACCGTCACCTGGTGCATCGGCCACCTGCTGGAGACCGCACCGCCGGACGCCTACGACGCCCGCTACAAGCGCTGGACGCTGGAAGACCTGCCCATCGTGCCCGAGCGGTGGAAGATGCTGGTCAAGCCCAAGACCGCCGCCCAGTTCAAGGTGGTCAAGCGCCTGCTCGGCGAGGCCGACGAACTGGTGATCGCCACCGACGCCGACCGCGAGGGCGAGATGATCGCCCGCGAACTGCTGGACTACTGCCGCTATCGCGGGCCGATCCAGCGGCTGTGGCTGTCGGCCCTGGACGACGCCTCGATTCGCAAGGCGCTGGCCGCGCTCAAGCCCGGCGCGGAGACCTTCAGCCTCTACCATTCCGCCCTGGGCCGCTCGCGAGCCGACTGGCTGATCGGCATGAACCTGAGCCGGCTGTTCACCCTGCTCGGCCGCCAGTCCGGCTACCAGGGCGTGCTGCCGGTGGGCCGCGTGCAGACCCCGACCCTGCGCCTGGTGGTGGACCGCGACCGCAGCATCGCCGACTTCGTGCCGGTGCCCTACTGGGCCATCGAGGTGCGGCTACTGGAGGGCGGCACGCCGTTCACCGCCCAGTGGCGCGCCCCGGAGGACGTTTGCGACGACCAGGACCGCTGCCTCAGGCAGGAGCTGGCGCAGCAGGCGGCCGAGGCCATGCGCCGCGCCGGCAGCGCCCGACTGATCGGACTGAAGACCGAGCGCATGCGCGAGGCGGCGCCGTTGCCCTTCGATCTCGGCACCCTGCAGGAGGTCTGCTCGAAGAAGCTCGGCCTCGGCGCCCAGGAGACCCTGGACATAGCCCAGGCGCTCTACGAGACGCACAAGGTCATCACCTACCCGCGCAGCGACTGCGGCTTCCTGCCGCTAAGCCAGCACGGCGAGGCGCCGGCGATCCTCGCCGCGCTGGGCCAGGCCGATCCGGCGCTGGCCCAACTGATGCCCCATATCAACCCGCAGCGCCGCTCGCGGGCCTGGAACGACGCCAAGGTCAGCGCCCACCACGGCATCATCCCGACCGCGGCCGCACAGGCCTCCGCGCGCTTGGCCGGCAAGGAGCGCGCGGTGTTCAGCCTGATCCGCGCCCGCTATCTCGCCCAGTTCCTGCCCGAGCACCAGTACGACCGCACCCAGGCCGACTTCGACTGCGCCGGCCACGCCCTGCGCGCGGTGGGCAAGCGCATCGTCGAACCCGGCTGGCGCCGGGCGCTGCCGGAAGCCCTGACCCCGGCCAAAGGCCGCGAGGCGCCCGAGCCCCAGGCCCTGCCGGCGCTCGCCGAGGGGCAGGACTGCGCGGTGGCCGAGGTGACGCTCAAGGATCTCAAGACCCAGCCGCCCAAGCCCTACACCGAGGGCGACCTGATCAAGGCGATGAAGAACGTCGCCAAACTGGTGGACGACCCGCGGCTGAAACAGAAGCTCAAGGACACCACCGGCATCGGCACCGAGGCGACCCGCGCCGGGATCATCCAGGGCCTGCTCGACCGCGGCTATCTGGTCAAGCAGGGCAAGGCGTTGGCCGCCACCCCGGCCGCCTTCAGCCTGATCGACGCCGTGCCGCGGCCGATCGCCGACCCCGGCACCACGGCGATCTGGGAGCAGGCGCTGGACATGGTGCAGAGCGGCGAGATGAGCCTGGAGGAGTTCGTCGCCAAGCAATCGGCCTGGATGGGCAAGCTGATGGAGCGCTGCGCCGGCCTGCGCCTGACCATCAGCGGCCCGGCCGCACGGGCTTCGGCCCCGTGGAAGAAGAAGCGCAAAAGCGCGCCGCGCAAGGCCGGGGAATCCCGGAGCGCCGGCAGCAGGCGCACGCGCAAGCCGGCCGGCTCCGGCTGACGGAGCGCACCCTCGTCATCCGCTCCGGGCGGCTCCCGTGGCTATAGTGAGTGTTCCGAGGGGCAACCGCCCTTCGCCAACAGCACGGGAGGCCTCATGGGCAGACGAAGGGTCGCAGTCATCGGCCTGGGCAGGCTGGGCCGCCGCTGTGCCGAGGCGCTGCGCGGCGAACCGGACCTCGCGCTGGCCGGCATCGTGCGGCGCCAGCCCGCGCCGGCTGCCGGGCTGGACGCGCCGGTGGTCGCCCACGTCAGCGAACTCGGCCAGATCGACGCCGCCCTGCTCTGCGTGCCGCCCAACGTCACCCTCGCCAGCGCGCGGGAAATCCTGCAGAGACGCATGCCGGTGGTCGAATGCGCCCGCCTGCACGGCGAAGCCTTCCTCGCCCACCGGGCGGAGATGCAGCGGATGGCGCACCTCTACAAGACCCGCGCCGTGGTCGGCGCCGGATGCGATCCGGGCATCCTCTCGCTTTTCCGCAGCCAGTTCGCCCTGCTGATACCCCACGGGCACACCCACAGCAGCCTGCACACCGGCGCCAGCCTGCACCATAGCCTGGCGGCCGAAGGCGTCGAGGGCGTGCGCAAGGCCCTGGCGACGGAGCTGAAGAGCCAGGACAGGGTCCTGCAGCGCTATGTCTATGTGGAACTGGAGCCCGGCACCGATCCCGCAGCCGTGGAGCGGGCCATCCGCCAGGACCCGCTCTATCTGGACGAGGAGACGCTGGTGTTCCCGGTGGACAGCATCGCCGCCCTGGAAGAGGCGAATCGCGGCCTGCTGCTGGAACGCCATGCGGCCACCGGCGACCCCGGCCATGCCGCGCTGCTGCTGGAAGCACGCTTCGACGAAACGGCGCTGGCTGCCCGCGTCATGCTCGCCGCAGCGCGGGCACTTCCCTCGCTGCCGACCGGGGCCCATTCCCTGCTCGATCTGCCGCCTGCCGCGCTCTGGGGCGAGCAAGGTGGCAGCGCCGAAAGGGAGTGGATGTGAATTGCCAGGGCAATCTCATGAGTCTTCTCGGCAAATGATCCACCCCGCAGGGCAAGTTCATTTGCGATTTTCTCCCTCAGTCGCGAATCAGTTCGCTCCTGCACCTATGGGAGATGCTTGGTTTATCTTGCTTATTTCAATGACCATATCTTGAGGCAAGACTATTTCATTGAAAGAAATTGAATTCACGACCGACCTTGTTTTATCCACGCCTTTGCTGTAAGCACCGACCTTAGGTATGAATATTGACACACGATCTTCCTTGCCAATCCTGTGGCAAACCGAGTCCAGCTTTACCATCGCAAGATCAGGAATGACTTCTTTATGTATTTACTCGGCAGATAACGATTCTGATATTTAGCTTTCCCTAGAGCCGCTCACCTTGACCACTTTTATATAGGAGTTGATTGAATTCAGGATAGTAGCCTTACCGTACATAAATCTATAGTCCTCCCCAAAAGGTATAGAATCCAAAAGCAATGACTCAAGACTTGGAATAGTCTCCTTCCAATTATTATTCCCATCAGGGGTATAAACAGTCCATGACGACGAAAACAAAGCAATCAATCTGCATCCATCCAGATAAGCTTTTTTGTTTTTCACATTCACAACCTTGCGATAGTGATAACATTCCAAGCCCAACTGATCATTGCTCTGAATCAATATTGGATTATCAGCCCCAAACCCAACTCTATGCATAACGATTTCGAGCAAGCCGTGATAACACCGGGATCGGGTTGATCCTCGCCATTAATATCACCTCGAGCAATAGGCGACATTAAAGCCAGAAAAGCAGCAACAAGAGATAAACCACCAATTGTTTTGCAACACATCCTTACCACCCCCCAATAGGCAAGCAAGAGAACCCATCACCCCTTGAAGCTGGCGTTAGCGGTCTCACACCCACTTAACGCTAGCAACCGAGCAGTATATTACCTGCCGACATCGATACACCTAGCCGTTTTTCAAAGCTTACTTTCTCCTCTAGTCAGAGTTGGGTTTCCTTGGTGCGTCTGACCAGCATCAGAACCCAAAAGATAGTGCTAAGCAGCCATTTCCTATTGATCCGACGATCATACTCACAAATCACTTCCAGGGCGTAAGGCCAATTAAGAAAAGAACACTGAAAGTAACAAATCCAACAATGGAAATACAAAAATAATAAATCGGCCCAGACAGCCTTCTTAGCCGCTCCGACTTCCTCTCAGACAAAAAAATCGAAACAAACAGAACAACAGTACCTATATTCATTGGCAACCTATAAAGCTCTTGCTTATAAATTAGGCCAAATCCAAGATACAACGCCAATTGCAGAACCGCAGAAATGAAGAAACCAATCACAAAAGCGTTAAACATGCAATATCCATTGAACTTTTCCTTCGCATCCTCACTCACTGCAAGCCTCCATCATCCATACAAAACAAGTGATACTGTTCTCACACCAACTTAAATGGATAAAAACACTCACGCACACTAAAAAACATAAAAACTCGAACACCAAGCCCTGACTCAATACGTGCCGCTCACCCCCTATGGAAATACACTGCACCTCAAGTGATTGATGCTCCCCAAACGAACCCAGTGATCACCATCGATCCAGTGATGACCGGGGAGGTCGGGGAATGGGGCAGCGCGGCTGCGCATCCAGTACCTGCCTGTTTTCGGAGAGAAACTGGCGTCCATGGGTTTGCTCCGGCGACTCCAGAATTGGCGATTGGGCTGCGATGGAGAGCCATGCTGGCTGAACAGCATCCCTTCAGTTGAAGGAAGCTCCTCTACCTTGCCTTCAAAAGCATAATGTCATAACGACACCAGAGAACCAGGAACCCGGCCACACTCCGTCTCTCGGATACCGAGAGTCAGCCGCTGCGGCAGGGAAAAAGGAAGTTTCAGGCTGTGTCCCGGTCGCCCCGGAGCCTGTGAATGCAGCGTTACGAGGGGATGCCCCGTAACGCTGCGAAGGTCCCGCTAGTTCAATCCGCCGAAACGCCGGTAGAAGCTTTCCCCGACTTCGGGCAGCGGGCCGTCGGCGGTTTCCAGGGTGCCGTTGAGCCACTCCTCGGCCTTGGCGTAGATCAGCCGGTAGATGTTGCGGCACAGCTGGCGGGCGGCGCGGCCTTCCCAGTCGCCGGGCAGTAGTTCGTCGGGCAGTTGCGGGTCGCGCAGCAGCAGCTTGCGGTATTCGTGGATCAGCAGGGTACGCGCCAGGAAGCAGTCCGAGGGCTCCAGCCTGTCCTGCTCGCGCAGGGCCTGCCAGAGCGGGCGGAACAGCTGGATGAACTCGCTGTACTGGGCGGCCAGGTCGTCGATGTTCCAGCTGTCGCGCACCTGCATGTGCAGCGCCTTGGAGGCCAGCACGTCCTGGGGGCGGGTCTCGAAGATGATGCTGTCTTCCAGCGCGCCCAGCTCCTGCAGGGTCGCGGTGACGTCCGCCCGCTCGCCGCGCGGGCAGGCCAGCACGGTCGGGGCGATGGCGCCGAAGCCCTGCCACTCCAGTTCCTCGCGCGCCTGCTTGCGCAGCTCCGCGGGCAGCTGGGTGAGCATGACCAGGTACCAGGTGCCGTCCCAGGCGGGCACGCTGGAGCTGTAGATGCGCTTGAAGGCCTTCTCGAAACGGCGCCGCCCGGCGCCGGTGAGGCTGTAGTAGCTGCGCCGCCCCACCTTCTCCGCCGACAGCCAGCCGTCCTTGGTCAGACGGAAGATCGAGGTGCGGATCAGCCGTTCGTTGATGCCCATAGGCTCGAGCAGCTGGATCAGGCTGCCGAGCCAGACGGTCCCGCCATGGGGCTCGATGGCATCGCCATAGAGGGTGATGATCAGCGAGCTGGCGCGGATGGGAGTCTGTTGCTGGAAGCGGGTGATCAGGTGATTCAGGGGAGCGAGCGACGTCATGGCTGCATTGGCGCTGGTCAAAAGCCCGAATATACCTGCCCTTCCGGCGCCCTGGCCATCTTCGGCCAGAGCCCTGCGCCGGCCCGTCATGGCGCGCCCTCGCCCTTGGGCCGGTAGGCGGACGACGAGCTCCGCGGGCGGTCCGGCTCGACCTCGCTCAGCGGTTCGCACAGCTGCATCTTCTGCAGGCAGCGCTGGGCCAGCAGTTGGTACTCGCGGGTGCCGGCCTGCTTCCAGGCCACCTCCTTGTCGTCGAGGCGGCGCCTGATCAGGGCCGGCGCGCCCACCACCATGGACTGCGGCGGACAGACGAAGCCGGCCTTGACGAAGGCGCAGGCGGCGACGATGGAGCGCTCGCCGATGTGGGCATTGTCCATGACCACGACGTTCATGCCGATCAGCGCATCGGCGCCGATCCGACAGCCGTGCAGCACGGCACCGTGACCGATGTGGCCGTTGCGCTCGACCACCGTGTCGCTCTGCGGGAAGCCGTGCATCACGCAGGTGTCCTGCAGGTTGGCGCCCTCCTCCAGGACGATCCGCCCGAAGTCGCCGCGCAGGCTGGCGAGCGGTCCGACATAGCAGCCGGGGCCGACGATCACGTCGCCGATCAGCACGGCGGAGGGGTGCACGTAGGCCGTGGAATGCACCACGGGGGTCAGGCCGTCGAGGCTGTAGCAGGTCATCTCAGTTCCCCCCTGCGGTCGCGGCCGGACGCCGGCTCTGCACCGCCACGAAGCGCCGGGCGACGAAAGCAGTGTCGGTCAACGAGGCGTTGGCCGCCGGGTTGGCGCCGCTGCCGTGGAAGTCGCTGAAGGCGGCCGACTGGTTGATAAAGGCGGCGCCCTCGAAGTTGATCGACAGGGCCACGGCCACGTCCAGGGACAGCGCCTCGGCCCGGGCCAGCACGGCTTCGTCGGTGGAATAGACGCCCAGGGTCAGGGCGCCCTTCTCGGCGATCACCTCGCCGGCCAGCGCGAGACTGTGCTCGGTGCTGTCGGTGGCGACGACGAAGGCGATCGGGCCGAAGCGCTCCTCGGCATAGGCCGCGCGATCGGCCGCATCGACCCTGAGCAGCAGCGGCGTGCGGATGCGCGCGTCGGGGTACTGCGGATGCTCGCGCGCCTCGCTGTCCAGCAGCACCTCGCCCAGGCGGCGGCACTCGTCGATGCGCGCCAGCGTGGCCTCCGACTGGATGGCGCCGAGCACGCCGCAGGCCCGCTCGTTGTCGGCGAGAAAACCGCGCACGGCCCCGACCAGCACCTGCGCCACCTCGTCGAAGGCGATCACTCCGTCCGCCGTGCGGATGCCGTCGCGGGGCACGAAGATCGTCTGGGTGGTGGTGCACATCTGCCCGGAATAGAGGCCGAGGGTGAAGGCCAGGTTGCCGGCCACGGATTTGAGGCTGCCGACACTATCGATGACCACGCAGTTGACCCCGGACTTCTCGGTGAACACCTGGGCCTGACGGGCGTTGTCCTCCAGCCAGTCGCCGAAGGCGCTGGAGCCGGTGAAGTCGACCAGGCGCACCCGCGGATCGTGGGCCAGACGCTGGGCCGCCGGGGCCTCCGGGGTGTCCACCACCAGGCTCACCAGGGCCGGATCGAAGCCCAGCTCGCCCAGCACCTCCTGGGCGATCCCGACGCTCATGGCCACCGGCAGGATCGCGCCCGGATGGGCCTTGACCAGCACCGGATTGCCGGTGGCCAGACTGGCGAACAGCGCGGGATAGGTGTTCCAGGTCGGGAAGGTGGCGCAGGCGATGACCAGCGACAGGCCGCGCGGCACCACATGCCACTGCTTGTACAGCGCAAGCGGCGCCTGCTTGCCCTGCGGCTTGCTCCAGAGCGCCGCGCCGGGCACCTCCTGCATCGCCCGCCAGGCGTAGGCGACCGCCTCCAGCCCGCGATCCTGGGCATGCGGACCGCCGGCCTGGAAGGCCATGGCATAGGCCTGCCCGGTGGTGTGCATCACCGCATGGGCCAGCTCGAAGCTCTTCCGGTTCAGCCGCTGGAGGATTTCCAGGCAGACCCCGACCCGGGCCTGCGGCCCGGCATCGCGCCAGCTCGGCAGCGCCCATTGCATGCGCGAGAGCAGTTGCCCGGCATCGTACTGGTCGTAGCTGATGCCGAGATCGAAGCCGTAGGGCGAGCGTTCGGCCCCTGCCCTGCCGACCGGCTCCGGCCCCACCAGCGGGAAATGGCGGTTCAGCAGGGCTTCGAAAGCGGCCTGCGCCCCATTGGCGGACTCCTCCGGATAGCGTCTGGGATTTTCCGGATACGGCGACCAGTACTCGCGGCGCTGGATGGCCTGCAAGGCCTGATCCAGGGTGCTGCGGTGATGTTCGAACAGCTCGACGGCGGCGGCGTACGCAAGGGGCTTCATGGGTGCTTTCCTTTTCTTTCTTATAAGTAAGGCCGTGAATACCTGCTCGTGCGACAAAGCAATGCACGATGGATACGATCTTGTATCACATTAAAAAGATCGAAGGAAACGCTCGGTCTGTATCGGATTCACAGATGGCCAGAGACGAGCCAACAACTAATTGAAACTACTGAAAAAGTTCTTGTATCAGAGAAATAGGTGACCTGTAGCCAGCCCAACACAACCCACAAATTAGACACGTAATCTATTTTTATTAGTATTGATTGGTATCATTTTATGGATATACTCCGCCCTAAGCCGCCAGCCAAGGGCGAACGGCCGCGGAAGGGGGAGCTCCCCGATAACACCCATAACCGCCGGCACCGGATGCCGCCGCACGCGAGGACCGCCCCATGCCTCACACCCTTGCCGTCCAGACGCCCGAACCGGGCATTCGCCTCGTCACCCTGCAACGCCCGCAAGCCCTGAACGCGCTCAACACCGAATTGCTGGGCGAGCTGTCGGCCGAACTGGACGGCGCCGAACAGGACGAAGCCATCCGCGTGGTGGTGCTGACCGGCAGCCGCAAGGCCTTCGCCGCCGGTGCGGACATCAAGGAAATGGCCGAGCGCGACCTGGTCGGCATCCTCGACGACCCCCGCCAGCAGCACTGGCAACGCATCGCCCGCTTCGGCAAGCCGCTGATCGCCGCGGTCAACGGCTACGCCCTGGGCGGCGGCTGCGAGCTGGCGATGCACGCCGACATCATCGTCGCCAGCGAAGACGCCCTCTTCGGTCAGCCGGAAATCAACCTGGGGATCATGCCCGGCGCCGGCGGCACCCAGCGCCTGCTGCGCGCGGTCGGCAAGTCGCTGGCCATGCAGATGGTGCTCACCGGGGAGCCGATCGGCGCCCGTCTCGCCCAGCAGGCAGGCCTGGTCAGCGAAGTCACCCAGCCGGAGCTGACCCTGGAGCGCGCCCTGCAGATCGCCCGGCGCATCGCCGAAAAGGCGCCGCTGGCCGTGCGCCTGGCCCGCGAGGCCCTGCTCAAGGCGATGGACACCGACCTGGCCAGCGGCCTGCGCTTCGAGCGCCACGCCTTCACCCTGCTCGCCGGCACCCGGGACCGCGACGAAGGCATCCGCGCCTTCATGGAAAAACGCCCCCCCGAATACCAGGGACGCTGAGCCGTACCCGCTTCAGCGATTCGATCCGCAGCGACATTCAACAAAAAGAGAGCGGCAGAGCCATGAACTTCGAGCACATCCTCTTCCACATCGACAGCGGTGTGGCCACCCTCCGCCTGAACCGCCCGAAACAGCTCAACAGCTTCAATCTGAAGATGCACGGCGAAGTGCGCGAAGCGCTCAAGCAGGTCAGGCAGAGCGCCGAGGTCCGCGCCCTCCTGCTCACCGGCGAAGGCCGCGGTTTCTGCGCCGGACAGGACCTGGACGACCGCAACGTCGCTCCCGGCGCCGAGATGCCCGATCTCGGCGAGTCCATCGAGAAGCACTACAACCCGCTGATCCGCCAGCTGCGCGACCTGCCGATGCCGGTGATCTGCGCGGTCAACGGCGTGGCCGCCGGCGCCGGGGCCAACATCGCCTTCGCCTGCGACCTGGTACTGGCGGCACGCTCGGCCAGCTTCATCCAGGCCTTCTGCAAGATCGGCCTAGTGCCGGATTCCGGTGGCACCTGGACCCTGCCGCGGCTGGTGGGCATGGCCCGGGCCAAGGCCCTGACGATGCTCGGCGAGCGGATTTCCGCGGAGCAGGCCGAACAGTGGGGCATGATCTGGCGCTGCATCGACGACGAAGCCCTGCAGGACGAAGCCCTCGAGCTGGCCCGCCACCTCGCCACCCAGCCGACCACCGGCCTTGCGCTGATCAAGCGCGCCCTGAATGCCAGCGCCGGCAACACCTTCGACCAGCAGCTGGATCTCGAGCGCGACCTGCAGCGTCTGGCCGGCCGCACCGAGGACTACCGCGAGGGCGTCGGCGCCTTCAAGGAAAAGAGAACCGCCACTTTCAAGGGATGCTGAAGCATGGATGCCCTGACCATCGATACCCGGATCGGCGTGATCGGCGCCGGCGCCATGGGTGCCGGCATCGCCCAGGTGGCGGCCCAGGCCGGCCATCCGGTGTACCTGTACGACAACCGCCCCGGCGCCGCCGCGGCCGCCATCGACGGCATCGCCCGGCAACTGGGCAAGCTGGTGGAGAAAGGCAAGCTCGACGCCGCCCAGCGCGATGCCACCCTCGCCCGCCTGCAGGCCGTGGAAAGCCTCGAAGGCCTGGCCCGCTCCGGCCTGATCGTCGAGGCCATCGTCGAGAACCTGGCGGTCAAGCGCGAGCTGTTCCAGCGGCTGGAAGAACTCTGCGGCGAGGACTGTATCCTCGCCAGCAACACCTCGTCGATTTCGATCACCAGCCTGGCCGCCCCTCTGAAACGCCCCGAACGGATGCTCGGCATGCACTTCTTCAACCCCGCACCGCTGATGGCCCTGGTCGAGATCGTTTCCGGCCTGGCCAGCGCGCCGGCCCTGGCCGCCCGCCTGTACGAGACGGCGAAGCGCTGGGGCAAGCAGCCGGTGCACGCGCGCTCGACCCCCGGTTTCATCGTCAACCGCGTGGCCCGACCCTTCTATGCCGAAAGTCTGCGCCTGCTGCAGGAAGGCGCGGCCGACTGCGCCACCCTCGATGCCCTGATGCGCGAGGCCGGCGGCTTCCGCATGGGTGCCTTCGAGTTGACCGACCTGATCGGCCACGACGTCAACTACGCCGTGACCCGCTCGGTGTTCGACGCCTACTACGGCGACTTCCGCTTCCAGCCCTCGCTGATCCAGAAGGAACTGGTGGACGCCGGACGCCTGGGCCGCAAGAGCGGCCGCGGCTTCTACGACTACGCCGACGGCGCGCAGCGGCCTGCGCCGGTGGAGCTGCGCAGCGGCGCCGAGGTGGACACCTGCGTGGTGGAAGGCGATCTCGGCCCGGCTCGCGCCCTGGTGCCCCGCCTGCGCGAGCGGGGCGTGCGGGTGATCGAGCGCCCCGGCAGCGGCCTGATCCGCGTCGGCGACGCCGTGCTGGCCCTGACCGACGGCCGTCTGGCCAGCCAGCGCGCGCGCCAGGACGGCCTCGTCAATCTGGTCCTGTTCGACCTGGCCCTCGACTATGCCGAGGCCAGCCGGATCGGCGTGGCCTTCGCCGCCGACAGCAGCTACGAGGCGCGCGACCAGGCCGTCGCGCTGCTCCTGCGCGCCGGCCTGGCCGTCAGCCCGCTCGCCGACATCCCGGGTCTGGCGGTGATGCGCACCGTGTCGATGCTCGCCAACGAGGCCGCCGATGCCGTACTGCAGGGCGTGGGCAATGCCCACGACATCGATCTGGCCATGCGCGCCGGGGTGAACTATCCGCTCGGCCCGCTGGCCTGGGCCGACCGCCTCGGCCTCGACCACGTCCTCAGGGTTCAGGAGAACCTGCTGCACAGCTACAACGAGGAGCGCTACCGCCCCTCGCTGCTGCTGCGCCGTCAACACGCCACAGGGAGAGCGTTTCATGGCTGAGCAGACCAACGCACCGACAGCCCAGCAACTGGCCGAAGCCTGCGCCGCCTCCATGTACGAGCGCGACCTAGCCGTACGCCACCTGGGCATCGCGATCCTGCGCGTGGCGCCGGGCGAAGCCGACCTGCAGATGAGCGTCGGCGAGACCATGATCCAGGGGCACAACAGCTGCCACGGCGGCTACCTGTTCACCCTGGCCGACTCGGCCTTCGCCTATGCCTGCAACAGCTACGACGAGGCCTGCGTGGCGCAGGGCTGCAGCATCGACTACATCGCCCCCGGCCATCTCGGCGACGTGCTCACCGCACGCGCCACCCAGGTCAGCCGCAGCGGTCGCACCGGCAACTACGACGTGCGCATCGAGAACCAGCACGGCCAGCTGATCGCCGTGTTCCACGGCAAGTCCTACAGGATTCGCGGCAGCGTCCGCCAACTGGAGAATGAGGCATGAGTGAAGCCCTGATCATCGACGCCGTGCGTACGCCCATCGGCCGCTACGCCGGCGCCCTCAGCGGCGTGCGCGCCGACGACCTCGGCGCCGTGCCGCTGCGCGCACTGATGGCGCGCAACCCGCAGCTGGACTGGAGCGCGGTGGACGACATCATCTACGGCTGCGCCAACCAGGCCGGCGAGGACAACCGCAACGTGGCGCGCATGTCCGCGCTGCTCGCCGGCCTGCCGCTGACGGTACCGGGCACCACGGTCAACCGCCTGTGCGGCTCGGGCATGGATGCCATCGGCCTGGCCGCCCGCACCCTGCGCTGCGGCGAGGCCCGGCTGATGATCGCCGGCGGCGTGGAATCGATGTCCCGCGCGCCCTTCGTGATGGGCAAGGCGGAAAGCGCCTTCTCCCGCTCGGCCGAGCTATTCGATACGACGATCGGCTGGCGCTTCGTCAATCCGCAGATGAAGCAGGAGTTCGGCATCGACTCCATGCCGGAGACCGCGGAGAACGTCGCCGAGCAGTTCGGCATCTCCCGCGCGGATCAGGACGCCTTCGCCCTGCGCAGCCAGCAGAAGACCGCCGCCGCCATGGCCCGCGGCCGCCTGGCGAAGGAAATCGTCCCGGTGACGATTCCCCAGCGCAAGGGGCCGGCCAAACTGGTCGAGCAGGACGAGCACCCGCGCGCCGAAACGACCCTGGAGCAACTGGCCAAACTGCCCACGCCGTTCCGCGACGGCGGCAGCGTCACCGCCGGCAACGCCTCCGGCGTCAACGACGGCGCCTGCGCCCTGCTGCTGGCCAGCCCGCAAGCCGCCCAGCGCTTCGGCCTCAAGGCGCGCGGCCGGGTGGTCGCCATGGCCACCGCCGGAGTCGAGCCGCGGATCATGGGCATCGGCCCGGCGCCGGCGACCCGCAAGGTGCTGGAAATCGCCAACCTGGGCCTGGCCGAGATGGACGTGATCGAGCTGAACGAAGCCTTCGCCGCCCAGGGCCTGGCCGTGCTGCGCGAGCTGGGCATCGCCGACGACGACCCGCGGGTCAACCCCAACGGCGGCGCCATCGCGCTCGGCCATCCGCTGGGCATGAGCGGCGCGCGCCTGGTCACCACCGCCCTGCACGAACTGGAGGAACGCCGGGGCCGCTATGCCCTCTGCACCATGTGCATCGGTGTCGGCCAGGGCATCGCCATGGTCATCGAACGACTCTGACCAGCTCGCTTGGAACCGGATGAAAACCCGGATGGAACAACGTGGGGTATGCTGTCCCACGCACTCGAAGCCCTGCCAGGAATGGCGGACCTACAAAAACAAAAGAGTGGACTATAAGAACATGGACCGAGCTAACGCCTGCCTGCCAGACCCGATGGAAACCGCCAGCCTCGACGAGTTGCGCCAGCATCAGCTGGACCGTCTGCGCTGGAGCCTGAAACATGCCTACGAGAACGTGCCGCTGTACCGGCAGCGGTTCGACGAGCAGGGCGTGCACCCAAGCGACATCCAGTCGCTGGACGACCTGGCGAAGTTCCCGTTCACCACCAAGAGCGACCTGCGCGACAACTACCCCTACGGCATGTTCGCCGTGCCGATGGACAAGGTGGTCCGCCTGCACGCTTCCAGCGGCACCACCGGCAAGCCGACCGTGGTCGGCTACACCCAGAACGACATCGACACCTGGGCCAACGTGGTGGCCCGCTCGATCCGCGCCGCCGGCGGCCGCCCGGGCGACAAGATCCACGTCGCCTACGGCTACGGCCTGTTCACCGGCGGCCTGGGCGCCCACTACGGCGCCGAGCGCCTGGGCTGCACCGTGATCCCCATGTCCGGCGGCCAGACCGAGAAGCAGGTCCAGCTGATCCGGGACTTCCAGCCGGACATCATCATGGTCACCCCCTCCTACATGCTCAACATCGCCGACGAGCTGGAGCGCCAGGGCGTCGACCCGCACAAGCTGGCGCTGCGCCTGGGCATCTTCGGCGCCGAACCCTGGACCGGCCAGCTGCGCGGCACCCTGGAGGAACGCCTGGGCATTCAGGCCATGGACATCTACGGCCTGTCGGAAGTGATGGGGCCGGGGGTGGCCATGGAATGCGCGGACAGCAAGGGCGGCCCGACCATCTGGGAAGACCACTTCTATCCGGAGATCATCGACCCGAACACCGGGGAAGTGCTGCCGGACGGCCAGATGGGCGAGCTGGTGTTCACCTCGCTGAGCAAGGAGGCCCTGCCGATGATCCGCTACCGCACCCGCGACCTGACCCGCCTGCTGCCGGGCACCGGGCGGGCGATGCGGCGGATCGACAAGATCACCGGGCGCAGCGACGACATGCTGATCATCCGCGGGGTCAACGTGTTCCCGACCCAGATCGAGGAGCAGGTCCTCAAAGTCAAACAGCTGTCCAGCGCTTACGAAATACACGTGTATCGCAATGGAAACCTCGACAGCCTCGACGTGCGGGTGGAACTCAAGCCCGAGTACGAGCACCTCGGCGAAGCCGAGCGCAGCACGGTGATCCGCGAGCTCGGCCATCACATCAAGAGCCACATCGGCATCAGCACGCGCATCGACATCGTGCCCGCCTTCTCCATCAAGCGCTCCGAAGGCAAGGCTTCCCGCGTGGTGGACAAGCGCCAGGCCGCCGCCTGAACACGCAGCGGAAAAGAGTCGCCCAAGCCTGAGCCCCGCCCGTGCGGGGCTTTTTTTGCGCAGTTTCCGACTAGACAGCCTCCCCGCGACGCCAGTCCCCGCTACTCCCGCCTCTTCCCGGCAGCGCACCAGCCAGCGCGAGCAAGGCTTCGTCGCGTCTCGCCGAAGGCTCCCCGCTAATGCGATACAAAAAACACAAATGACACGATATTTGTTGTTTGATTTTTTATTGTGTATCGGATAGAAATATCTTCATGCCAAGCGGCACCCACAAAAACGATCCAAGGCCGGAGGAACAGCATGTACGCCCAACTGGTGGAGACGGGAGTCAAGCGACTCAAGACCCGCGAAGAGATGACCGAGGAGGAACGCGCCTTCCAGGACAGAATTGACGCGGAAATCAAGATCGAGCCGAAGAACTGGATACCGGACGCCTACCGGCAGACCCTGATCCGGCAGATCTCCCAGCACGCCCATTCGGAAATCGTCGGCATGCTGCCGGAAGGCAACTGGGTGACCCGCGCCCCGACCCTGAAGCGCAAGCTGCAGCTCATGGCCAAGATCCAGGACGAGGCCGGCCACGGCATGTACCTGTACAGCGCCATGGAAACCCTCGGCGCCGACCGCGACGAGGAGATCGCCAAGCTGCACAGCGGCCGCGCCAAGTACTCGAGCATCTTCAACTACCCGACGTTGAACTGGGCCGACATGGGCGCGGTGGGCTGGCTGGTGGACGGCGCCGCCATCGTCAACCAGGTGGTGCTGCAGCGCACCTCCTACGGCCCCTACTCCCGCGCCATGATCCGCATCTGCAAGGAAGAGAGCTTCCACCAGCGCCAGGGCTACGAAATCCTCCTGACCATGATGCGCCACGGCAACCAGGCCCAGAAGGACATGGTCCAGGACGCCATCGACCGCCTGTGGTGGCCGGCCCTGATGATGTTCGGCCCGAGCGATGCCGACTCCCCCAACAGCGCCCAGTCCATGGCCTGGAAGATCAAGCGCCAGACCAACGACGAACTGCGCCAGCGCTTCATCGACCAGACCGTGCCGCAGTTGGAACACCTCGGCTGCACCGCCCCGGACCCGGACCTGAAGTGGAACGCCGAACGCGGCCACTACGATTTCGGCGAAATCAACTGGCGCGAGTTCTACGACGTGCTCAAGGGCAACGGCCCGTGCAACCACGAGCGCCTCGCCACCCGCCGCCAGGCGCTGGAAGACGGCGCCTGGGTTCGCGAAGCCGCCGTCGCCCACGCCCGCAAGCAGCAGCAGGGCAACACCCAAAAACAAAAACGCAACGCCGCCTGATCAGGAGAAACGCAGCCATGTCGGAATGGACCCTCTTCGAAGTCTTCGTGCGCAGCAAGCACGGCCTCAACCACAAGCACGTCGGCAGCGTGCACGCCGCCGATGCGCAGATGGCCATCGAGAACGCCCGCGATCTCTACACCCGCCGCAACGAAGGCGTCAGCCTGTGGGTGGTGCCCTCGGCCCTGATCACCGCCTCCTCCCCCGACGAGAAGGAGCCGCTGTTCGATCCGTCCCAGGACAAGGTCTACCGCCACGCCAGCTTCTACGAGCTGCCCGCCGAAGTCGGCCACATGTGAGGCGCGCCATGAATCCGCAGAACGATCTGAGCGAATACCTGCTGCGCCTCGCCGACAGCGCCCTGGTCCAGGGCCAGCGCCTGTGCGAATGGTGCGGCCGGGCCCCGGCCCTCGAGGAAGAAATGGCGTTGATGAATGTCGGCCTCGACCTGGTCGGCCAGGCGCGCAACTGGTACGAGTACGCCGCCGAACTGCTGGCCGACGGCCGCGATGCCGATCGCCTGGCCTACCGCCGCGACGAGCGCGCCTACCGCAACCTGCTGCTGGTGGAGCAGCCCAACGGCGACTACGCGGTCACCATGACCAAGCAGTTCCTCTACGACGCCTGGCACTTCCACACCCTCGCGGCCCTGACCGGCTCCGCCGACGCTCGCGTCGCCGGCATCGCCGCCAAGGCCCTGAAGGAAGTCACCTATCACCTGCGCCGCTCCGCCGAGTGGGTGCAGCGCCTGGGCGACGGCACCGAGGAGAGCCACCGGCGCATGGTGGCGGCGGTCCGCGAGCTGTGGCGCTTCACCGTCGAGCTGGTGCATGCCGACCAGGTCGAGGAACGCCTGCACCGGACCGGCATCGCGCCGAACCCGGAAGAACTGGCTACGGCCTGGAGGGCGAAGGTCGCCGACGTGTTCGCCAGCGCCAGCCTGGCCATGCCGGAGCCGGCCAGCCACTTCTACCTGAGCGGCAAGCGCGGCCTGCACACCGAGCACCTGGGCCTGCTGCTGGCCGAGATGCAGTTCCTGCAGAGGGCCTACCCCGATGCGACCTGGTGAGCTGATCGCCAGCGACCGCGGCGCCCGCCCCGCCGCAGCCGGCGATCTGGCCCTGGCCCGGGCGGTGCTGGAGCGGGTGATGGACCCGGAAGTGCCGGTGGTCAGCGTGGTCGATCTGGGCATTGTCCGCGAGATCGACTGGCGGGACGGCCATCTGCACCTGGTGGTCACCCCCACCTACTCCGGCTGCCCGGCCACCGAGCTGATCGAGAGCGAGATCGGCGCGGCGCTGGAGCAGGCCGGTTTCGCTGCGCCGCGCCTGGAGCGCCGGCTGGACCCGGCCTGGACCACCGACTGGATCAGCGAGCGGGGCCGCGAGCGCCTGCGCGCCTACGGCATCGCCCCGCCGCACGGCAGCGCCAGCAAGCGCAGCCTGCTCGGGGAAAGCCCGCAGGTGCATTGCCCGCAGTGCGGCAGCGCCCACACCGAACTGCTCAGCCAGTTCGGCTCCACCGCCTGCAAGGCGCTGTACCGCTGCCGGGAATGCCTGGAGCCCTTCGACTACTTCAAATGCATTTGAGCGGCCCGCAGGGACCGCGGAGACCACAACGATGAGCCAGTTCCACAGCTTGAGAATCAGGGAAGTGCGGCCGGAAACCCGCGAGGCGGTGTCCGTCGCCTTCGAGGTGCCGCCGGAGCTCGAAGACAGCTTCCGCTTCACCCAGGGCCAGTACCTGGTGCTGCGCACCGAGCTGGACGGCGAGGAGGTACGCCGCTCCTACTCCATCTGCACCGGCGTCAACGACGGCGAGCTGCGCGTGGCGATCAAGCAGGTTCCGGGCGGGCGCTTTTCCAGCTACGCCAACTCCACCCTCGAGGCCGGCCAGACCCTGGACGTGATGCCCCCTGCCGGCAGCTTCCACGTGCCGCTGGATGCGGCGCGCCACGGCAACTACCTGGCGGTGGCCGCCGGCAGCGGCATCACGCCGATCCTCTCGATCATCAAGACCACCCTGGAAGCCGAGCCGCACAGCCGCTTCACCCTGATCTACGGCAACCGCTCCAGCGCCAGCGCCCTGTTCCGCGAGCAGTTGGAGGACCTGAAGAACCGCTACCTCGAGCGTCTCAACCTGATCTACGTGTTCAGCCGCGAGCAGCAGGACGTGGACCTGTACAACGGCCGCATCGACGGCGGGAAGTGCGTCGAGCTGTTCTCCCGCTGGCTGGACGTGAAGACCCTGGACGCCGCCTTCATCTGCGGCCCGCAGGAAATGACCGAGACCGTGCGCGACAGCCTGCAGGCCAACGGCCTGGCCGGCGAGCGCATCCATTTCGAACTGTTCGGCGCCCCCGGCGGCGCCCGTTCGCACCAGGCCCGCACGACCGCCCGGCAGGACGGCGGCGTGAGCCGGGTCAGCGTGATCAAGGACGGCCGCGAGCTGTCCTTCGAGCTGCCGCGCAACACCCAGAACATCCTCGACGCCGGCAACGCCCAGGGCATGGACCTGCCCTACTCGTGCAAGGCCGGCGTCTGCTCCACCTGCAAGTGCAAGGTGGTGGAGGGCGAAGTGGAGATGGATGCCAACTTCGCCCTGGAGGACTACGAAGTGGCCGCCGGCTACGTGCTGTCGTGCCAGTGCTATCCGCTCAGCGAGAAGGTCGTGCTGGACTTCGACCAGCTCTGACCGCGCCTGCGTGAGACAGGTCGCGCGCCGGCCGGCCGCAGGGTCATGGAGACCGGCCGACGCCAGACTGGAGCCCTCCCGGCCCCGAGCCGGCGAGGGCTGCCGTGCAACACCGTGTCACTCATAACCTTAATAAGAAAGAGAGCACACCATGTCCCCGCAACAACTCGAAAGTATCCAGCGACACCCCCACTACCAGGCCCTCGTGCGTGAAAAGACCCGCCTCAACTGGTCCCTGACCCTGGCCATGCTGGTGATCTACTACGGCTTCGTGCTGCTGGTCGCGTTCTCCCCCGAGACCCTCGGCAGGCCACTCAACGGCGGGGTCACCAGCGTCGGCATGCTCGCCGGCGTGCTCGTCATCCTGCTCTCGGTCGGCCTGACCGGCATCTACGTGCACCGCTCCAACCGCCGCATCGACCCGCTCAACGAGCAGATCAAGCAGGAGTGCGCCCAATGAAACGCCTCGCCCGCCTGCTCGTGCCCAGCCTACTGGCCCTCGCCTCGCCTAGCGTCCTGGCCGCCGAAGGCGCCAGCCGTCCGCTGAACTGGAACGCCATCGGCATGTTCCTGCTGTTCGTCCTGTTCACCCTCGGCGTGACCCGCTGGGCGGCCATGCGCACCCGTTCGACCCGCGATTTCTACACCGCCGGCGGCGGCCTGAGCGGTCTCCAGAACGGCCTGGCGATCGCCGGCGACATGGTTTCGGCCGCGTCCTTCCTCGGCATTTCGGCGATGATGTTCATGACCGGCTTCGACGGACTGCTGTATTCCCTCGGCGTGCTGGCCGGCTGGCCGATCATCCTGTTCCTGATCGCCGAGCGCCTGCGCAATCTCGGCAAGTTCACCTTCGCCGACGTGGTCGCCTACCGCCTGGCGCAGACGCCGGTGCGCATCACCGCGGCCTTCGGCACCCTGACGGTGGCGCTGATGTACCTGGTGGCGCAGATGGTCGGCGCCGGCAAACTGATCGAGCTGCTGTTCGGCATCAGCTACCTGCACGCGGTGATGCTGGTGGGCGTGCTAATGGTCTGCTACGTGACCTTCGGCGGCATGCTGGCGACCACCTGGGTGCAGATCATCAAGGCCGTGCTGCTGCTCTCGGGCTCCAGCTTCATGGCCTTCATGGTGCTCAGGCATTTCGGTTTCAGCACCGAGGCACTGTTCGCCGGTGCGGCCGCCGTGCATGCCAAGGGCACCGCGATCATGGCCCCCGGCGGTCTGCTGTCGAACCCCGTCGATGCGATCTCGCTGGGCCTCGGCATGATGTTCGGCACCGCCGGACTGCCGCACATCCTGATGCGTTTCTTCACCGTGGCCGATGCCCGGGAAGCCCGCAAGAGCGTGTTCTACGCCACCGGTTTCATCGGCTACTTCTACCTGCTGCTGATCGTCATCGGCTTCGGCGCCATCGTCATGGTCGGCACCGATCCGCAGTTCCGCGACGCCGCGGGCGCGATCATCGGCGGCGGCAACATGGTCGCTGTGCACCTGGCGCAGACCGTCGGCGGCAGCCTGTTCCTCGGCTTCATCTCGGCGGTGGCCTTCGCCACCATCCTCGCCGTGGTCGCCGGCCTGGCCCTGTCGGGCGCCTCGGCGGTGTCCCATGATCTGTACGCCACCGTCGTGCGCAAGGGCCAGGCCAGCGAGCGGGAGGAAATGCGCGTGTCGCGGATCGCCACCCTGGCTATCGGTGTGCTGGCCATCCTCCTCGGCCTGGTCTTCGAGGCGCAGAACATCGCCTTCCTCTCCGGCCTGGTCCTGGCCATCGCCGCTTCGGTCAACTTTCCGGTGCTGTTCCTCTCCATGTTCTGGAAAGGCCTGACCACCCGCGGCGCCGTGGCCGGCAGCCTGATCGGCCTGTTCTCAGCCGTGACCCTGGTGGTGCTCGGCCCGGCCGTGTGGGTGAACGTGCTGAAGAACCCCAGCGCGATCTTCCCCTACGCCAACCCGGCGCTGTTCTCCATGACCCTGGCCTTCCTCGGCGCCTGGCTGTTCTCGGTCAGCGATGCCTCCGAGCGCGCCAGCCAGGAGCGCGGACGCTACCTCGCCCAGTTCATCCGCTCCATGACCGGGGTTGGGGCGGCAGGCGCCAGCCAGCACTGAGGCACGCCCACTCGAAACCAACCCACATCGCCAAGTAAGGCCGGCGCCCGCGCCGGCCGAACGAAATCAACCGGAGGAATCGACATGACCCACGTGCCTACGCTGCAGAGCTTCATCGCCGGTCGCTGGATCGGCCGGCAGGGCGCCCAGGTGCTGCGCAGCGCCATCGACGGCCATGGCGTCGCCCGCACCCACGAGGAAGCCCCGGACTTCGCCGAAGCCACCGACTTCGCCCGCCGCAGCGGCCTGCCGGCACTGATGGCCATGGACTTCCAGCAGCGCGCCGCCCGCCTCAAGGCCCTCGGCAAGTACCTGATGGAGCGCAAGGAAGAGCTCTACGCCATCTCCCACCACACCGGGGCCACCCGCGCCGACAGCTGGATCGACATCGAGGGCGGCGCCGGCACCCTGTTCGCCTACGCCAGCATGGGCACCCGCGAGCTGCCTTCCGGCAACCTGATCCACGAAGGCCCGGCCATGCCGCTGGGCAAGCAGAACCATTTCGCCGGCAGCCACATCCTGGTGCCGCGCGGCGGCCTGGCCGTGCACATCAACGCCTTCAACTTCCCGGTCTGGGGCATGCTGGAGAAGTTCGCGCCGAGCTTCCTCGCCGGCATGCCGTGCATCGTCAAACCGGCCACTGCCACTAGCTACGTCGCCGAAGCGGCGGTGCGCATCCTGCAGGAATCCGGCCTTTTGCCCGAGGGCAGCCTGCAACTGGTGATCGGCGGCACCGGCGATCTGCTCGACCGCCTGCAGGGCCAGGACGTGGTCACCTTCACCGGCTCGGCCGACACCGCCGCCAGGCTGCGGGCGAACGCCAACCTGATCCGCCACTCGATCCCGTTCAACGCCGAGGCCGACTCGCTGAACTGCGCCATCCTCGCCCCCGATGTGACGCCGGACCACGAGGAATTCGAGCTGTTCGTCAGGGAAGTCGCCCGCGAGATGACGGTCAAGGCCGGCCAGAAATGCACCGCCATCCGCCGCATCATCGTCCCCGAGAACCGCCTCGACGCCGTGGCCGAGCGCCTCTCCGCGCGGCTGGCCAAGGTGGTGGTCGGCGACCCGAGCAAGGAAGGCGTGAAGATGGGCGCGCTGGCCTCCCATGCCCAGCTCGAGGACGTCGCCGCCCGCGTCGATGCCCTGCTCGCCAGCAGCGAATTGATCCACGGTGCCCGCGACGGCTTCGCCCCGCTCGGCGACAACGTGGCCGAGGGCGCCTTCTTCGCCCCGACCCTGCTGAAGAGCCGCGATCCGCACGCCGAGGGCGGCGCCCACGACATCGAGGCCTTCGGTCCGGTCAGTACCCTGATGGGCTACGCCGACCTCGACGAGGCCGTGGCCCTGGCCGCCCGCGGCAAGGGCAGTCTGGTCTCCACCCTGGTGACCCGGGACCCGCACATCGCCGCCCGCGTGGTGCCGGCCGTCGCTGCCTGGCACGGCCGCGTGCACGTGCTGGATAGCGAGGCCGCCAAGGAGTCCACCGGCCACGGCTCGCCGCTGCCGCAACTCAAGCACGGCGGCCCGGGCCGCGCCGGCGGCGGCGAGGAGCTGGGCGGCATCCGCGCGGTCAGGCACTACCTGCAGCGCAGCGCCGTGCAGGGTTCGCCGAGCATGCTTAGCGCCATCACCGGCGAATACGTGCGCGGCGCCAGCGTCATTGAAACCGAGGTGCACCCGTTCCGCCGCCACTTCGAAGAGCTCAAGATCGGGGAGTCGCTGCTGACCCACCGCCGAACCGTCACCGAGGCCGACCTAGTCAACTTCGGCTGCCTGTCGGGCGACCACTTCTACATGCACTTCGACGAGATCGCGGCGAAGGAGTCCCAGTTCGGTAAGCGCATCGCCCACGGCTATTTCGTGCTCTCCGCCGCCGCCGGCCTGTTCGTCTCCCCCGGCGTCGGCCCGGTGCTGGCCAACTACGGCCTGGACACCCTGCGCTTCGTCAGTCCGGTGGGCATCGGCGACACCATCCGCGCCCGCCTGACCTGCAAGCGCAAGATCGACCAGGGCAAGAAGAGCCCCAGCGGCAAGGGCCAGGGCGTGGTGGCCTGGGACGTGGAAGTGACCAACCAGAACGACGAGCTGGTCGCCAGCTACGACATCCTGACGCTGGTGGAAAAGCGCGAGGGCTGATCTCGCACGCAAGGCAACACCGGCTCCGGACCGTCTTCTCCCGGCTGCTGCCGGAGGACGGTCCGCTGCCGACTATCCCTCCAGGCTGGCCGTGGCCAGCGCCGCCAGGGCCCGGCTCAGGGCCTCCGCGGCCGGGGATTCGACGAGGCCGTGGCGGTGCGCCAGATAGCGGGGATCGTTGTAGCCGAGCCAGACCTGCCCGGCCGCGTCCTCCCAGGCCAGCGCCCGGAGCGGCAGATCGATGCCCAGGGTCTGCGCCGTCTCCATCAGCGGCGTGCCGCCCTGGGGATGGCCGAAGATCAGCAGCTCGGTGGGGCGCAGGCGCTTGCCGATCCTCGCCGCGCCGGCGGCGTGGTCGATGCGGGCGAACACCAGCAGGCCCTTCCGCCGGACGCAGGCCTCGAAGCGGTCGAGGGTTTCCCGGGCGGCGAACCGGCTGGGCAGGGCCACGAGGCCCTCGATGCCGGGCATGGCTTCAGTCACTGGTCGCTCCTCCGGAAAGTCCCGGCAGTTCGCGCCCCTCCTCCATCCGCAGCAGCACCAGCACGCCGGAGAACAGGGTCAGCCAGGCCACCGCCCAGACGGCGGCGGACAACCCCAGCCAGTCGGCGATCAGCCCGGACAGCAAGGCGCTGACCGCATAGCCGAGGTCGCGCCACAAGCGGTAGACGCCGACGGCGGAGGCGCGCCAGGACGGATGGGCGCGATCGCCGATGGCGGCCAGCAGGGTCGGATAGACCATCGCCGTGCCGATGCCGAGCAGCACCGCGCCCAGAGCGAAGGCGGAGAAAGCATGGCCGGCGGCGACGATCCCGATACCCAGCGCCTGCAGCCACATGCCGCCGACGATCAGCGGCTTGCGTCCGACGCGGTCGGACAGCGCGCCGGTGAATATCTGGCCGACGCCCCAGACCGCCGGATAGAGCGCGGCGAGCAGACCGATGCGGGCGAGATCCAGGCCGGCCGCGGCGAACAGCAGCGGGAACAGGCCCCAGGCCATGCCGTCGTTGAGGTTGTTGACCAGCCCGGCCTGGCTGACGCTGGACAGATTGCGGTCGGTCAGCGAGGTGCGGCGAAAGATCTCGCCCTGGTCGAGGTCCGCGACCGGCGGACGGCCCTGCGCCTCCCTGGCCGCATGATGACGGGTTTCGCGCACCGGCAGCAGCGACAGCAGCAAGCCGAGCGCCACGTAGACCACGCCCAGGTAGAAGGGCTCGGGGCGCAGTCCGTATTGGGCGGCGATCCAGCCGGTGGCCAGGGCGCTGCCGGCCACCGCCAGATAGCCGGCGAATTCGTTGAGGCCCATGGCCAGCCCGCGCTGCCTGGGGCCGACCAGATCGATCTTCATGATCACGGTGGTGGACCAGGTCAGGCCCTGGCTGATCCCCAGCAGCAGGTTGGCACCGAGCACCCAGTTCCAGTCCGGTCCCCACATGAGGATGAAGGGTACCGGCACCGCCACCAGCCAGCCGGCCACCAGCACCGGCTTACGCCCGTAACGGTCGGAACAGCGTCCGGCGAAATAGTTGGCCAGCGCCTTGCTCACGCCGAAGACCACGATGAAGGACAGGATCGCCGTGCGCGCGACGAGCCGGAACTCCTCCTCGGCCAGGGCCGGCAGGATGCTGCGCTCCAGACCGACCATGGCGCCGACGAAGGCGTTGACCAGCACCAGCAGGGAGAACTGCGCGAGATTCTCGCGCAGGCCGAGACGGATGGCTGTCATGCAGGGGCTTCGCTCATTTCCAATGGATGAAGGCTACGGGCGCCCTGATCGGGGCCCCCGCCGCGGTGGTGTCACGCCTCGGCCAGCAGACGTACCGTGCCCTTCGGCAGCCCGGCCTCGATGGGCAGGCTCTCGTCCCGCGACCATTCGTTCCAGGAGCCCAGGTAGATGCGCAGCCGGTCGAACCCGGCGAGTTTCATGGCGACGTAGGTATTGGCCGCCCGCGCGCCCTTGAAGCAGTAGATGATGATGTCGTCGGCGGGCGTCAGCCCACGCTCGGCAGCCAGCGCGCGGACCTGCTCGGCCGACTTGAAGGCGGCGACCGACTGGCTGGTGTCCATCAGCTCGTACCACTCCAGCCAGACCGCGCCGGGGATGCGTCCCTTGCGCGGGGCAAAGTCCTTGCCGTAGGGAGACGAGCTCTCGCCCAGCCATTCGTCCCGGTCACGGTTGTCGAGCATCTTGATCGCCGGATCGGCCAGCGCCGCGCGCATCTCGTGCTTGGTTGTCAGCAGCTCGGTCCTGGGCCGGGTCGGGAAGACCGCCACCGCCGGCATCGCTGCGACACTGTCCACCGCGCCGCCGGCCTCCTGCCAGGCACGCAGGCCGCCGTCGAGGATGCCGACCTGCGGGTAGCCCAGGTACTGCAGCAGCCAGTAGCCCCGGCAGGAGCCGCCGTAACGAGTGTTCAGCGCGTCCTCGTAGACGATCGCGATCTTCTCGCCATCCAGACCGGCCCGGCCGAACAGCTCGGCGAACTGGCCGTGCAGGGCTTGCAGGCCGGACGGGCTGGTTTCCGCCAGGTAGGAAAACACGTCCGGCACGTTCACCGCACCGACGATGTGCCCGGCCTGGTAGGCCTCGGGGGCGCGGATGTCGATAAGCACGACCTTGCCCGCCTGCATCGCGGCGGCCGCCTCCGCGGGACTGAAGAGTATTTTCTGGCTCATGGCTAGCTCCTTTGCCGGTTGGGGATCGGCCAGCCAGCGGCTGGCCGAGGGGGCCAGTAGCGGCCGGGAATCAGTAGCTCTTGTACGGCAGGAACTTGCCGGACAGCACCACGTTCACGCGGTCGCCCTTGGGATCGGGCTGGCGCTGGATATCCATGGAGAAGTCGATGGCGCTCATGATGCCGTCGCCGAATTCCTCGTGGATCAGCTCCTTGATGGTGGTGCCGTAGACGCTGACGATCTCGTACCAGCGGTAGATCAGCGGATCGGTGGGCACGGCGGTCGGCAGCGAGCCCTTGTAGGGAACGATCTGCAGCCAGGCCACCGCCTCGTCGGGCAGGTCGAACAGCTTGCCGAGGGTTTCCGCCTGGGTCTTGTCGAAGGTCATCTGGCCGAGGCAGCCGGCGGTGGTCCACTCCTTGGACAGGCCGATGGCTTCGGCCACCTTCGCCCACTTCAGGCCCTTGGAGACCTTGGCGGCCAGGATCATCTTGGTTACTTCTTCGCGGCTGGAAATCATCTTCGGTTCCTCGTGTCGGGCTCGGTGTCCGGGGCGCGCCCGCTGGCGCGGCCCGGAAAACAGGGTTGCAAGGCAGTATCGGGCGCTCAGTCGGCCAGGCCGATGCTGAACGGGATCGGGTTGCGCAGGGTGTTGGCCACCGGCGAGTAGAAGTTGCCGTGGCGGACGATCTCGTCCAGCTCCTCGCGGCTCGCATCGCCTTCCACCAGCACCTTCACCCGGATCTCCTGGAAGCCCATCTGCTCCGGCTCCATCTGCGCACCGCCCGCGCCCCAGGCCGCCGGGTTGCCGATGTCCGCCTCCAGGAAGATCTCCAGCTTGCTCAGCCTGATCTGCTTCCAGGTCGCCACCGC
>Ga0255334_1000153_pt1 | contig 73388 bp, 59 predicted proteins | sample EtOH5_35cm_T3_12_FD_202080 | JGI IMG/M metagenome (GOLD analysis project Ga0255334, IMG submission 202080) | Sandy soil microbial communities from University of British Columbia, Vancouver, Canada - EtOH5_35cm_T3_129 | ecosystem: Engineered > Artificial ecosystem > Sand microcosm > Unclassified ...
AGATCCTGTTGCAGTTGACGGTATTCTACCCCGAGCGCGTCAAAGTCCGCTAAAAGCGGCTTGAGGCGGAGAGGGCGGGTCGGATAGGCTGACCGCCGGAGCGAAAAAGGCCTCTGGCCCCTTCGCCCTGAGCAGGTGCATCGGACCCGCCAGAGGCTCCGGGTCAAGCCCGGCTCCCACCGTTGCTAGATTCTGGTTTCAGAGGTTACACTTTTTTCTTGACAGTCTCCCGGATTGGCCTCAACCCGGCGGCCTACGCAAAAAAACGTGGCTTTTGCCCCCAGCATGCGCAAATCGTCAAGAACCTGCGGGGTCCATACATCGTCCGGGCCATCGTCAAAGGTGAGCGCCAACTCCCTTTTTGGCGGGCCGTTCAGAATAACCGCACCAGGGAACCTGCCGGCCCAATTGATGAGATCCGCATGAAACAGGTGAGAGAGCGGAAATAGGAGAGAATGCATAACATTCACCTCGCTTAGCAGTCTCTTGTACCCTATGTTTTCCCATCTGTCCAGGTTCCTGCAGCTTGAAATCGGCAGATAAGCCTAGACCCTTACATGGCGCTTGGTCCTATTCGAGTGATATACTGAAAGTAATTGTAAGTTGCTTTCGAGGGTCACGCGAAAAAAAGATGGAAGAGAGGCCGATCGAAATGCAGTTGATGGACGAGCTGGTAGACGCCTATTTGGATAACAACATGGAGCACCCGTATTATTTGGATCTGCATACCGGAAAAGTCATTCTGGATATGGATGAAGCATACACAGGGGAACCGGGGATCGATTGGGATGATGAGGATAACGGAGAACGATACAAGGGCATTCCAAAGATCGACTCGAACGAGGCCTTTTACGTGATGACGAAATTTGCCAAGCGCACCGAATCCGATCCGGAAGACAAGCTGTTTGAGGCCCTTAACGGCCACAAGCCTTTTCGAAGATTCAAGGATGCGCTGTACGAACTGGATCTTTGGGATGAGTGGAACAAATTCGAATACAAGTACGCCGAAGAAGAGATTCAATCCTGGATGGAACGGTTCGAACTAAATTACGACGAGTTGAATGAAAAGCACAAAAAAGAATAATCCTTTTCACGAGTAGCCAATTGAACAGACAAGAGCTGCAGAATAAGGTTCACCATACGGTGGATTTCTTACTTGGAGCGAGTCAACGACGAAGTCCTCCGCTTTTTTCGGGTTCATCTGAAAATACCAGCCATTTAAGCGCAAGAATAGAACAAGTGCCGTAAAGGCTGTTCGCTTGTTCGCGTTGTGAAAAGGGTGGTTTGGCGCCAAGGACTGGAAGAGGGCGGCGGACTTGTCGAATACTGTGGGATAAGCATCTTCGCCGAATGCCGAAGATTGGGGATGGAGAACCGCGGATTCCAGGAGACCGTAATCATTAATTCCACCCGGCTCTTCTGGACTGTATCGTTGAATCATTGTGAAATGGATGGCGATTACTTCGCGGACGGTTAGATAGCGGATAGGCATCATCGGTTTTTAAGGCCTTTTAGGGTCTGGTCGTATTCCTGAATAACCTCTGCAAGAGAATTCATGAAATGTTCGTCAATCCCGTCGGGCAAATTAACCCTAGGGGACCTTTTAAGGATGATTTCTCCTGTGGACTCGTTAACTTCGATCTGAACAAGATCTCCTTGATCAAGCCCGATTTGTTTGAAGGCATCCGTCATGGTTACGCCCAAGCTATTGCCGAATTTCGTAACTTTTCGTTTCATCGTCATTTTCATGCTGATTTAAAGTGATAAAAACCTGATTGATATTCGACATCTTGAAGAAACCTAACGAGGTTTCTTTTTTTCGTCAAACGCCGTTACAGCCATCGCTTCCGCACCCGCACGGTGGAACACGCGCTGGGCTCTACAGCTTTCACCAGCTCGGATACTCCCCACCGCAAAGGCAAAACTGTACCATGGTCTGTCCCTACGCTGACCAAACCATGGTTGGCAACATAAGCCGGTTTTTGCCGGAATAGCGACTTTCAGTCGTCAAACAATCCCCTGTACTTTTAGTGCAGGGGGTGGTTTAGATATTATGCAGTTGCAATAACAATAAAACGGTCGGCCTGAAAACAGGCGACCGTTTTTCATCCTTATTTATTTGCTTCGTCTAAGATACTAAGCGAATTGTTAAGTGCAGATTTGCACTTGCTGGCATCAGGGCTTGCCGAACGAGCTGTCGCTAATACTACGTCAATCGTACCATCAATTTGGGTCCATGTTTTGCCATCAATTTTCCTAAGCTTAGGCTCAGTTGTGTCCCATTGATGTTCCAAATTGTCAGCGCCTTTTTTCGCTGAAGTAAAGTCATTTGAGTTCACATTGGCTAGCATATCACTTTCAATTTTAATGAAATCTGTTAATTGTCCAGCTAATGTAGCTTGTGTAGAATCGGTATACGATGCTATATGATTGCTTAACCCAACATAACCGCCTATTCCAACAACTAAGAAAATACACAGTACCACAACGGTTTGTGTCAAAACATTTTTCTTGCTTCCACTTGCATGGTTTGTTTCGGCGGTTTCCCTTTTTGCCGTTATATCAAATTTTGTAACAGCCAGAAAAACGATTATCGCTAAAATCGCAATAAGAAAAATAACACTAGTAACGGTTGTCCCCAAGCCTAACGCGCCATTATTTTTCGGTTGAGATAGGTAATCCCCTAATGATGCTCCGAGCGGACGAGTAAGAATATAAGCAATCCAAAACGCTAATATCCCATCAAGTTTCAAATATTTCCGTGCCAAGAATACACAAGCTATGATAACAACGACTGATATTCCTGTGAGAAGATAACCAAGACCGAGTTGTTCGGAAAATAAATCGCCGACTGCTGTTCCAAGTGCAAATGTGAAAAGAACGGTGAGCCAATAGAAAACTTCTCTTTTTCTCGTATAAATCGAGTGTATCGAGAGTGTTTTTTCACTAAGATACCAAAGAAGAAAAGTTAATCCGAGTAGCAGGGAGAAAACTACTGTACTAGCCTCAAGAGGTATTCCGACATTGTCTGTCAAATTATCAGTTACCAACGTCCCGAATACGCTTATAAGCACAACCGTTGTCCAATAAATGCCTGGGACATATTTCGTTGCTCTGAATTGAAAATACAACACAATGAAAAATGCTATTCCCATGATTATGGTAGTGAGAGTTAAACCAAATCCGAGATTGAAATTTAGAAAATCAGCAAATGTTTCACCGACAGTTGTGCATAAAACCTTAATGATCCAAAAGAAAATAGTAACTTCAGGTACCTTGCTTAGTAAAATTTTCAATTTGTTTTGGTTTACTTCCATACATAATTTCCTTTCTTTTCAGTGGTTTCCCACAACCTTATTTTATTTCTCTCTCAATCAATAAAAGATAACTGCTTTTTACCATGTTATAAAATAACATTAATATAGAAAGATAAAAATCTTATTAATAGGATATTAACAATAAAGAAAAATCTACGTGCTAAGACATGAAGAGATTAAGAGACGATGGAAGCAAATAAGTTCATCGTTAATATGGTTAAAAAAAGAAACCTTACGAGGTTTCTTTTTTTCGTCCGGGTCTCTTCGGTCGCTCATTCGGATTCTCGTCCACAAGGTCAATGATAACTCGCTGAGGGCCGCATGACGTACATCGGATAACCGCGAGAGTTCGCGGAGTGTTATGCGATGGGTCTTGGTCAATTCGGAGATTCGTACGACAATCCGTTCCATATAGAATGATGAAGATGGTTAAGGATTACGCTTAAGCGTACCACCTTTGATTTGATAATATGGTACGCTTTCGCATAGGGTCGATGACCCAATTTCATTTTACATGGAGATGAGGAGCCGTTATGGATATTAGCTCTATGTATGAAGGGTTGGTCGAGGAAGAAGACGAACTCGTGGGCAAATTAAAAACATGCGAGGGGTTCATGCGGGCGATGCTGGAATTCCTATCGAGAAATTGCGGGTTCGCTGAGGAAATTGGAGAGAAGCTGTTAACGGAGTTAAATGCCATAGAGCAGGAATTGCGGACGGAGCTGTTGCATTTGAGATTAGAGAAGGGGCTATTGGCGGGCAGGATGAGGAGCGGTTCCGGTGGCAACGGCCGGAAGAATGAATCAGATGAAGAGATTGAGACGGATTGCAGCGATGGTCATGGTGCTCGTTATGCTCACGGGATGCGCGGGAGGAAATGAAGCCGATCCACTTAGATGAACCGAAGCCACCGCCCGTAGCGGTAGCTTCGATTCCGATATCAAATTATGATTGGATTTTGCATGTGTATTCCCTTCAGGTTGAACAATGTAAAAGGTGCCCCACAAGGAGCACCCGATTGAGTTACATTATTCTTTTTCCTTTTTGACTTTCTCTTTAAAATCATTAATTGAAGTGTCAGACAAGTCGTTGAACTTTTTGAAATAAGGTTTGATTTTCCCAGTATCATCTACGTCAAAGTATGTTGCCTGAGGAGGCATAACTTTATAGGTGTTTTCTTCTCCCTGAATCTTCTTTAATACAAAGATCATTTTTTGTCCTACCTTTAGATCTGGGTCATATGGTTCGGACAATTCACTTCGCCGCAAAATAATAGTAGGAGGCGCCTCTCCGCTTATGACCTCTTTTACATCAATTTCCACTGGGGTCACATAGATATTCATCGTAGATCCATTGCTTGCGAGTTTTGCTTTTACAGCATCTTCAGCTGGCCCGCTGATTACTGCTTCTTCTTTATCTTTGAATTTCTTAATTTGACCGTAAACCACGAGGTCGGCATCGGTTACAAGTTGGTTAAAGGTAGGGTCGTAAAAGTCCATAAATACCGGCTTTTCCTGCGTTTGTCCCTCGGTGGCATTTTGAATATTAGAATCCATACATTGCACGAATATCAGAATTCTCATGCTCTTGTGGCGTTGAATAACCTAGCGATCCTTGTCGCATTAGGCGTAGAAAAATCCTTCGACATGTGTTTTGATTGGTTTCTCCAAAACAAACCAAAACATAGTGAGGATGTATATAAATGGTAGCTCAATGGTTTCAAAAATGCAAAGACTTTTTTGAAGAAACCGTCTCTCTACTCAGAGGCTCACAGAAGCGGGTGGCATTGGTAAAATTATCAGTCACCGCGGATTTTATGGTGGATGCCATCGAACAGTACTGGATCAGCATTGGCTATCGAGAGAGCAAGGACACCTTAATCATCAACAGTGACATCGGCCCGGAAAAGGGTAGCCGGAGCCATTTTCAATGCCCGGAGGCGGAACCGAACGCTTCGGCGAGCAGGCCGCAGGACAAGCGGGAAGTGTCGGCCAGCACGAGATCCGCATGCGGGAAGAGCTCCCGTTGGCCGATCGCCACGGCGAACATTCCGGCCGCCTTGATGGCTTCCACGCCTGCGACCGAATCGGCTTGCCCTAGCAGGAGCTTGAGCGAATCCAACCGCGATACTCCCTTCAGATTCTCGTTGAATTCCCGGGAGAAGGGGATGCCCAACTCCTTGGCAAGCATCGCCCAAGCTTGGTAATGGTATTCCGCCGTATCGGTGATCACTCCAGTGGCGGGGGATCGCCTTAATTCGAATTTGAAGCGTTCAGCGGATGCGCGATCGGCGTTCCGGCGTTAAGCTCGACCGGTTGGTTGTAGAGTGTCAAGGTCAAGGGCTCGCCTTCCAGAAGCTCCAGCTCGACGCAATCGGTGCGAATCGTCACCGATAGGAGCCGCCCGCGGAAGGTCAGCCGGAAACTATATTTCTCCCAGCCGGCCGGAATTTGCGGAGACAGCGACAGGCCGGTTTCCTTGAGCCGGGTCCCGGCAAAGCCGTAGACGATGGCCATCCAGGTGCCGCCCATGTTGGCCATGTGTAGTCCGTCCTTCGTGTTGCCATGCGTATTGTCCAAATCGAGCCGGGCGGTCTCGATGAAGTAGGCGTAAGCTTTGTCGGAGTATCCGACCTTGGAAGCCATGATGCTGAAGATGCAGGATGACAGGGAAGAATCGTGGGTTGTGATCGCCTCGTAGTAATCATAGGAACGGCGGATGGTTTCCTCGCTCTGCTCATCCTCCAGAAGGAAGTGGGCCAGTACGGTGTCCGCCTGCTTGCACACCTGATAGCGGTACAGCGTGAGCGGGTGATAATGCAGCAGGAGCGGGTGCTTGTCCGGCGGGGTATTGGCGAAATCCCACACCGCTTTCTGCAGAAACGAATCGTCCTGCGGGTTGATGCCCAGCCTCTCGTCATAGGGAAGCAGCATGGCCTCCGCCGCACGGAGCCACCCGTCGGCCTCGGCTTCGGTCACCTGCAGTCGCGTGCAGAGTCCCCGAAAGCCCTTCTCATCGTAGTGCTTCAGCCGGTGAAAGCTCATGTGCGCCCATTTCAGGTTATGCTTGGCCATCAAGTTGGTGTAGTAATTGTTGTTGACCACGCAGGTGTACTCGTCCGGCCCCGTCACGTCATCGATATGAAAGCTCCCTTCGTAATAATGGCCGATCTCGATCCAAAGCCGCGCGGTTTCAAACAGAACCTCCGCTCCGTAACGCAGCAGGAAGTCATCGTCCTCTTCCGCCAGCAGATATTGGGTGTAGCTGTAGGCAACATCGGCGCTGATGTGATACTGCGCCGTGCCCGACGGGAAGAAGGAGGAGCATTCGGTGCCGGAGATCGTCCGCCACGGATACAGCGCTCCCTTGGCATGTCCCATCTCCCGCGCCCGCGCCCGCGCCTGATCCAGCTTGGAATACCGGTACAGCAGAAGCTGTTTGGCCAGCTCCGGAGAAGTCATCAGGAATACCGGGAACATGTAAATCTCCGTATCCCAGAAGTAGTGGCCCTCGTAGCCTTCTCCCGACAAGCCCTTGGCGGAGATGTTGCTGTGTTGGTCCCGCCCGGCGGACTGAAGGAGCTGGTAGAGGTTGAAGCGGATGCCCTCTTGAAGGCGCTGGTCGTTCTCGATCACGATGTCAGAGGTTTTCCAAAAATTTTCCAGATAGCGCCGCTGCTGCTCCAAGAGATCCTCGAAGGTCAATTTCCGCAGCGACTGCTGCAGGGCGACGCCGACGGCTACCAGGTTGTCCTTGTGCCGAAGCGTATCCGTGTAGATATTCCATTTGGTCAGAACGATCGGTTCTGTCAGCTCGGCTGTCGCCGTGATCCATCCTTCCACCGCCCCAGCTCTAGCTTCCACCTTCCAGTTGCCGGCCCATTCGTGGCGGGATACGCAAGCGGTCCGCAGTGAGGATGCCATCGTTTCGTCCTCCACGTACAGGTAATCCTCCTGCACGCCACAGTCGATGACGGAGAGGCGCTTCGAATGGCCGGCGGCGACGCGGGGATCGTTCGGATTGGCATAGTTGCTCACATCCCCGTTAAGCCGGGAAATTACCTTGATCTTTCCGTGGAAATTGATGGGCTCTATCTTGATTTCGAGCGCGAACAACTCCCTGCGGGTGAAGGAGACGACTCGGCGGAACTGCAGCCTGATCTCTTTGCCTGAGGGGGATCTCCAGTGGATTTTTCGTTCCGAATACCCTTTGTCCATGTGCAGGCTGCGCTCGTAGTTGAGAACACGCTCCTCCGTGAGGGAGAAGATTTCCTCTTCTTCCCCGAAATAGAGATTCACGCTTTGGGAGTCGATCACATTGACCAGCTTCTGCTGGGTTCCCGGAAAAGCGTAAAGCTTCTCTCCATAGGGAATGTCGATGACATCGTGAAAGGCGTTCAAGTATGTTCCGCGGATGCTCGAAAGCTTCGGGTCCGCATACCCTTCCTCGAAATTACCGCGAACCCCCAGATAACCGTTTCCCAGTGCAAAAATACTTTCCAGATTCAACAAGGTTTCTGCCGATAGCCCTTGGTTGGAAATGCTCCAGCTCATGCCTGCTGCCTCCTAATTGGATTATGGATTGAATTTTAGGCCAGGAAAGTCTAAGATGATACTAAATAATTTAGCTTTTTATTAAAATTTTAAGGTGAGGGATGAAAATGTCCCGGTATAACGAAGAAAACAAGAGCGCTACATATTTCGCGACCCGCTCCCAGGACATCAACGACGGGTTCGTTCATCCTCCGATCGATTACGAGCGGGAACTGCTGGAAGCCATCCGTTTCGGCAACGAGAGCAAGGCGATGGATGCTCTTCGCCGGATTAATGCCCTTGAGGCGGCTACATTGGCCCGGTATCCGCTACGCTCCAAAAAGAATGCCATGATCGCTGCCTGCACCTTGTTCACAAGGGCGATCATCGGCGGAGGCGTGAATCCGGAATCGGCTTTCCAGCTAAGCGATATCTTAATCCGCGAAATCGAAATGATCGAAGAGCTGGAACGTCTGACTTCGTTTGAGTATGAGATGGTGCTGCAATTCATTTCAGTGCTGAAGAGGGAGAAGGAGGTGCTGCAATATTCGCACATCGTCAATCGGTCCGTGGCCTTCATCCGTGAGCATCTCTTTCAGGAGCTCCCTCTTGAGACTATCTCCCGGCACGCGGGCGTGCATCCCAGCTATTTATCTTGCCGTTTCAAGAAGGAGACGGGCATGGCGCTTACGGAATTTATCAACCGCCGCAAGATCGAGGAATCCAAGCCGATTTTGCTCTACAGCAACCAATCGATCTCCGGGGTTGCTTTTTTGTTCCGCTTCTGCAATCAGGGATACTATACTCAACTGTTCAAGAAATACACCGGGAAGACCCCTAAGCAGTTTCGCAGGGAGGGAACGACCGCGAGGAGTGAAGGGAAGTGGGAAAGCCAATGAACAGACTGAGGCGAAACCTGAAGAACCTGCGGATGGAGCAGAAGCTCATTATTGCATTTTCCGGCTTCATTGTGGTTCCGTTGTTGATTATCGGAGGCATCCTGACCGGGATTTACGTGGAGAACGACCGGCAGATCGTGATGGATGCGGCGGTGGAGAAGAACCAGCAGATCGTCAAGAACATGGATACCTCGATGCAGCCCATCCTGCGCATGTCCATGCTGCCGGTCCAAGACGACAGTCTCTTTCGGATCATGCGCAAGGATTACAACGAGGCGGCGTATCCCTTGCTGGAGAAGGAACGGGATTTTGATACGGTGAACAGCATCATCCGCAGCAGCATGATTCCCTATTCGGACTTGATCGATTCGCTGGCCATCTATCACGGAGCGGAACATTGGATCGTCGGACGCAGCCAGAGCGAATTTTTGAATTACTCTTATCTTAAGGAGGAGTTTACACAAGAGTCCTTTGTCCAGGCCATTCTCGAACGCAAAGGGGTCTATGTGCCGATCGGGGTGCATCAAGAGAAGCTCCTGTCGAGACAGCCGCAGCCCGTCGTCTCCATTGGCCGGGCGATTGTCGATCCTTATTCCAAGAAGAATCTGGGCTTTATCCTGATCAATATCAGGGCCGAGCGGCTGCAGACTCTCTGGAACAGCGCTTCTTTCACCAAGAACACGAGGTTTTATCTGGTGGACGAGAAGGGAAGCATCATTTACAGCAAGCGGACCGAAGAGATCGGGGAAGCCGCCTCCCGGGTGCTGGGAGCGGGCTACGACGCGCTGCCGGGCAGCGGCCGCAGCGATAGCGGGGGCAATCTGACCGTATCCTCCGCTTCCGGCATAACCGGATGGAAAGCGCTTACCGTGATCCCGAAGAAAGAGCTGCTGTCGATCGTGTATGAGACGATGACGATTATCGCGGTCAGCCTGCTCGTGCTGCTGCTGCTCTCTATCTTGATATCAGCACGCATTGCCAAGACGGTGATGAAGCCGCTGGCGGAACTGAATAGCAAGATGAAGCTGGTATCCCAGGGAAATTTGGACGTTTCTTTCGAGACGCAGTATGGGGAAATCGGGAAGATCGGCAACACGGTCGATCACATGCTGAAGGAACTCCGCAGCCTCATCCAGCGAATATACGAGGAGGAGCGGGAAAAGAAGGAACTGGAAATGATAGCGCTGCAATCGCAAATCCGGCCCCATTTCATGTACAATACCTTGAACATCGTGAAGTGGATGGCGAAAATTCAAGGAGCCGCCGGCATCGAGGAGGCCCTGAACGCTTTTCTATCAATCGTGAAATTCACTGCGCGGAAGGAAGGCGATTACGTAACCATCTCCGAGGAACTGGATTTTCTGAAGAACTATACGAAGATTCTCGACTTTCGCTATCTGAACAAATTTGAGGTGGTCTTCGATGTCGATCCGGAGGTGCTGCGCTGCTTAACCTTGAAATTTCTTCTGCAGCCGCTGATCGAGAATGCCATCTTTCACGGTTTTGACGGTATTGATTACAAAGGCTTGCTTAATGTGTCTATTCGGAGAGAGGACGGACAGCTTGTCATGAAGGTGAAGGATAATGGACGGGGGATCGCGGAGGCCTATCCCACCGCGAGCGGGTCAAACCAGCTCCCGGATCATATGAACTCCATTGGGCTGAGCAATATCCGCAAGCGGATCGAGCTTCATTTCGGGCAAGGAAGCGGGCTGGTTCTGGAGCCGGTGGAAGGTGGCGGAACCGTTGCTACCGTTCGTGTTCCGCTCATCTATGGAGAAGAAGAGACAGGGGGAACGGGAAATGCGCATTCTGATCGTGGATGATGAGCCGCTGGTGCGTATCGGAATAAAATCGGTCATCGACTGGAAGGGCAGCGGCATGGAGATTGTCGGGGAAGCGGCGGACGGCGCCGAAGCACTGCGGCAAATTGCCGATCTGAAGCCGGATGTCGTCTTCCTGGACATCAAGATGCCGAAGAAAGACGGCATCGCCGTGATGAAAGAAATGCGGTCGCAAGGGTCGCCGGCCAGAGTCATCATTCTAAGCAGCTTCGATGATATCGCCTACGTCAAGGAAGCGATGAAACTCGGAGCGGTCGATTATTTTCACAAGCCGGCCATGAATGAGCAGGAAATCTCAGCCATCCTGAAGGAGATTCAACGCGAGTCATTCCGAATCGGCCCAAATGACAAACCGCCGAGCTCCGCTCCCGCGGAGTTGCCCAAAGCAAACTATCTGCGCGAAGCACTGGGCGGCAACAGCGAAAACATGTGGAAAACCGACTTGAAGGAAGCCGGAATCTACATTCTGCTCTTGTCCGTCAAGCACTACGGAACGGTTATGAAACGCTATCCCCGTGAGCAGCCCTTCATTCTATCGGATGCGGTGGACAACATCGTTGCGGAAGTGCTGTCCAAGGAGAAGGAGGCCGCGTACCTGCGAATCGATGACCGCAAGTCGGCGGTTCTGATCAGCAACAGCGACCTGAAGAGCTTGCTGGCCTCCCTGAATCGAGTCAACGGCGTGGTCCAGACGATTACTGTCACATTAAAGCGGTTTGTCAATGTCGATGCCGTCTTTGGCATCAGCGATTGGTTCTCTTCCTTCGGGGAGATCGAAACGGGATACGCGCAGGCCCAAACAGCCTTGGAACAAAAATTTTATTCGCCCGAGCCTTCCGTCTTTTTTTATAATTTCTGCAAGTCTGTCGATGAGTCCAGTCTGGTACAAGCCGGCGAACGGCTTGCGGCGATGAAGAATGCGCTTCGGGACGGGGACTATAAGAAGTTCAAGGACATTCTCGGGAGCTGGGAGAAGCTTCTGGAGAAGACCCGCTGCATGAATGAGCAGGCAGTGCGCAAGGTATACGAAGGTTTTTTGTTCATGCTGGATGAGAAGAAGCCTGCGGCGGAGGATGGGGATGAACGGGAATCCTTTGCCGAGCTTTCCGCTTGGTTCCATCGAATTTTCGACAGCGTCATCGCACGGAGCGCGAGCGACAACCTGAAGTCGTACAGCCTGTTGATCCGCAATGTGATCCGGTATCTGCAGGAACACTATACGGAAGACCTGTCGCTTAGGCAGCTTGGAGCGCAGTTTCAGGTCAGTCCGAATTATGTCAGCCGGCTGTTCAAGCAGGAGGTAGGAAGGGGTATCTTCGAATATATCAATGAAATTCGCATCGAGAAAGCCAAATCGCTGTTGAATGATTACCGGTACAAGATCTATGAGATCGCCGAATTGGCCGGTTTTAACAGCCAGACCCACTTCTCAACCCTCTTTCAGAAGCATACCGGCATGTCGCCCAAGGAATATCGGAACGGTTGAAGGATGACGGCGTTAACGAGGATGAAGGTTGAAAGCGTTAACGAAAGTGTGATTTGATGTATTTCCTTTCCCCAAACGTGCGGGAACGGCAATCGCATAGACATGGAGATAAGAAATTAATCGTTATTCGGTTAATTTCTTTTGTTTAGGAAAATCAATATCCTAAGTATATAAGAACTACATTCTAGCAGCAGGGGGGAATAGAGATGAACAGGTTTAAGAAAATAACCGGACTGGCGCTCAGCGTCATGCTGGTGCTTGCGCTAACGGCTTGCGGCGGCAAGAAGGAGGGCAATGAAGCGTCACCCGCGAACAGCGCCGCCGGAAACGAAAAAGTCACGGTGAGCATGGGCTTCTGGGGAACCGCTCAGGATTTGCAGGTATTCCAGAATACGGCAAAGACGATTTCCGAAGTTTACCCGAATATTACGTTGAGCATCAAGCAGTATCCGAGCAGCGAGCAGTTCTGGAACGTGCTTCCCGGCGAAATCGCGGCGGGCGTCGCTCCTGATTTTATCAAAATTTCCAATGAAGGCGCGTTTGAATACATCCAAAAGGATCTTTTCACTCCGCTGGACGATCTGATCGCTTCTACAAACGTTGACATGGCGAGGTTCACCGATGCCTCCAAAAAAATCTGGAATGTCAACGGCAAGCAGTATGCGATTCCGAACAGCACCATGCCGGCCATGTTCCTGATCAATAAGGATCTGTGGCAAAAGGCGGGCTTGGGTGATTATCCTAAGACATGGAGCGAAGTAGAGACGGCAGCCAAGGCTCTGACCAAGGGCGATGTGCACGGCATCATCATCAATCTGGATGCGTTCCATATTACCAATTATGCGAAGAGCTTCGGCGGCGGTTGGGGCAACGGCAAGACGATCAATTCCCCGGAGAACGTGCAAGCCATACAAACGATCTTCGACATGTACAAGGAAGGCGTGGCCGTCACGCCGAAAACTCTCGGCTTCGGCTGGGACGGAGAAGTGTTCGCCAACGGGAAAGCCGCGATGAGCACCGGCGGGTACTGGTACAAAGGGTATCTGAAGGACGCCAATCCCGACTTGAAGTACGCGGCGATTCCGGTTCCGAAGGGAACCGTCGAAGGCAGTACGATGCACTCGGACGGCTATGTGGTGCTGAAGGACGCGAAGAACAAGGAAGCCGCTTTGAAGGCCGCCTACTACATGACCAACGACAAGACGCAATCAGCATTCATGGATCTCGGGAACAACTCGGCCGTCACTTCGCTGTCCAGCCAATATTTTGACAAAAATCCGGAATTCAAGGACATTCAGCCGGCCCTCAAATACAGCACGGACTTTGGATATCCGCCGGATACCAAGCGCTTCATCGATGAGCTTGTGAAGAAGATGGAGGAAAATATTTTGGGGGGAGCCAAAAAGACGCCCAAGGAAATGCTGGACGAGATTCAAAAGGATTTTCAATAAATCTTTCTTGAATGTCATTCGGGTTCCCGCAGTGTATCTGATGCGGGAGCCCTTTTTCCACCAATCTGACCGTACCGCCGCGTACGGCCGTAAAGCGGGAGGTAAAGATGTCCGACTATCAAAGCGTATCTGCCAGTGCCAAGCACAACCGAATCAAACAATCGTGGCTGCGCACGCTCGCCGATTCCGATCTTACCTTAGGCTGGATGTTCTGCCTTCCTTTCCTCATCCTGTGGGCCTGGTGGTTCTTCTATCCCTTTATCCAGTCGTTTACCCAGAGCTTCACCGACGCCAACTTTACCGCGCTGGGCAGAGCGAAGTTTATCGGCCTGCAGAATTACGTGCAGATTCTGCACGACAAGGAATTTTACCGCGCGGTTATGCATTCTCTGGAAATCGTCCTGATTTCCGTGCCGGTGCAAACCTTGTTCGGCTTGCTGATGGCCATTCTGGTCAACCAGAAGATCAAAGGAAAGGGACTGTTTCGAACGGTTTTCTTCATTCCCTACATCACGTCCCAGATTGCGATCACGACCGTGTTCATGATGCTGTTTAAGAAGGGGACGTTCGTGACGGAGCTTTTCGGCTGGTTCGGCTTCGGCAACGTCACCTGGTTCGCGGATACCCGATACGCGCTGCTGTTCGTCAGCATCTTGTTCATCTTCCAGCAATGCGGGTTCACCATGATCGTCTACTTGTCGGGCCTGCAGGAGGTTCCGAAGGACCTGTATGAGGCCGGCGAGATCGATGGAGCTTCGATCTGGGCCAAATTCCGCTACATCACCGTGCCTTACCTCCGCCCGATTACCTTTTTTATCGTATCGGTTTCCACCATCGGCGGCTTTCAAATCTATGACCAGATCGCGGCGATCTCGCGGTACGGCGCCTTGGGCTCGCCTGCGGGAGCGACCAATACAGTGGTCACCTATTTCTACCAGCACGGAATCCGCTACATGAACATCGGGTATGGAAGCGCCGCGGTTGTTTTGTTCTTCTTCGTCATCATGGCTATTACATTCCTGCAAAAAAAATTAATAGATGAAAAGGGGTGAGCGCTATGAAGAGCCAAAAAAGCATCGGCTTGCTGATCACTTATCTCGTCATTATTGGACTTGGGATCGTGTTCGTCCTTCCATTCCTCTATACGGTATACACCTCGCTCATCCCGATGCGGGATGTCAATTCGCTGGTGGGGCCCTCCCACTGGTCGTTCGGCAGCTATAGGAAGTTTTTCACTAATGAAGCCTACAACGTGCCGAGATGGTTCATGAACACCGTCATCATGACAGGGATCGTGGTATTGGGAAATCTGGTGATCAACCCGATGGCCGGATTTGCGCTCGCCAAGCTGGACTTCAAAGGCAAGAAGCTGATCTACTGGATCGTCGTCGCAACCATGATGGTTCCGTACCACATGATTCTCATTCCGGTGTATGTCAATATTGCGCAGATCGGCTGGATGAACACCTTCTGGGCATTGACGGTCCCCTTCCTGTATCAGTGCCAGTACATCTTCATGCTGCGCCAGTTCTTCATCAGCGTGCCGAGCGAGCTCATCGAAGCGGCCCGTATTGACGGCATGACGAAGATGGGAGCGTTCTGGCGCATCGTCTATCCGCTCGGCAGATCGTCGATGATCACGGTGGCGATTCTCGCGTTCGCCGGCACCTGGAACAGCTACCTTATTCCGAGCACATTCGCCAACACGCCGGATATGTATGTGCTGGTAGTCGGTCTGAACAGCGTGAAGGACTTGTTCTTCGAGAACACGCCGCTGATTATGGCAGGGGTCATGCTGACGACGATCCCCATCCTCCTCTTCTTCTTCCTGTTCCAGAGACAGTACATTGAAGGAATCTCCAGCTCCGGTGTGAAGGGCTGATTGCGTGCGGAAGGAAGGATCGGGGACATCGCCAAGGCGCATGAAAGTCGATCCCGCAAGTCATTCTGCGCTGGCATGTGCAGCTCGGGGCCGTCCCGGTGGGATATGAGGAATTTTGAGCAAGGAAAGCCCGCGGATTCGGTCTGCGGTTTTTTTTGCGTCCCCCTCATGCCGTTCCTCTGCTGGGCCGCAGCAAAAAGGGTAAACATATAAAGGAACATCCGTGGAGGACGATGCGGGAAGGTGCCGGCGGGCTGGGACTCCCTGGGACTCACGGAAAATGAATCTTTTTCACCGGATTTCAAGTATTATAGGAGTAACAGCCCATTCTGGAAAGGGGTGCCGAGTATGGGAATTCTGGCGAGATTCAAGGACATCATGGCGAGCAATGTGAACGCGGCATTGGATAAGGCGGACGATCCGGAAAAAGCGATTGCCGCCTATATGCGCACGCTGACCGGCGACCTCGGGCAGGTGAGGGCGGAGACGGCCGCGGTACTGGCCGCCGAGCAGCGGGCGGGCCGCGCGCTGGAGGAAGGCCGGGCGGAGACGGCCAAGCTGCAGCGGTACGCGGAGAAGGCATCGGCGGAGGGACGGACGGACGAAGCCCGCCGCTTCCTCGAGCGCAAGCAGGCCGCGGCGGCCAAGGAGCGCGAGCTCCAGGCGGCCTATGACCAGGCCGCAGCGAATGCCGCGGGCATGAAGCAGATGCACGACAAGCTCTCGGCCGATATCGGCGAGCTTACGGAGCGGCTCGAGAAGCTGAAGGGGAAAGCCACTGCTGCCAAGGTCCAGAGGGAGCTGAATGCGGCGGGCTCGCCGGTGGGCGGGGCGGATTCCCGCCTCAAGCAATGGGAAGAGAAAGTAAACCTGGAGTACGACGAGGCCATGGCGATCGCCGAGCTTCGCACCGGCAAGAAGGACGATCTGGACGAGGAGTTGGAACGGCTGGATCGTGAGACGCCGGCGGACGGGGAAGAGCGCAAGAATTAGTGCGCTGCCAACCTCAATCACAGGGATAGAATCGGCGTCAATGGGTAAGGTGCAGGGCGCTATGGACAGGTTTTGAGTTGACAACGCACTGGGAGCGACGGGGTGGGAAGATGCCGGTCATTGAATTCAAGTGCCCGAACTGCGGGAGCGGCATGGTCTTTGACAGCAAAACGGAAATGCTGGCCTGTCCGAGCTGTGGCCGGACGGACCGGATCGAGACGCTGCCGGAGCCGCTGGAGAACGAAGCTAAGACAGAGCCCAAGATGGAGCAGGAATACCATTGCACGAGCTGCGGCGGCGTCATCGAAGCGGATGAATGGACGACAGCGACGGTTTGCAGCTTCTGCGGCGCGGCCGTGGTGCTGGGGGACCGACTGAGCGGCGAGCTTAAGCCAACGCTGGTCATCCCTTTCCGGATCGGCAAGGAGGAGGCGGTGGCCGCCTTCAAGAAGTGGTGCCGGAACGGGCGGCTCACTCCCGCCGGCTTCATGACGGCGGACCGGATCAAGGCGATCGCCGGGATCTATGTGCCTTTTTGGCTGTATGACCTGGACAGCCGGATCGAGGTTCAGGCGCATGCCACCAAGGTGAGGAGCTATGTGAGCGGCGACTATCAGGTTACGGAGACGGAGCATTATGAGGTCTACCGGAAAATCCGCCTCGACTACGAGCGCGTTCCGATCGACGCCGCGGAGAAGATGAGCGACCGGCTGATGGACTTGCTCGAGCCGTATCCCTACGAGCAATTGAAGGACTTTCGCTCACCGTATCTGGCAGGCTTCCATGCCGACAAATACAGCTATTCCGGCGAGGAACTCGTTCCCCGCGCGAAGTAGAAGATCGGGCCTTATATCGAGTCGTACATTCAATCCGCCGTCGGCGGCTATACCACCGTCCAATTCGCCTCGAAGCAGGTCGATACCGCCGTGCAGCACGCCCATTACGCGCTGCTTCCGGTCTGGATGGTCCATTACGATTACGGCAAGCTGGAGCATACGTTTGCCATGAACGGCCAGACGGGCAAGGTCGTAGGCAAGCCGCCGATCAGCCCGGCGAAGGTGGCCGCCTGGTTCGGCAGCGTCGCCGGTGTCTCGTTCGTTCTCCTGAAGATGGTATCCTGGATCATGGGAGGGGGGTTCTGGTGAGACAGATGAGACGGCGGCGACTCTCTCTCGCGTTTCTGTGCCTGCTGGCGATTGTGCTCGCGCTTCCTCTCGGGGCGGCTGCGGCGGCGCAGCAGAAGACGTTGATCTACGACGAGGCGGGACTGCTCAGCGGGGAAGAGCAGAGTGAACTGAACGACCTGGCCAACCGGCTCGGGGCGAAGCGGCAGACCGACATCCTGATCGTCACGTCCGCGAATGCGGAAAACCGGGATGTGATCAAGCTGACCGAGGATTTCTACGACGAGCATGCTCCCGGATACGACAAGGCGCATGGCAACGCGGTGATGCTGGTCATGGATATGAGGAACCGGCAGGTCTATGTGGCCGGCTTTGCCAAAGGGGAAACTTACGTGGACAACGGCCGGGCCGACCGCATCCGCGAGAAGATCACTCCGGATTTGTCGAGCGGCAACTATGCGCAAGCCTTTCAGACTTACGTGAAAACTGCGTACAAGTATCTGGGCATCCGCCCCGGCGTGAACCCGGACAATCCGCTCTTCTCGATCTGGGTCCAGCTTGCGGCGGCGCTCGCGATCGGCGGCATTGTCGTCGGCGTCATGGCCTATCGGTCGGGCGGCCGCGTCACCGTCTCCGGCAGAACCTATGAGAATACGGGCGAGTCGGGTATCCTGGAGCGGCAGGATCAATACATCCACACGACCGTGACCCGTGTCAAAATCGAACGGAACAAGGATGGCGGCGGAGGCGGCTCGGGCGGCGGCGGAGGCGGCGGGGTGACCGGTGGCGGATATTCGCACAGCGGCAGCAAGGGGTCTTTTTAGAAAGATCAGAAAGTTTACCCTTCCTGATCTTTCACCGGTAAACGTCTGGCGTCAAAAAGACGCCGATAGGCGTTTATCCTTGCGGCGGGTGATGGGTTTGGCGACGAAGGATGCTTGCGGGCAAGGAACCATTTTATACAGGGAAAGGGCGGGATCTGGATGGCTTTCTTCAAAAACCAGTTTTCCAACGTGGTGGAGTGGGAGGAGTTCCGGGAGGACATGATCTTCTGGAAGTGGAGCAATCGGGAAATCAAGAAGGGCAGCAAGCTGATCATCCGCCCGGGGCAGGATGCCATTTTCGTGAGCAACGGCAAGATTGAAGGGATCTTCCAGGATGAGGGAGTCTACAACATCGAGTCGGAGATCGTTCCGTTCCTGTCCACGCTGAAGGGGTTCAAGTTCGGCTTCAACAGCGGCATGCGGGTCGAGGTCCTGTTCGTCAACACGAAGGAATTCACCGTCCGCTGGGGGACGCAGAGTCCGATTCTCATCCCGTCGCCGCAGCTTCCGGGGGGCATGCCCGTCCGGGCGAACGGCACCTTCACCTTCAAGGTGAACGACTACGTCACGCTGATCGACAAGATCGCCGGGATGAAGGAGAGCTATCTGGTCGAGGACGTGAAGCTGCGGATCACCTCCGTGCTGGATCAGCTGCTCATGAAATGGATCAGCCGCGAAGGCAAGGATATGTTCAACCTGCAGGCGAACGCGTACGACATCGCGAAGGGCATTCAGGAAGACCTGGATATGCAGGTCTTGGATAACGGCATGACGATCACGGGCTTCCAGGTGATGAGCTTCAACTACCCGCAGGAGATCCAGGATATGATCACGAAGACGGCGTCCCACGGCATGATCGGCAACATGCAAAAGTACCAGCAGGTGTCCCTGACCGACGGCATCGCCTCCGGCAACGTCAAGGGCGGCGGCGCGGCGGCGGACATGGCCGGCATGATGATGGGCATGAACATCGCCAAGGAAATGCTGGCGGGCATGAACGCGTCGGGGAATGCCGCGGGGAATGCGCAAGCTCCGGGAGCCGGGGCGGGGGCGGGAGCAGGAGCGGGAGCGGCGGGCGCGAAGAAGGTAAACTTCTGCCCGAACTGCGGGACGAAGAACGAAGGCGCCAATTTCTGCCCTAACTGCGGGCAGAAGCTGAATTAACGGCAGACCGGCGGCAGGGAGCGGTCGGTGCGGTGAAAGGGCCAGCGGATGTGCGTTCGCGGGCTCTTTTGCTGTTGCCCGAAATGGAGCGTTGCCTCGGGAGGACGCAGCGATTGCTGCGGTCGGGAAGGCGAGAGCGCTTGAACGGAGCGGTGTTTCCCTGTTCTTGCGGGGAACAACCGGCTCACAACGGCGAACGGTGCCTGACCGCATCTGACCAACTAATCATATTCGCCGTCAGTCGTTACGGAAAATTTTAATGATTTGGGATATCATTGTTTCCTCGTCGAGGGTGGATGGTGCGGAAATAATGCCTTCCCATATCGCTATCTCCGGGAAGAGAACCGGTTTTCACCTAATAAGGCCCTATCAGTGATACAAGACATCGTTATTTCGCGAGCAAAGGTTTCCACCTGGTAGATAGTGATATCCTGAATCGTTATTTTTGGGGGCGACCAACAGTTGAATGGAATCCCCGTTGACTTTGACGTCGTGTCGCCCTTTAGAATGGGAGCGAGGAGGGAAGAGATGGAGCTGCAGACGATCAGCCAAGTTTCCAAGAGGTTTCAGTTGTCCACGAGAACGCTGCGCTATTATGAGCAGATCGGCTTACTGCCCAGCGTGAAAAAGGAGGATTACGCCTATCGCACCTACGACGAGCAGGCCGTTCATCGCTTGCGGCAGATCATCCTCATGCGGAAGCTGAGAATTCCGCTGAAGCAGATCGCCGACATTCTCGCGAGCGAGGAAGCCTTCGCGGCACTGGAGGCGTTTCAGCGGAATCTGGCGGAGATCGACAGGGAAATCTCCGCCCTGTCCACGATTCGGTCCACCCTGGCCGCTTTCGTCAGCCGGCTCGGCGAGAATGCCTCTGCGCGCGTATTGCCCGAGGTGCTGGCCGACGAAGAGCTGCTCCGCCTCGTGGAGCCCTTGAGCCTCGTCAAACTCTCATTCAAGGAGGAAAAGACCATGCAAGATCTGAACCGGGCAGATGAGCGGTTGTCCAAGTTGAAGAACGTGCGGATCGTCCATTTGCCGCCGATGACGGTGGCGGCGAGTCATTATGTCGGCCCCGATTGCGAAATGCATGCGGGCAATGCCTTGGACAAGTTCGTCCGCGAGAGCGGACTGCTGCGGAAGAAGCCGGATGTGCGGCACATCGGCTTCAACAATCCGGTGGCATGCGGCGGCGCATCAACTGGCTACGAGATGTGGGTGTCGATTACGGAGGACATGGAGGTGCCGGAGCCACTTGTGAAGAAGCAGTTCCACGGCGGCTTGTACGCGGCGCATGCCATCGCTTTCGGAGATTTCGAGCAATGGGGGTGGCTGGTCGAGTGGGTGCTGCAGCACGATCGCTACGAAAGCGACTGGGAAGCCGTCCGCTGCCGCCCTTATGCGGAAGGGACGGACTGGGCGCTGGAGGAGCAGCTGAATTACTGGAACAACGCCCGGAACCCGAATTTCGATTACCGGAGCATGCAATTGGATCTGCTGTTCCCGATTAAAGAGAAGGCGAGGTAACCATCATATTTATACCTGCAGAGGAGACCGTCAGAAGCGGATTGCGATAACGAATTGGCTATATCGAGGGATAGAGGGCGGCTGGAGCGTTTGCTTCCGGCTTGCGGTAGGAGTGCTCATGAGCATCGCCGGCGCAGAGTATCTGCAGCCGGCTTTTTCATGGGCGCGAGCCCTGCTGCAACCGTTTAAGTTCTGCCTCCACCTTATTATTTCGAAAGAAATTGTAGATTTGCTAATGTCCATTTGAGTCGGCCTGTTATATGTTAAATTCATCGTCTCCAGTCTTCACGGAACATGTGTGTTCCGAATCGCCCGCGGGTGGCGGTAAAGGGAAGGAGGTTATTTTGTAAGCGCTCAATCACGACAGTTGCATCTATCTTACTTAAGGAGGGGAAAGGTTGATGCCTGCAGGAAGAAGATCAAGGTTAGTGAGCGGCGGATCGAAATTGGCGGTGATTTTTGAGCTATGCCAGCCCCAGAGTCTATTTGAAAGTGACCAAGGCAGGAACCGCTTACACGTTCTATTACAAAGCGGCCGCCGGCGATGCGTGGACAAACGCCGGAACCTATTCGCAAGCGGGCGCCGTTCCGGTTCATTTTCAGCAGATGGCGGGCTTGGTTTGCTACTATGACAATATGAATTTCGTTTATTTGCGCGTCTACTACAGCGAATCGCTGCAGAGCAAATGCCTCGGCATCCTGTCGTCGGATAACGGGCAGCGCAGCGAGCATTTGCCGGCGCGGGTCCCGATCGGCGGCTGGACGCGCATCTATCTGCGCGCGGCGGTGAGTTTGCGGAAGCTGCAATTCTACTTCTCGCCGGACGGCGAAACATGGCGGGCTATCGGTCCGATGCTGGATGCGAGCAAGCTGTCCGATAAATATTCCCAATTCGGCGAGTTCACGGGCTCCTTCGTCGACATATGCGCCCAGGATCTGTACAGGCGCGAGCTGACCGCCGATTTTGACTATTTTGAATACAGGGAGCTCCAGTGAGCTTGATGTTAACGTGATGAAACGAAGGAGGGGATCGGGCATGGGGATCGCGAGGAGGTTCTTTAATCTGAAGATCCGCAGCAAGTTCCTGATCTCGAATGTCTTCATCCTCCTCCTCATCTCCTCGTCGATCGGCTACGTCACCTTGTACACGTCAAGCCGGATCATTCTGACCAATACGGAGGAGCTGTCCAGGCAGCTGATCAGCCAGATTACGGAAAATATCGAGTACCACGCCAACACGTTCGAAAATTTCACTTTCAACTTTGCCAACGACAGCGTGTCCTCCTTCAATTCGTTGAAAGAGATTCTGAAGAAGATCAACGCGGACGGGGTCGATCAGTCGGTCAACAGAGACTTGATCAGCATCATCAGCAAATATATCGTCTCGTACAACAGCGACGTCACCTCCTTGTGCCTGCGCACGCTGAACGGAGCGATGCTGTTCTGGTTCAAGGGGGAGGCGAGCCTGACCGACGCGAGCCAACTGGATGTGATTCATGCCGGTCAGTACCTGCATACGGACAACATAGTTTTTCGTAAGTCTTGTCTCTTCGTTCAAACGTTCTACTTGTTTGTGGCATTTTTTTGGGCTTTCTTTTACAATAGAGCCAGGAATGTGTGCATGCAGGAAGGAGCAAGGCGGATGCCCGTTACTCTCAAGGATGTGGCCAAGCGAGCCGGCGTCTCCCCTTCGACGGTCTCCCTCGTCATCAACGGCGATGAGCGGATCAGCCGGGAAACGCGGGAGAAGGTGCTGAAGTGCGTGGAGGAGCTCGGCTATCGGATCAACAGCATGGCCCGGGGGCTCAAGACGAACAAGACGTTTACGGTGGGGTTTCTCGCTCCCGACATCACGAATATTTTCTTCATGAACGTGGCCAAGGGGGTGGAGGATGAGTTCCGACGGCTCGGCTACAGCGTCATCATCTGCAACTCAAACGAGAGCGTGGAGGAGGAGCAGGAGCGGATTCGGCTCCTGGTCGACCGGGCGGTGGACGGGCTGGTGCTCATTCCCGCCTCCCACCACGGAGAATCGCTGGCGGAGCTCATCCCCGAGCAGCTTCCGGTCGTGCTGGTCGACCGGCTCATGGAGGGCTACAGCACGGACACGGTGCTGGTGGACAATGTGAACGGCACGTATGCCGCCATCGAGCAGCTGATCCACCGGGGGCTGCACCGGATCGGCTTCATCGGCGGCGACTTGCACCTGACCTCGGCCAAGGAGCGATATGAAGGCTATCTGCGAGCGCTGCGCGATTACGCCCTGCCGGAGGACCCCGAGCTCATTCTCTTCGGGGATTTCCGCGATCAGAGCGGCTACGACCTGACCCGGCAGTTGATGAGCGTGGAGGAGCCGCCGGACGCAATCTTCATCGCCAATTACTTCATGCATCTCGGGACGATCCGCTACTTCTTCGAGAACCGGCAGGCGGATGCCGGGCGAAGCGTGCTGATCGCGACCTTCGACGACCTCGATTACAACCGGATCATAGGCATGGACAGCATCCGCGTCCGCCAACCGATGGCTGAGATCGGCAGCACGGCGGCCAAGCTGCTGCACCGGCGGATGCAGGGCGACCGGGAACGGTTTCCGGAAATCTGGCGGCTGAAGACGGAGCTCATCGCCAAGCGGTAACGAGTCCCCTTCCGAAGAAAATGGCGGGAGGATCCACGAGCGCTAATTCACCCCAAACAGTCCATCCCGCTGCCGAGGAGGAGAATAGCGGATATCCCGTATCACAAATGGGTCTGCCAAAGTGGGGGAACAGCCCATTTTTCAGGGGAACGATATGAGATGGCGCTATTTCTATCCCAGCCCCTCATCGCGCCGGAATAGTGATATCCCGTATCGCAAAATGGGTCTGTCAAGGTGGGGAACAGCTCATTTTCAGGGGATTACGATATGAGAAAGCACTATTTCAATCTTAGCACCCCTTCGCGCCGGAATAGCGATATCCTGTATCATTAAAATTTTCCGTAACAACTAGACTACCCACTCGTTCGATCCGTCGGTTTCCTTTGCAGACAAGCACCGGTTTTCGATTATTTTTCGCTGCCGCGCCCAGATGTTTCAACCCTCAAAAGGTCCACCCGCCATACCGCATAAAAGGCCCACCTGCCATACCGCATAAAAGGGCCGCAGGCTTGCCTCTTGCCTGACGTTCTTTCTTAGGAGCTGCGCTGAACAAACATGCCGGAAGAACGCAAGAAGAACGCAAGAAGAACGTAAACTAATCGGGCAATCGGCGAGAAAATCGAGATATGTTATTTTAGCGCAGCTACTTAGGGATGATTTAAGGGATTAATTCAAACGATTCAATAAAAAATGAGCAAACTCATTGAATTATTTAATAAATGGATTTATCATGAGAGAGAAGCTGCGATGTAACCGTTTGCGAATGTTTGCTCAAGAATACCTATCTCATAAGGAGCGTGTTATCATGAATCCATCCTACACCCCCTGGAACGGGCGTTACCCGAAGATCGGAATCCGCCCTGTCATCGACGGTAGAAGAAGAGGCGTGCGCGAGTCCCTGGAAGAGAAGACGATGAACATGGCCAAGGCGGCCGCTCGATTGTTGAGCGAGCAGCTGCGCTACCCGAACGGCGAGCCGGTGGAGTGCGTCATCGCTGACACCTGCATCGGCGGTGTGGCCGAAGCCGCGCAAGCGGCCGAGAAGTTCGCCCGCGCAGGCGTTGGCGTGAGCATTACGGTCACGCCCTGCTGGTGTTACGGCTCCGAGACGATGGACATGGACCCGGCGACTCCGAAGGCGGTCTGGGGCTTCAACGGCACCGAGCGTCCGGGCGCCGTCTATCTGGCCGCGGTGCTCGCCGCTCACGCCCAGAAGGGACTTCCCGCCTTCGGCATCTACGGCAAGGATGTGCAGGATTTGGCGGATACGGAAATTCCCGCGGACGTGAAGGAGAAGCTGCTGCGTTTTGCCAGGGCCGGGTTGGCCGCCGCTCTCATGAAGGGCATGTCCTACCTGTCCATCGGCTCCGTGTCCATGGGGATTGCCGGGTCGATCGTGAACGCCGACTTTTTCCAGGAATATCTCGGCATGCGCAACGAGTACGTGGACATGAGCGAGCTGACGCGCCGCATCGACGAAGAGATCTACGACACCGAGGAATTTGAGCGCGCCCTCGCCTGGGTCAAAGAGAATTGCCCGGAAGGCGAGGACATCAACCCGGCGGACATTCGGTCGAGCCGCGCGCAGAAGGACAAGGATTGGCAGACGGTCGTCAAGATGACGCTGATCATGCGCGACCTCATGGTCGGCAACCCGCGCCTTGCCGAGCTTGGCTTCGGGGAGGAAGCGCTGGGACACAACGCCATCGCCTCCGGCTTCCAGGGCCAGCGGCAGTGGACCGACCACTTCCCGAACGGGGACTTCTCGGAGACGATCCTGAACTCCTCCTTCGATTGGAACGGCATCCGCGCTCCCTATCTCGTCGCTACCGAGAACGACAGCCTGAACGGGGTTTCCATGCTGTTCGGCTATCTGCTCACACAGTCGGCGCAAATCTTCTCCGACGTTCGCACCTACTGGAGCCCGGAGGCTGTGAAGCGCGTCGCCGGTTATGACCTGGAGGGCGCCGCGGCGGGAGGAATCATTCACCTCATTAACTCCGGATCGACGACGCTGGACGGCACCGGCCGCCAGACGAAGGACGGGCGCCCGGCGATGAAGCCGTTCTGGGAGATCGCGCCGGAGGAAGCGGTCGATTGCCTCGCCGCCACCTCGTGGCGCCCGGCGTCCAAGGGATATTTCCGCGGCGGCGGCTACTCCTCCGACTTCCTGTCGAAGGGCGGCATGCCGCTCACGATGGCGAGACTTAACCTCGTGAAGGGTCTCGGTCCGGTGCTGCAGATCGCCGAAGGCTACTCCGTCGACCTGCCGGACGAGGTTCACGACAAGCTGGACCTGCGGACGGACCCGACCTGGCCGACCACCTGGTTCGCGCCGAAGCTCACCGGCGAAGGCGCGTTCACCGATGTTTACTCGGTGATGAACAACTGGGGGGCCAATCACGGGGCGGTCAGCTACGGCCACATCGGAGCCGATCTCCTGACGCTCGCCTCGATCCTGAGAATTCCCGTGCACATGCACAATGTGCCCAAGGACCAGATTTACCGTCCGAAGGTATGGGGTTCCTTCGGTACCGAAGACAGCGAAGGCGCGGATTTCCGGGCTTGCTCGGCTTACGGTCCGCTGTACCGATAAGCGAAAGCGAGAGGAGAAACGGCCGATGGCGGAAAAATACGCGATAGGCGTAGATTACGGCACGGAATCGGGGCGGGTGCTGCTCGTGCGGGTGCGCGACGGGAAGGAGACGGCCGCCCATGTGACGGCCTATCCCCACGGCGTAATGACCGAGCGCCTGCCCGGGCCGGAGGGCGTTCGGCTCGGCCCGGATTGGGCGCTTCAGCACCCGGACGATTACCTGGAAGTGCTGCGGGTCTCGGTGCCGGCCGTTCTGAAGGGCGCGGGAGTATCTCCCGGGCAGGTCATCGGGATCGGCCTCGATTTTACGTCCTGCACGATCCTGCCCGTCGACGGGAGCGGAGTTCCGCTCTGCTTCCAGGACTCCCTCAAGGAGGAGCCCCATGCTTATGTCAAGCTGTGGAAGCATCACGCGGCCCAGGAGGAAGCGGACCGCATCAACGAGACGGCGGCCCGGCGGGGGGAGAAGTTCCTTTCCAGCTACGGCGGAAAGGTCTCGTCGGAATGGATGATCCCGAAGGTGTGGCAGGTGCTGAATGAGGCGCCGCATGTGTACGAGCAGGCCGAGCTGTTCCTGGAGGCGGCGGACTGGGTGGTGTGGCAGATGACCGGCCGCCTCGTCCGGAGCAGCTGCTGCGCGGGCTACAAGGCCTTCTGGCACAAGGCGGACGGCTATCCGTCCGCGGCCTTCTTCCGCGAGCTCGATCCGCGGCTGGAACGGGTGACCGAGACCAAGCTCGCGGGCGAGGTTCGCCCGATCGGGTCGAAGGCGGGGGCGTTGACGGAGGAGGCGGCGGACATGATGGGGCTCCGCCCTGGAATCGCCGTCGCCGTCGGGGTGATCGACGCCCATGCCGGTGTGCCCGGCACCGGCGCCGTCCGGGCCGGCCAGATGGTCATGGCGATGGGCACCTCGCTCTGCCACATCCTGCTGAGCGACCGGGAGGTAGCGGTGGAAGGCGTGAGCGGCGTGGTCGGGGACGGCGTCGTTCCCGGCCTCTATGCCTATGAGGCCGGGCAGCCGGCGGTCGGCGATCTGTTCGGCTGGTATGTGGCGCAGGGGGTTCCGGCTTACGTTCAGCAAGCGGCGGAAGCGGAAGGCGTGTCCGTCCACGCCTGGCTGGAGAGCCGGGCCGCGGCCTTGAAGCCGGGGCAGCACGGCCTCCTCGCCCTCGACTGGTGGAACGGCAACCGCAGCGTGCTCGTCGATGCCGAGCTGAGCGGCCTGATCGTCGGCCTGACCCTGCAGACCCGGCCGGAAGATATCTACCGTAGCTTGCTGGAGGCGACGGCCTTCGGCACCCGCAAGATCATCGAGACCTTCGAAGCCGCCGGCGTCGAGGTCAGGGAGCTGTATGCCTGCGGCGGCCTGCCGGAGCGCAACCGGCTGCTCATGCAGATCTACGCCGACGTCACCGGCCGGGAGATCCGCATCGCCGAATCGAGCCAGACGACGGCGCTCGGGGCGGCGATCTTTGCGGCGGTCGCCGCGGGCTCGTCCGGCGGCGGCTACGACAGCCTGGAGCAGGCGGCGGAGCGGATGACCCGCCTGCGCGAACGCGTCTACCGCCCGGCTGCGGAACACCGGGCCGTCTACGATGAACTGTACCGGGAATACAACCGGCTGTACGACGAATTCGGCCGCGGCGGCCTGGCGGCGATGAAGGCGCTGCGGCGCATTCGCCGGACGTACGCGGAGTAAGCGCAATTATCCATATAGCGGGGGCGGAGCGAACAAAGCCGCCCCTTTTACCATGAAAACCGGGAGGAACAAACAATGCCAATCATAGATATGCCGCTTGAGAAATTGCGGGAGTATGCCGGAGTGAATCCGCGTCCCTCTGACCATATGGCGTACTGGGACCGGGCGATCGCGGAAATGCGTGCCGTCGACCCGCAGATCGAAATGATTCCGAGCGCGTTTCAAGTTCCCAACGCCGCTTGCTTCGACCTGTATTACACGGGGGTGCGCGGAGCGAGAATCCATGCGAAATACGTTCGGCCGCTGAACGCTCCCGACCCGCATCCGGCGGTGGTGATGTTCCACGGCTACACTGGGAACGCGGGTGATTGGAGCGACAAGCTGAGCTACGCGTCTCTGGGCTTCTCTGTGCTGGCGATGGACTGCCGGGGACAAGGCGGTACGTCCGAGGACAAAGGCATCGCCCGCGGGAACACCCATCACGGTCACATCATCCGCGGGCTTGACGACCATCCGGACAACCTGCTGTTCCGTCACATCTTCTTGGATGCCGCCCAACTCGCCGGGATCGCCATGAATTTGCCCGAGGTCGATCCGAGCCGGGTCTTCGCGATCGGCGGCTCCCAGGGCGGCGCCTTGACGCTCGCCTGCGCAGCGCTGGAACCGCGGGTGAGCAAGCTCGCGCCGATCTTTCCCTTCCTGTGCGATTACAAGCGCGTATGGGACATGGACCTGGCCAAGGACGCTTATCTGGAATTGCAAACGTATTTTCGCTATTTCGACCCCTTGCATGAGCGGGAAAATGAGATCTTCGAACGGCTCGGCTACATCGATCTGCAATTCCTCGCGGAGCGAATTCGGGGAGAGACGCTGATGTTCGTCGGCCTGATGGATTCGATCTGCCCGCCGTCCACCCAATTCGCCGCTTACAACAAGGTTCTCGCCGCCAAGCAGTTGGTGATCTATCCCGACTACGGGCACGAGCATCTGCCGGGCTCTGACGACCGGATCATGCAATTTTTGCTGGCAGCCAAGTGAGGAAGGTCCGTCCCGCCAAGGAATACCTGACAGGCGCAGCGGATAGGTATCTGAGCTGTAGAAGCGGGTGCTTAAAGAGGCGGGAATGCACCCTTATGGTTTCCGGTAATCGGATGGACAATTGCCTTCTGCGGCCTTGAAGGCGCGGCTGAACGCCTGCAGGCTGGAGAAGCCGAGCGAATCCGCAATCTCGCTGAGAGAGGCATTGGAGTACAGGATCCGATCCTTGGCCCGCGCCATCCGCAGCTTCTGATGATAGGCCATCGGTGTGATTTGGAACAAATCTTTGAACGAGTGAACCAAGTGGTACTTGCTAAAATGGCTATGTGCGGCAAGCTCCTCCAGCTTCACCGGCCGATCCGCATTCCGGTCCAGATAATCGCGGATTTCCAGGAGAAGCTCTGCCTGGGAACTCGTCCGCAGCATGGTTTCCCGATAAACTTCCCTCGCCAGGAGGACGACGAGGTCGGTTATACAGCTTCCGGCTCGAAGCTCCCAATAAGGGGGCTTCGTTTCGTATTCGCTGATAAGCTCGAACAGAACGCGCTCCAGGTGCAGCGGATTGCGCAGCCGGTAATAGCTTGGCATACCGTAGGGAGGAGCGGAGAGCCAGTCTTCGCGGAACCAGCCCTTCTCCTCCCGGCTCATCCGGTCAAGGGGTTTGAAAGAAACGGGGACCGCATGCCGGTCCGGCAGCAGGTCCAGATCGAAATGAACATGGGGCTGACGGACGTACCCGGAGCCGTCCAGACGAATGGAATGCCGCTGCTTCGGCTTGAACAAGAAGACGTCTCCCGGCTGCGCCTCATAATGATCGTCTTCGATGGTTACCGCAAGGCGGCCCTCCATCACATAGAGCAACTCGTAATCCCAGATGACTCGTTCGCCGATGACCCAGGGAGCCTCGATCCGGCTGTCCATCGCTACCCGCACATAGGGAGCAAAGCCGCCTCGTGAAGGAGTTGTCCGCATCTGCCTCACACGATCTCACATCCGCAATAAAAGTTAAATGGAACGCAATTGCTGGAAAAGGAATAAGACTCATTTTACTCTACAATAAGGGGAGGATCAACAAGATCTGATAAGTTGAAAGGGGAATGAGCGTGCATGAAGGGACCTTTGGGAAATCTCTATGAGCTGCAAAACGGAGTAAAAACCCGCCGCGTGTCCAGCTACGACCGCACAGGAGGAAACGCCGATCGCATCTCCATTGAACCGGGGGCGAAGGCGGTTCTCGCCGATATCGCGGGAGCGGGCATCATCAAGCACATCTGGTTCACCGTGGCGACGGACGATAGTTTCCACCGCCGCAACTGCGTTCTCCGCATGTACTGGGACGGTGAGGAAAACCCGAGCGTGGAATCGCCGCTCGGCGATTTTTTCGGCCAGGGCTGGGGAGAAAACTACAATTTCATCTCGCTACCGCTCGCGGCTGCGCCGCAGGGGGGAAGGGCGCTCAACTGCTATTTTCCGATGCCGTTCGGCAGCGGAGCGAGAATCGAGATCGAGAACCAGTCGGATCTGCGGATTAACTCGTTCTATTACTGCATCGATTACGAGGAGCATGCGGAGATTCCTGACACGATGGGGCGCCTCCACGCCTGGTGGAACCGCGAGCTGACGGAGGTCCATCCCGCGGAGGGCGAGACGGAATGGGGAGTGATCGCAGCGCAGGGCCTGAATCCCAGCGACAAGAACAATTACCTGTTCGCGGATATCGAGGGCAAGGGGCATTTCGTCGGCGTGAACTATTACGTGGACAACCCGGGGCCGATGTGGTACGGCGAAGGCGACGACATGTGGATGGTGGACGGAGAGGCCTGGCCGGGCTCGCTGCACGGGACGGGGACGGAGGATTTTTTCAACAGCTCGTGGTGTCCGAACGAGATTTACCAGCATCCGTATTTCGGCTACGCGCGGATTCCCGACAAGCTCGGCTGGATGGGGCGGACGCACTGCTACCGTTTCCTGCTGGAGGAGCCGGTGCATTTCGAGAAGTCGCTGAGGGCAAGCATCGAGCACGGGCACGACAACAACCTGACGCTGGACCTCAGCACGGTCGCCTACTGGTACCAGGCGGAGCCGCACAAGGCGTACCCGCCCTTGCCCGGGCGGGAGGCTCGCAAGAACATGCCGGCGATCGATGTTCGCGAGGTGCATCGCTGGCGGCACGCCTGGCGGCAGAGCATGGGCAACGGCAAGACGCTGTGGGGGCAGGAGTGAACGGATGCTTGAATGCCGGATAGGCGGAGCCGAAGGCGAAGGGGCAAGGAGCACAAGCCGGACGTGATGTGCCGCAGCAAGCAGCGCTTCGGCATGTACCGCTGGCATATCCAGGCTCCAATCCGCGAACTGCGCATGGCGATCCAGGATCCTGGTTGGCGCTCCGGCGGGAGTTACCAGCCGCTGCAGAGCGACATCTCCTCAACGGTATTCTGGTACCAGCTGAAGCCGCATGCGCCGTTTCCGGTCCTACCCGGTCCGAACGAGCGCGAAGTCATCTGAAGCGCTCTTCGTCTTCGTCTTCGTCTTACGCTGAAACGGCCGATCCCGGCAGCAGACAGCCATCTGCGCGCCGGGATCGGTTTTTTATTATGATTCGTCGCCGCCATGGGCAGAAGAGGAAGCGGAGCTCGTGCGAAATTCCCCCGGAGTCGTGCCGGTCAGCTTCTTGAACACGCGAATCAGCTGAGGCGCATTGGAATAGCCGACCGCTTCGGAGACCTGGGCGATGGTAAGCTCCGTATGGAGCAGAAGGTGCTTGGCCTTTTCCACGCGAAACTCCGTAACGTACTGAATAAACGTCATGCCGGTGCTCTTCTTGAACAGCTCGCTCAGGTAGGAGGTGCTGACTCCGCATTCCTCCGCCACCAGCTGCAGCGATAGGTCCTGGGCGTACCGCGCTTCGACGATGCGGAAGATCTTGCCTTCGATGTCATCCTTCTGGCGCTTGTTCAGCTTCTGTACGGCTTGCGGCAGAGCTTCCGCCAGCACCGCCGACGCGCAGCTGGAGAAGGAAGCCAACGACTTGTACGCGCAGGTCAACAAAAAGTAAGGGATAGCTTTATGCAGCCGCACGAAGGGGAATCACGAAGTTGTGGTTCTCCTTCGTGCTTATGGTTCGCTTAAGCGCTTCTATTTCGATTTTTCGCTGAATCTGCGAATGTGATCACCGACTAGCCGGGGCGCTACGATGTTCCGGGTGGTGATGAGCTGATCAGCCTTAGGGCTGTCCCCTGCTGTCCCCCGACCCCTTAATAGCATTGTCTTTCAGGAGTATGGCAGGTATCGCCGATATTCAGCACTCCGATCCGGTCTGGCAGACGATCGCAAAGTTTCTCTTACTAAGACTTCCCACCGGAACCGGCGGCGGTTCCGGAACAACGAGTACGTTGTCAACCCAAACCGAGCAGATACGAGTCGGCTTCAATTGGTATGGAACGGGCGGGGAAACCGCAGCTTTTGCGTTGACAATATACGAGCTCATCCCCCGCGCCGATAGGCGCCTGGCGCCACGCCGGTCAGTTCTTTGAATACCCGGTAAAAATGGGTCGGCGTTTCATATCCGCAGCGCTCGGCTATGACGCCGACGTTTTCATTGGTCTTCAGCAGCAGTTCCTTGGCTTTAACGATTCGCTTGGCGTTGACATATTGGGTTACGTTCATCGTCGTCAGCCGGCGGAAGACCCGGGAGAAGTGCGGCGCCGATACCTGGGCGTGCTCGGCGAGGCCGGCGAGGCTGATCCCGTGCTCGGGATGCTCGTCGATTTGCCGCAGCGCCTCCAGCATCCAGGCGGGGCCGATCCGAGCGCCGTCCCCCCGCTGCCCGGCTCTCCCGGGCAGGAAACGGTTGAGCTCCAGCAGGAATCGGCACAGAACGAGCCGAACGGCTTCCCGGTAGCCGGGGAGCTGACGGCGCAGCTCCCGGTCGATCTCATCGAGCGCCTCCTCCGCGATCCGCTTCAGCCGTTCCGGCAGCTCGCTCCGGTACTGCCGGTTCTTCCTGGCAAACTCATAGCACAGCAGGCGGGAATAGGATGGATCGAGCGAGCTCTCCGCCAGGAGGGAAGGGGCGAAGAACAGCGCCGACGAGCAGACGGGATCGTTCGGGTCGGATATGGAATGGTGGATGGTATTGCCTGGAATGAAGAAGAGATTCCCGGGGTAGATATCCCACCAGGTGTTGTCGATAAAGAAGACTCCTCTGCCATCGTAGACGTAGACGAGTTCGAACTGATCGTGAAAGTGGTCGGGCAGCTCGGTTTCCGGCTGCCGCACAGTCCGATGAACGAGATCGAAGGGAAACAGCGGATCTCCGGAGAAAGGCTTCCGCATCGGCATCATCACTTGCGCCTCCCTGCTATTCGAACGAATGAATTCTTCTATATGATATCAAAATATAAGAATAAAATGCAAAATTCAGCGATTTTCTTATCAATTTTTGATGCTATACTTGAAGAAGAAGCGGTAGTTTGGCAAACGTTCCATGACAGGGGAAGGTGGTCCAATGTCTTGAAGATCGATGCGCATCAGCATTACTGGAAAATAGCCCGGAACGATTACGGCTGGATAACGCCGGACGTTCCGAAGTTGTACCGGAACTTCCTGCCGGGCGATCTTGAACCGCTGCTCGCGAAGCATGGGCTGGACGGCACCATCGTGGTTCAAGCGGCTCCGACGACGGAAGAAACGGAGTTCATCCTTTCTCTGGCGGATCGGCATGCGTCCATTCTCGGCGTTGTCGGTTGGCTGGATCTGTACCAACCCGACCATCGGCGCCACTATGAGCGGTTCCGCCGGAATCCCAAATTTGTCGGCATCCGCATCATGATCCAGGACATGCCCGATTCCTCCCGCATTCTCGAGCCGCCGTTCGTGGAAGCGCTTCGCGGTTACGCCGATGTTGGGACACCGGTCGATCTACTGATGCGGTCGAACCAACTGGAAGACGTCCTGGAGCTGTTGCGCCGGGTCCCCCATCTGCGTGGCGTCATCGACCACAGCGGCAAGCCGCGGGTCCGGGATCGTGTCATGGAGCCCTGGGCGGGGCTGATGGCGGAGATCACCCGTTTTCCCGGCATCCGCTGCAAGCTTTCGGGACTTGTCACCGAGGCCGATCCCGCCGGCTGGAAGCCGGAGGATTTTCAGCCTTATGTAAGCCATGTGCTGGACATATTCGGTCCGAACCGGGTCATGTTCGGCAGCGATTGGCCGGTCTGTCTGTTGGCCGCCGATTACGACGATTGTCTTGAGCTTGTGCGAAAATCGCTGCCTGCCGAATGGGGGAACGCAGAGCTTGCCCGGCTGTTCGGCGGCAATGCAAAGGAGTTCTATAAGCTATGAACCTGTTGAACCGATTATCTTTGAACGCAGAAGAACGCCTCGCTTTCGAGCGGATGAAGAGCTCGCCCGCGACCGTGCTGCAGATCGGGGAAGGCAACTTCCTGCGCGGCTTCTTTGACTGGATGATTCACGAATGCCGTAAGGCCGGCCGCTTTGATGGCAGCGTGGCCGTCGTGCAGCCGCGGCCGTCGGGCCGGGACAATATCGCCAGACTGGCCGCCCAGGACGGGCTGTACCAGCTCGTCATCCGCGGCATGGAGAATGGCGAGGCGGTCAGCCGCCGCGAGATCATTCCGGTGTTCTCCGCCGTCTTCGATCCTTACGCGGAATGGGAGCGGTTGAAGGAGCTTGCCGTCAGCCCGGAGCTTAAGATCGTCGTCTCCAACACGACGGAAGCCGGGCTCGCCTACCGGCCGGAGCCGCTGACGGAAGGGCCGATCCTGTCGTTTCCGGGGAAGATGGCGTATCTGTTGTACTTGCGCTGGCTCGCTTTTGACGGTGCGCCCGATCGGGGATTGATCTTCTTGCCTTGCGAGCTGCTGGAGAGAAACGGCGATGCTCTGCGCGGCGCCGTACTGCAATTCGCGGAGGATTGGGGGTTCCCCGCTTCTTTCCGGAACTGGGTCGCGGAGCACAACCGGTTTCTGAACACGCTGGTCGACCGGATCGTCACCGGTTATCCGGAGCAATCGCAGGCGGAGGCCTGGTTCGCCGAATGGGGCTTCCGCGACGATCTGCTCTGCACGGCTGAGCCCTATCATCTCTGGGCGATCGAGGCGGAGCCGGAGCTTGAGTCGCTGCTGCCCTTTCGCGCATCCGGCCTCAACGTTCACTGGACGGATAATCTGGAGCCGTTCCGCGAGCGCAAGGTGCGGCTCTTGAACGGAGCCCACACCTGGATGGCGCCGCTCGGGCTGATTCATGGCGTCCGCCATGTCGGCGAGATGCTGCGGCACCCGGAATTCGGCCCGCGGCTGCGGCAAGCCGTCTTCGCGGAGATCCTCCCGACTCTGCCCTATTCGGCGGAGGTGCTTACGGAGTATGCCGAGAGTGTGTTCGAGCGCTTCGCCAATCCTTATATCCTTCATCGGCTGTCCGATATCGCGATGAACAGCTTGAGCAAGTTTCGGGTCCGTTTGCTGCCTTCGCTCGCCCATTACGGCGACCGGGGGCAGCCGATCCCGGAGCAGCTGTGCCTCGGGCTTGCCGGTTTGCTGCGCTGCTATAAAGTGCGAAGGCGGGAGGGCGACGGCTTCGCCGGCATCGCTCTCGCCGGCAGCGAATTCCCGGTGCGCGATGACGAGGCGCTGCTGGAGACGCTTGCCGACCTGTGGCAGGCGGCCGAAACCGGCGGCTGGACGCGGGAGGATACGGCGGGAGCACTGCTGGCCGAGCCAGCGCTCTGGGGACGTTCGCTGTCCGGCTGGAACGGGCTCGCCGCCGCGATCGCTCGCCAATGGGCGAAGTGGGAAGGAGAGGAGAACCGATGAAGGATTGGGTGCGGCTGGCGGCGGACGATCAGGTGATCGTCGCGCTGAAGCCGATGGCTGCGGGACAAACGGTCGTCCTGGAGGACGGCTCGCTTCTGACGCTGCGAGAGAAGGTGGCCGCGGGCCACAAAATTGTCACTGTTCCGGCAGCCACGGGTGAGAAGATCCGCAAATTCGGCTATCCGATCGGCGTGGCGAAGGAGGATTTGGAGCCGGGAGTGTGGCTGCACACTCACAATCTGCGCAGCGCGCTCGGCGGCGTCCTGGAGTATCGCTACACTCCGTCTCCCGCGCCGGAGAAGGAAGAGAAGGCTCCGGGGGAGCCAGATTTTCCAGGAGAGCCAGAGTTACAAGGAGAGCCGAGGTTTCCAGGAGAGCCTGGGTTTCCAGGAGAGTCGGGGTTTCCAGGAGAGCCTGGGTTTCCAGGAGAGTCGGGGTTTCCAGGAGAGCCTGGGTTTCCAGGAGAGTCGGGGTTTCCAGGAGAGCCTGGGTTTCCAGGAGAGCCGCAGGCTTCGGAAAAGCCGGGGGTTCGCCGGAGTTTTCAGGGATATGTCCGCCCCGATGGAGAAGTCGGCATTCGCAATGAAATCTGGATCATTAATACGGTGGGCTGCATCAATAAAACCTGTGAGATCCTGGCCCGCCGCGGCGGGCAGGAGCAGGCTGGCAAGGTCGATGGAGTCTATCATTTTCCCCACCCTTACGGCTGTTCCCAGCTCGGCGACGATCTGGAGCATACCGCGAAGCTGCTGGCCGCGCTGGTCCATCATCCGAATGCGGCCGGAGTGCTCGTCGTTGGGCTCGGCTGCGAGAACAACCAGCTGGATCGCTTCCGGGAGACGATCGGCGAGACCGATCCCCGGCGCATCCGGTTCATGAGCTGCCAGTCTGAAGAAGACGAGCTGGAGAAAGGCCTGTCGCTGATCGGCGAGCTGGCCGACTATGCAGCCGGCTTTCAGCGTCAGCCGGTTTCGGTAGCGAAGCTGAAGCTGGGCTTGAAGTGCGGCGGTTCCGACGGCTTGTCCGGCATCACGGCCAATCCGCTCGTCGGAAGCATCGTTGACCGGCTGACCGCGCTTGACGGCAGCGCCATCCTGACGGAAGTGCCGGAGATGTTCGGGGCGGAGACGATTCTGATGAACCGCGCCGCGGATGAAGCCACTTTCGGCAAGGTGGCGTCGCTGGTGAACGGCTTCAAGGAGTATTTCATTCGGCACGGCCAGCAGGTCTATGAGAATCCGTCGCCGGGGAACAAGGAGGGCGGCATCACCACGCTGGAGGAGAAGTCGCTCGGCTGTACGCAGAAGGGAGGCCATGCCGCCGTAACCGATGTGCTGCGTTACGGGGAGCTCCTTCGGAAGCCGGGTTTGAGCCTTCTGGAGGCGCCCGGGAACGATCTGGTTTCGGTGACGGCGCTGTCCGCAGCGGGCGCGCATCTCGTGCTGTTCACCACCGGGCGGGGTACGCCGTTCGGCGGCCCGGTGCCGACCGTCAAGATCTCCTCGAACAGCGAGCTGGCCGGGCGGAAGAAGAGCTGGATCGATTACAATGCCGGAGCGCTGTTGGAAGGAAAGACCATGGAGCAGTTGACTGACGAACTCTGGGAGCAGCTGCTGGAGTGGGCTTCCGGAGAGCGCCGGACTTGGAACGAGTTGAACGGCTTCAGGGAAATCGCCATCTTCAAGGATGGAGTGACCCTGTAATGAAGTATCGAAATGGGGCTCGCGATTTCGCCGCCGCGCTATCCGCCATATCCGCCGGATATGCCGACATCGACGGCTATATCACCCATCGCTGCCCGTTCCGGGATCTGCCGGAAACGTTCGCAGAATGGCTGAAGCCGGAGTCGAAGGTCAACAAGGCGCTGGTGGAAGTGTAGCGTGGCGGCGGAGCGCCGCGATGTGACGATCCGGGTCGCCCTATGCCGCGAATGATCCATTTATATGGAAAGGATGAAGACGCTTTGAAGCAACCCATGTTTCAAGAACGGACGCCGCTTCACCTCTGGTACACCAAACCGGCTGCAAAATGGACGGAAGCGCTGCCCATCGGAAACGGGAGTCTGGGCGGTATGGTGTTTGGCGGAGTCGGGTCAGAGAGAATTCAATTGAACGAAGATACGCTCTGGTCCGGTTATCCCCGCGATGATACGAACGGACACGCCCATGACTATTTGAAGCAGGTTAGGGGGCTAGTGGCTGCAGAAGGCTATACAGAGGCAGAGAAGATTCTGGAGAAGGAAATGTTGGGAGGATGGTCGGAGTCCTATCTTCCTTTTTGCGATATCCGGCTTGATTTCCCTAACCTAGAAGATATAAGCAACTACCGGAGGGAGCTTGATCTGGACACAGCCGTCGCCTCCATCGAATTTCACGCCGGGAGCTCCGTTCATACGAGAGAAATCTTTTGCAGCGAACCGGACCAATTGATGATGATATCCCTCGCCTGCGACAAAACGGGCGGACTCACCTTCACGCTCAAGGCGGACAGCCTGCTTCCCTATCGGATTGCGGCGGAAGGAAATACGCTTATGCTGACAGCGGAGTCGCCCAGCCATGTGGAGCCGAATTATGTGCAGGATTGTTCGGAGCCCATACTCTATGAACCGGGGAAAACGATCACTTGCGCCCTTCAGATCCGGGTGGAGACTTTCGGCGGGGAGATTGCGGCGGTTGAGGAATCGGAGCTGCGGGTAAGCGGAGCGAACAAGGCAATCCTCTATGTGGCGGGCGCTACCAGCTTCACCGGTTATCAGGATCAACCCGGCACTGCAGGGCGAGATCCCCGCGCCTTATGCCAGAAGCGGTTGGATCAAGGCGGAAAATGGACGTATGACCAGCTCAGGCGGCGGCATGTGGAGGATTACCGGCGCTTGTTCGGGAGAATGGAGCTGAGGCTGGGATCGGGGGCGGAGCCGGAAACGTTGGAAGCAGCCAAGCGGCCGACTGATGACAGGCTGCAGGGGCTTGCCGAGGGAGTCGATGATCCGGGCCTGTTCGCTCTCTATTTCCAGTACGCTCGCTACCTGATGATCGCCTGCTCTCGTCCGGGAACGCAGCCTGCCAACCTGCAGGGGATGTGGAACGAGGAGATGCGGCCCCCGTGGAGCAGCAACTATACGACCAACATCAATACCCAGATGAACTACTGGCTGGCTGAAACGGCTAATCTCAGCGAATGCCATGAGCCCTTGCTGACGATGGTTGAGGAGCTTGCAGTGGCCGGACGGCAGACTGCCGCGGTTCATTACGGCTGTTCCGGCTGGACGGCTCATCACAATGTGGACTTGTGGAGAAAGACTACTCCGGTTGCCGGTTCGTCCCAATGGGCTTTTTGGCCGATGGGCGGCGCCTGGCTCTGCCGGCATTTGTGGGAACACTATTGCTACACACTGGATGAGGAATTTCTGGCGGCAAGAGCCTACCCGGTGTTGAAAGGCGCTGCTCTCTTCTTCCTGGATTGGCTGATGGAAGACGACAGCGGTTATCTCGTCACGAATCCTTCCACTTCGCCGGAAAACCTGTTTCTGACGGACAGCGGCGAGCCTTGCGGGGTAAGCATGGCATCGACCATGGATATGTCCATCATCCGGGAACTGTTTCGCAATTGCCTGGAAGCAGCTTCCATCGTCGGCGCAGACGAGGCGTTCAGCGGCAGGGTGAAAAAGGCGCTGGAGCGGCTTTATCCGTTCCGGATCGGCCGTTACGGTCAACTGCAGGAATGGTATCGGGATTTCGCCGAGGAGGATCCCGGTCACCGGCACATCTCCCATCTGTATGGATTGTATCCCGGCAATCTGATCACCCCCGGGACAACGCCCGAGCTCGCCGCCGCCGGCCGCGCCTCTCTGGAACGCAGGCTCCTTCATGGCGGCGGACATACCGGTTGGAGCTGTGCCTGGATCGTAAACCTGTGGGCTCGCTTGTTGGATTCCGAGAAGGCTTACGAATTCATCAGGACGCTTCTCGTTCGCTCTACCTATCCCAACCTGTTCGATGCCCATCCTCCTTTTCAGATTGACGGAAATTTTGGCGGCGCTGCGGGAATCGCCGAGATGCTGGTGCAAAGCCATGCCGGGGAGCTCCATCTCCTGCCCGCTTTGCCGAAGGCCTGGCCGGATGGCTTCGTAAAAGGAATAAGGGCGCGCGGCGGCTTCGAGATCGATATGGAATGGCGGGACGGACAGCTCCTGACGGCGTGCATTCGCTCCGAAGTCTCCGCGACTTGCAGCGTGCGTGCAGCCGTTCCTCTGACGCTTGCGATCACGGGACAACCGGCCGCGGCGCAGAGGCCGGACTCGCTGACCATCCGGTTCGCTGCCCATCCAGGCATGGCCTATGAATTAGGCTGTGAAGAGCAGGCATTCCCCGGGAGGATTTGAAGTGGGGTGGGGAGACCGGCGTTACATGAAGAGCGATGAGCCATCCGATTGGAGAGGATCAGGTGCGGCTTGCTGACAGGGCCCGGAACTTCGATATACGGCGCACCGAAGAAATGACAATGTAAACGTAACGGATAGAAGCTTATAATAGCCCTGACTTTGAAAGCCGTAAAAGGAGACCGTTCACATGAGCAAGCCGCTGTATGGCCTTGAAGAACAAAAAGCGCGGGCAGAACAATTTTATCGGCTGCTGGTCCGCTATCATCTGATGGATTTTGACGACAAAGGGAATTACATCGGTCGGGACGGAATCACCGGCATGCGGGAGCGCCTCTGGTTTGCGTATTCGTTTCTGGCCGAGGGGTCGGAAGAAGCTTGCCGGACGGGTAACCGCATCATCGAAGCAAGCGACTATTATCCTTGCCACTTTGCACCGAAGACCTCCATCCAAATCCTGACCAAATATGACGATCGCCTGACGGATTTGGCCAGGCAGACGCTCTATGGCTATCTGGACAGCGTGATCGAGGACAGCGCTTCGCCGGAGATGGATTTTGTCGGCGTGAACGACAATTTTCCCTGCATGAGCACGTTCATCACGTTGATCGGCGGGCGGCTGCTGAACCGGCCCCACCTGGTGGAGATCGGCGTGAAGCGGCTGCATCAATTGAAAGGGATGCTGACCCGCCGCGGCTTCGCCAGCGAATTCAACAGCCCGACTTATACGGGCGTACAGCTCTGCGCGCTCGCCGAACTGGCGAATTACCTCGAAGAGGGCGAGCTGAAGCAGATTGCGCTGGAGTGCGAGGAACGCATCTGGGCGGATCAGCTGGCGCATCTTCATCTGCCCACTTCGCAAGTGGCCGGCCCGTACTCCCGGGCGTACACCGTGGATACGGTCGGACATACCCATCATTCCCGCTATGCGCTGTATGCGGTGCTGGGCGATCGGCTGCCGGTCTATCCGCTGAACACACTGTTCACGTCGCGGAACGGCGAGCCGGGGGAGGAGCTGCACCACAGCGCGGCCTTCATGCAGGTGAGCGTGACCGATGTGCTCAATACGGTGTATCACTGCCCGGTCGAGCTGGTCGAGCATGCGCTTGCCAAGACTTATCCGTATGAGGTCACCGGAACGACGGAGTTCACCTCCTCGAACGATTCCCACGCCTGGGGGCTGCCGGACGATCAGGTTCTCATGGATGATATGACCGAATACCCGGCGGGGGTCGGCCGGATTACGACCTACATGACGGAGGATTATGCGCTCGGCACCTCCACTCACGAGTTTCACAGCGGTGTGCAGACCGCCTCGTTTCACCTGCTGCTGCGCCGGGACCCCGAAGCGGAGCCGGCGCAGAAGAATATTCGGGCGATGTTTGCCAAGTATCTGATAGGCGATCACAAGCCGGGCGAGACCAATTACTACGACCGGCTGGACTTCAGCTCGGAGAAGAGCTTCCTGCTCGATGAAGGGCGCAAGCTCGCGATCCAGCACAAGCAGACCGCGATGGTGCTGTACAAGCCGAAGGCTTTCGGGCGGCTGCAGGCGACGAGCCTCAAGCTGTCCGTCCTCATCCCGTGCCATTATGGCGACCCGGACGAAATCTGGCTGGGCGACCGGAAGCTGGAGTCCTTGACTGGCGAGAGCGTGGAGCCTTGTCCGGTCTATATCCGGGACGGGGTCGTCTTCATCGCTTTGCATCCGCTGCTCTTGACCGATCACGGCCGCAGCCACGCCGTCAAGGTGGAGCGCATCAACGAGTATATCGCCGTATCCTTCTACAATTATGAAGGGCCGGCCCGCGACTTCGACCGGCAGGAGTTTCTCCTTACCGGGGGCGGTTTCGCCGTGCAGGCGGCAAGCAACGGAGAAGCCGGAAGCTTCGCCGCTTTCCGGGAGGCGGGCAGGTGCGCGGTCATCCGCGACGAGGCGTTCAAGAGTGCCCATTCCCGCCAGACGACGGTAAGAAGAACGTCGTTCGAAGCGAATGGGGTAAAGCTCGCCTGCGAATACAGTCCCGTGAGCGAAGGGATTCAGTACATCGAGCTGAACGGCCGGATTCCGGGAAGCGATCGGTTGGCCATGACCGGGTATGAGGTGGGCCGGCTGCCGTATTTGAGCGAATAGACTACGCCACGACAAGGAGACCCGAGATGAGCAGTCCATTGGGAACTCTCCATACTGAAGAACGGAGTGAAGACTCGGCGCGTGTCCAGCTGCGATCGCACGGGGGCAACAATGACCGTATACGCATCGGAACCCGATGAACGAAGCGACCGCAGCGACGCGAGCCGTGCTTCGGCGAATGAACCGTTTTATAATGATTTGGGATATCGCTATTTAGGCGTGAAGGACGGACAGGGTGAAAATAGTGCCTTTTCATATCATTATTCCCTTAAAATGGGCCATTTTCCACCCGGAAGGTCCGTTTAGTGTTACGGGAGATCATTATTTTAGGAGAGAAGGCGGCTGTCAGGAAAAAAGTGTTTTCCCAGATCGTTATTTGTGAAGTCCTGCGCCGTGAAGCCTTGCCGCTGTCCCTGGAAGCCTGCCGGATCGTGCCGGCGGGCCTCGGGGAAGCGGTGGGCGACTATGCCGGGCTGTCGGTGGCGATGCAGGCTCTGGAGGACGCCGAACCGAGGAATTCGTTACAACCTATACAACCCTAGATAGAGGAAAGGGAGGGAGATGGCAATGGATCATCCGCTGATGCTCCGTCTGCTGGAGCGATATCCGGAGCTCGCTGTATGCGCGGCCGATATCCGGCAGGCCTGCGAGCAGTTGCTCAGAACGTACCGCGCCGGCGGAAAGATGCTGCTCGCCGGCAATGGCGGGAGCGCCGCCGACTGCGATCATGTGGTCGGGGAGCTGATGAAGGGATTTATGTCGAAGCGCCGCCTGCCCGCCGAAGAGAAAAGCCGGCTGCAGCAGCTATACGGCGACGTGGAGGGGGAGTACCTGGCCGACCGCCTGCAGGGAGCGCTGCCGGCGAGGTTTTCTTCCCGGCGTGAGCGGCGCAGTCCCACTGTGAACCGCAATAAGAAAGAGCCGAATCCCCCGGGCAGCCGCTCGGAATCGGGGATTCGGCCTTTTTTTCAACCGGACAGGAAAGACTCCCCTCGAATACAGCGGCGATTCCTTCTGACGAGCGGTGGAGAGGTGAGAAGAGAGGTTCCACGATACCGCTTGTAGAGATATAATAGTAGGGACGACCAGCCCTTATTTGAGTGTGTACCAAACTCTCCCGCTTGAAAGAATCGGCCAGTTTTTTGAATACCTAACCGGATTTCGTCCGAGTGAAGCTAGCGGATTGGCACAATCAAACAAGGCCTGCACAGCAGTATTCGGGAGGGCGGAAGCCTTCCCTTTTAGCGAAAGGATGGATGAGACATGTTGGAGATGGCGGAGGACTGGACCATTCTGGAGGAGGATGGGGTAACCGTCGAGCATTATACAAGCCCGGGCGGAGAGAAATTGCGGCTTCTCATCATGGTGCCGGAGGCGGCGGAAGACGGGGCATCCCGCCCCTGTCTGCTCTTCATCCACGGCGGCGGCTTTACCGGCGGTTCTGCGGAGATGCTGCTTCCTCAATGCCGGTACTTCCGCAAGCGCGGGTATGTGTGCGTTTCCGCCGATTATCGGCTGCTCGCGCGCGAGGAGGAGACGCCGGCCGCGGGCGGCTTTGCGCTGGAGGACAGCATTGCCGATTGCAAGGCGGCGCTTCGCTACGTGCGCAAGAACGCCGGGCGCTGGAAGGCGGACCCGCACCGGATCGCACTCGTGGGGGAGTCGGCGGGCGGCTATCTGGCCTGCGCCGTCACCGCCTTGAGCGCTCTTGAGGCACCGGGAGCGGACCGTTCCGTCTCCTGCGTACCGGACTTGCTGGTGGCCTACAACCCGATCACTCAGCTGCTGGGGAGATGGAAGATGAGCGTCCGCCAGGCGGCGCTCTGCGGGGCGGATGATCCGGCGGGCCGCTGGCTCGCCCGGCATCATCGCGCCCGGAGCCTGTCGCCGCTCTGCCACTTGACGGCACAGCATCCGGCCGCCCTCGTGATCCACGGGCTGGAGGATACCGTCGTGCCGCCAGAGGACGGCGTGGAATATGCGGAACAGCTCCGCAGGCTCGGCGTGAACACCCGGCTGGAGCTGCTGCCGGACAGCAAACACGCTTTTGCCTTGTGCAAGTACACGGCGTCGGATGAAGAGATTGTGCGCACGCTGGAGCTGACCGCCGATTTTCTGTCGTCGCAGTGGAAGTGAGCCGGCGACGGGCAGCTTTCGCAGGCCGGGCTCCGTTCCATTCGCATGCATCTCGGGAAAAGTCCACAGGATGCTGATTTTTTCACCTTGAGCCGCCAGGGGAAAACGGATACATTTAGGGCAGCCGCCCGGAGGAAGAGGAATTGCCGTCAGGAGAAAATGAACCGGCAGGCTGCCTCAAAACAGGAGCGAACGACGGCATACTCTGGGAAGGTGAGAAGTCTGCAGGGCGTGCGAGTATATTCCTTGGATTGGAGAAGACGGAGGAATGGTAGACAACCTGTTCGTGCTGAGAAATCTTGAGTCTCGACGAGAGGTGAGAGGACTATGAGCGCGATATCGCAAACTGGGAAATTCACCGATTGGATCGCGCGCGGCGGCTTGAGACACTGCGCGATTCGAATGAGCCGGGAAGAAGCGACGACCGTCGCCTTCCTCGGCGGCTCGGTCACAGCCGGGGCGGGAGCCTCGGACGCGGAGCGCACGAGTTATCGGGCGCTGATTTGCAGCTATTTGCAGGAGCGGTTTGAGCGAGTCGCCTTCACCTTCATCAATGCGGCGATCGGCGGAACCGATTCGGCATACGGAGCGTTTCGGCTGCGTGAGCACGTGCTGGATGGCCGGAGGGTCGATCTGCTGTTCGTCGAATTTGCGGTGAACGACGAGGACGGCCGGACGAAATCCGTCCGGGCGATGGAAGGCATCGTGCGGCAGGCGAAGCGGATCAATCCGCTGATCGACATCTGTTTTGTCTACACGGCGAGCCGGCAGGGGGCGGAAGATTACGCCGCGAGCGGGAAGCCGCAGGCCAACATCGGCTATCACGAGGAGGTGGCTGCCCGCTACGAGCTTCCCTCCGTCGAATTCGCCAGCCGGATCTACCGGATGATCGCGGCTGGCGCCCTCAAATGGGAAGAGATGAGCGGCGACGCCGTGCATCCTAATGATTATGGCTATTCTCTCTATGCGCGATATTTGCGGGAGTCATTGGAGGAACTGCTTCAGGCAGTCCCTGCCGAGACCGCTGCTCCCGCGCCGCTGCCCGCTCCCCTGGATCCGTTCTGCTACGAGCAGGCACTGCTCGCCAATCCGCAAATCGCGGAGCTGGCGGAGGGATGGAGTTTTGTCAGGGGCTGGACGAACGAGCGGGTCTGCAACTGGACCCCTCCGGCTGACGTCTTCCGCGCCGAGCAAGCGGGAGCCCGCTTCCGGCTTCGCTTCACGGGAACGGCGGCCGGATTGGCGCTGCTCGCCGGGATGGAGACGGGCGGTGTGGACTGCTCTATCGACGAAGGGCCCTATCAGACGGCGGAGATCTTCGACCGCTATTGCGATCAATTTTACCGTCCGAAAATCGTTCTCCTGGCGGATAGCCTGAGCGATGGTCCGCATACGCTGGACGTTCGCATCTCGCAGCAGATGCCGGAAGGCAGCACAGGAAGAAGCCTGCACATCACCCGGTTCCTGATCAATGGATCCGCATCCGAAAGGAATTCCTCATACGCTGGAGGAGAAGCGGGAGGACGGGATCACCCTTAACCGACTATTTTTACCGCTATTTTTCCAATGAATGGAATAAAGGGAAAAATGGCGGTATTTTTATTCTTATTTTTGGTGCTTCGACTCGGAAGGCATGGTCACGATCGCCTTGATGCTCCCGTCAGCGCCCGGCTCATAAGAAAGTCCGTACATCGTACCGAACTTCAGTTTAAGCCGCTGATCGACATTGCGGATGCCGTTGCCGTCGGGCTTGCTGTGGAAGATGCTCGAACCGCGCAAATATTCGTTCAGCTTGTCCGGAAGGGAACTGTCGCCGGAGTTGCTGACCATCAGGTGGAGGGTTTCTCCCGCAGCCCAGAGGTTGATACAGATCGGATCATTCCCGCCGGATCGGGCGGCACCGTGGAGAATCGCATTCTCCACCAGCGGCTGCAGGATCAGCCGCGGCATCTTGCATTCCGCCAGCAGCGGGTCAATCTCATAGACGACGGCAAACTCCTTGCCGTAGCAGATGGATTGAATCAAGACGTAGCGCTTGACCTGTTCGACTTCCTCTGCCGCGGTTACGAGTTCATCGGCATCGCTTATGGCGTAGCGCAGCAGGCTAGACAAGGAGGAAATGACGCTCGTAATCGGTTTCGAGCCCATCTTCATAGCCATCCAGTTGACCGAATCCAAGGTGTTGTAGAGAAAATGCGGATTGATTTGCGCCTGCAGCGCCTTGAATTCGGCGTCTTTTTCTTTGATGCCCATCCTGTAGACTTCTTCCAGGAGATGCTTGATGCGATTCATCATCAAATTGAAGCTGTCGTACAGAATGCCCACCTCGTCATTAGTCTTCTTGGGCAGGTAGATTTGGGTGATATTATCCTGACTGTGAACCTGCCGCATGGCCAGGGCAAGCCGGCGGATGGGATTCGATATCTTGTAGGAAGTGAAGAGGGACAGGATGATGCCGCAAGCCAGAGCGATCAGAGTTGTGTTGATTATGATCGTCTTGACCACGGTCAGCCGCTTCAGAATTTCGGAGTTCGGGATCGCCGCAATCAAGATCCAACCGTTGTCCAGTTGATGGGCATTGACGGTATACGAATGGTTGTCGATGGTCACCGTTTTCGACGGAAGGGAATATCCCTCTGTGGCATCGCCTGAACTGAATAATGCCGTCATGGCCTGATTGATCATGGAATTTTTGCCGTACAGGACTTTGTGATTGCTATCCAGGATCAGGAACTCGGTGGATGGCGTCATCTTGGACGATTCGATTGTCCCCATCATCTGAGCCATATTGAATTTCAGCATGAGAACTCCCAGGTTAAGCTTGCTGGTGCCGTTGTCCTCTTGATCCGTCAACATGTATTTGATGAGGCGCGATACGAAAAAATAATCGGGATGCTCGGGGTCTTGGTACCAGCAAAGCCTGCCGTCCTGCTCCCACGTATAACGGAACCAGGGCTCATTCGCCACCATTTTGTCGGAATAAACGCCGTTCAAGCTGGTGTCGGATGCCGACAGAAACCGGGTGAGGGGGAAATTGCCGGGCACGAAAAAAGTGATCTGGTAAAAGGTCAGCTTGTTGTGAAGTGGGATATAGATGTTGTTGGCCAGTTGGTCTGAGATCAATTCCCTTTTCTTGTAGGTGTCGAATTGGTCGTTCGGTTCGCTCTTGGTGATGGTATCGATTATCGTCTTGTCCGTGTAGAGGAGAAGGGTGGCCTGATTGATGCTGTCGATGATCTGATCGAGGTTGGATACGTTCCGGATCATAATCTGATCCATGTCCGCTGTGATCTGCTTGTAAAAGATTCGGAAAAAGTTCGAATACAAAACGGCACCCGATCCCAGTACGATGACGAGGATCAAAACGCTGTGGAGAAACATATTCTTCGTGCTGAAACTGACGAATCTGTTCATGCTCGCGCGGTTCCTTCCATGCCCACATGGAGGTTCCGGTATTGGGACGGAGTGAATCCCTTAGCCTTCTTGAAGGCGCGGGCAAAGTAATGAGAATCCATGTACCCTACTTCCAAAGCGATCTGTTGGATGGGAATAGTAGGGTCTCTCAATAGTTCAAGAGCTTTGTCCATTCTGAGCTTCGCGATGTAATTCGTGATATGGGAGCCGGTGTTCTGGAAGAAAATCGAGCCGGCGTAATTGGCGGAAATCTTCAGCTTGTCTGCGAGGGTGTAGACCGTCAGGTCGGGATTGTTGAAGTTGTTCAGAATATAGGTTTTCATCGCATCAATGACCGCCTCCGGACGCGAATTTTTGCGATTGCGGATTGTGTCCGAGACTCGCAGATAAAGCCCTCGGCAGTGCTCTTTCAGGCTTGAGTAATCATCGAGCTGCCCGGCGCGGGCGAGCGACTGCTCTTTGGAGATTCCGATCAACTGCCAATTGAAGCCGGCTTTTTCGACAAAATCAAAGAGGATCTGTTGGAGCTGCAGACAGAGATTTTTGAACAATTCGGTGTCGTCCTGAGAATGGGCTTCTGTGGGCATTTCCTGAGCAAAAAAGAGCGCCAGCGCCTCCGAGTCGCCGTTCTTCAACGCGGTTTGCATATTCTCCTGCAGGAGCGGGTCGTTCATCAGGATGCGAACGGTCTGCCGCGTGCTGTTTCGGGCTGCAATTCCCCTGATCCTTGCTGTGAGCAAGTCAATCTTGTCATAGTCAATCGGTTTCAGAATATAATCCTTCACCTCGAAGCGAATGGCGCTTTGAGCATAGCTGAAGTCTTCATAAGCGCTCAGGATGATTTTAACGGTGTGCGGCAGTTCTCGGGAGAGCGCCTCGCACAGCTGCAGCCCGTCCAGATGAGGCATCCGAATATCTGTGATGACGACGTCCGGGCGTTTGTCGACGGCGATGGCCAATGCTTCCTGGCCGTCGCCGGCTTCGCCGACGATGCGGGCGCCGATCTCCAGCCAAGGCACCAGTTCCCGCAGCCCCTCCAGTACGGCAGGCTTGTCATCCACAATCAGAACGTCAAGCACCCTTCATCCCCACTTTCCAATTAGGATTGTAGTGAGTATAGCATCGAAGTTTTGGAAGCGCAATCAAGAAACGGCCGTTTGTTGAATTGTGCACTTCATGCTTGCTTTTTCATCTTGAAGCGCTTCCACGACAATTATTATTATAGATTCATGGCGGCGCGCCCTGCTATAGAAAAGTTCAGTTTTTTTAGGTGGTTTCATGAGCAAATGAAAAAAGGGGATGAATTCAGTGTCACAAAGCAGGAAGTTCCCAGTTACTCGAATGGTAGCCGCAAGCATTCTGACCGTTGCCGTCGCTATATCCGGCTGCAGCACCAAGAAGACCGACTCGTCGCAATCTGCGGCATCGTCAACAGCGGCTGCGACATCGGCTTCGGCCGCTCCGTCGGAAACCGGTTCCATTCCAACGAACAAAAATTTCAAGATCAAGGTCATGTCCTGGCAGGGTCCGCAGGAGCAATATGGACCTGCATACAACAACGCGTTCGCCGAATACATGAAGCTGCATCCGAATGTCAAGATCGAGCATTTGTTCCAGCCGAACGCTAACAATGGTTATGCAAAGCTGCTGGATACGCAATTCGTATCGCACGAAGCGCCGGATGCCATGATGCTGGGCAACGTGGAAGGCACCAAATATATGGACCAGGATTATTTGCTGCAGCTTGACGGAGCCATGCAGCAGCCTTCGGCCTACAATTCCGGGCAAGCCTGGATCGATACGTTCAAGGGAGGAGCCAAAAGCTTCACCTCCGCCAAATCCGGCAATAAATACGGAGCGATCGCTATGATTCCGGTGGACGGCGGTCCGGGCACCAATCCGGTGATCCCGTTTTATTACAACAAGGATCTTTTCGCCAAGGCGGGAGTGACCAATCTGCCCAAGACATGGACAGAATTCCTTGCTGTTTGCAAGAAGCTGAAAGAGAGCGGAATTGATCCGGTAGCCGCCGATGGAAACCGCTTCCTGCTATGGATGAGTTTCTTTACCGCGTATCCGTTGGAGCCTGGCCATGTGGCGAAAATGTTCGATGAAAAGTACCGCAAGCCGGAGCTTAAGGTCGACATGCGCCGCGTAGCCATCGCCACCGGGAAATATACGGCTGACGACCCGGTTGAGGGTACATCGCTCGATCTGATTAAGGATTTCGCGCAATACTGGCAGCAAGGTTGGGCGGCCATCAACGAGGATCAGGCGAAGCAACTCTTCCTGCTCGGCAAAACAGCGTTCTACATGGACGGCAGCTGGGATTACTCTTATTTCGAACAGAATGTCAAAAACTTCTCATTCGGTGTCATTCCCTTCCCGACGATAACCAAGGACGTCACTCCTTTATCCTCCGAAGCGTTCCCGGTCTCGGGCGATCAGCAAAGAGCCGGTTGGGGGCTTAACAAGGACCTGGAGAAGGACCCCGACAAACTGAAGGTGGTGCTCGATCTCTTCCAATTCCTGACCAGCAAGGAAACCCAGAAGACCATGTCCGATACCGGCGTATTCGTACCGGTCGTGAGCGGCGTCGACATTTCGGACAAGGTCAAGCCGTTCGTCGCCAATGAACAGAACAGCATTCCGGCCAACCAGATCAATGAAGTTCCCCTGTTCAACGAGTCTACGGACGGCAAAGCCATTTTGCAGGTATGGGCAACCGGCCAAGCCGATAAGAAGACGACCATGAGCAAACTGTTCGAGCAGGCGAGCGCCCATGTCAAGAAGTCGGTTTCCGACGCCATGGACGAAAAGTCGGGGGTTCCGAACCAAATCGTCACTTTGCAGGCGACCCTGGATAAATTGAAAGCGAATCACGCAGCGGACAATCTCATTCAGGCGGCAGAGGACAGTCTGAACATTGCCAAACTCAAGCTGGAATTTTACCAGCAATACGCGGGAACGGTCAAGCAGCAATAAAAGGAGGGGGGGCTCCCCCCTTCTTTTTCCAAAAGAGAGGTGTTATGCATGAGCACGAAAGTCGTCGTTTCGTCCGGGAAGAAATTATCAAAACGCTTGTCCAGTCTGCTGGCCGCAGCAGGATTTGTACTCCCGGCCATCCTGTTTACCTATATCTTCGAATATTATCCGATGGTTAACGGCATATTCCATTCGTTCTATCGTTGGAACGGCAGCAACATCGAAATTTTTGTCGGCTTTGAAAATTTTAAAGAAATCCTCAAGGATAGCGTTTTTTGGACGTCTGTGCGCAACATGCTATTCTTCCTGTGTGCAAGTATCATCCTGATGCTTCCGACACTTGTGACCAGCATCATTCTGTTTCGCATCAAGAATTCCAGAATGCAGTATCTGTACCGAATCGTGCTATGTATTCCCATGATCATTCCTGGCATTGTTGTGATGCTGTTATGGCAGTTTATCTACAATCCACAATTCGGGCTTTTGAACCAACTGCTGAGCTCGCTCGGTTTGCAGCATCTTCAACAGCTCTGGCTGGGGGATCCGTCTCTGGTCAAGTGGTGTCTCATCTTCATCGGATTTCCATGGGTGGGCTCCCTTGCTTTGCTGATCTATTTGGCCGGCCTGCAGAATCTGGACAGCAGCATCTGGGATGCCGCCGCTATCGACGGAGCGGGACCGATTCAAAAGGCGCTATCGATCGAAATCCCTTTGATGAAGGGACAGATCAAGCTGAATTTGATCAACGTTCTCGCCGGTTCGGTTACCGGATACAGCCTGCAGCTCATCGTGACGGGCGGCGGCCCCGGCTTCGCTTCATTCGTCCCCGGTCTGTATATGTACCAGCACGCGTTTGGCTCCGCATCGTCCGATTATGGATATGCATCTGCGGTCGGCTTGCTGTTGTTCCTTATCGCGATCATCATCTCCTTGCTTTCCATGAAATTTATAAGGAGCGAAGACTGATATGGCCAAGACCGTGAGATATTCCGATTCAACTGTCGCCAATTACACGAGATCAAGGAAGGGGAAAGGCGGGGAATGGGGCAAGCATCTGTTCCTGATTGTGGTTTGCCTGCTGGTCTTGTACCCGTTCCTCCTCATGCTGCAAATGTCCGTGAAGGATACGGAGCAGGTCGTCTACCACTTTTTTGGAATCGGCAGGCCGTTTCACTTGGAAAATTACTCGAAAGCCTGGCATGAAGTGAGTCCGCTGATCCTGAACAGCATCATCATGGCAGGGGGAAGCGCTCTTCTGAGCATATTCGTAGCAGGGCTCGCCGGCTACGGTTTTGGCAAGCTGAAATTTCCCGGCAAGGAACCTTTGTATTGGAGCGTTTTTGCCAAGATGATGCTGCCTGGCGTTCTGAATCTAATCCCATCCTTCGTGCTGGCTTGGAAGCTGGGGCTGCTCAACTCCTATTTTTCCGTCATCCTGTTCGCCGTCGGCGGCGCGCAGCCTTTCTGGGTATTTGTCATCCGAACGTTTGTCCAGGGCCAGCCGCATGAATTGTTCGAAAGCGCCAAAATAGACGGAGCCGGCGAGTTCCGCACTTTTCTATATATCGCCATTCCCTTGCTGAGACCGGTGCTCACTCTAGCGGGGCTCAATGTATTCCTCGGTGTCTGGAACGACTACATCTGGCCGCTGGTGACGATCCAATCCTTCGACAAGCGCCCGATTACAACCGGGTTGGCTTATCTGTCCACCACGCATGTCGGGGACTATGGCCCGTTGATGGCCGGTTATGTGATCGCCAGCATTCCGCTCATTATTTTGTTCTCTTTCGGAATGAAGCAGTTTATTCAGGGCTTGACCGGCGGCGCGGTCAAACTATAGAGGGATGGTCGGTTGCCGAAACCGATATAGAGGTAAAAATGCCCGTTATTCTGTGACCATCAAGCTGCTGTGGCCAAACAAAGGTGAAGGTGGTGGAGGAGATTTTGCAGCCGGAGGCTGCCGCAGCCCCTGTTGCCCAGCCACTGCCTGAGCCACCGGGGTCCTTATGTTATGAGGACCCGCGCCTGGTGGCGCCGCTGCCGGCGGCAGAGCAGGTGTCCGGCTGGCGCACGGCATACAGGTAGACAGCAGAGGAACAGGTCTGCAACTGGACGCCGCCTGTTGACGTTTTTTGGGCTTACGAGGCGGGCGCAAGCTTTCGCATCCGCTTTGAGGGTTTGAATTGACAGATGATCGAATCTATAACATGGGGAAGGGAAATCTGATGCGCCTAAAAAAACTCTTTCTTGTCCTTATCGCCCTCAGCATGTGCATGCTGTCGGGCATTCCTTCATTTGCAGCAGAACCGGCGAACCACACGTATGATACCTATTCCGGCTGGTACGAAACGACCAAGCCGGTTCCCGCTGATTGGACAGGGAAAAGAATTTACCTGAATTTTGCCGGCCTGCAAGGGGACGCCGTCGTTTGGGTGAACGATACAAGGATCGGGGAAGTAAGCGGACCGAATACAAGGGCCGATATAACAAGCGCCGTTACGGCGGGGACGGATGCGAAGATCCGGCTCTGGGTCACCAATTACTGGCAGGGAACAGAGAACACCCGGGTCAATGATCCGTTTCGCGACTACACCGTGAAGGATGTAGCCAAGTCCAGGTTTGGCAATGACGAGAGCGCTTACATGAAGATCGTTCCAGCCGGTGTCGCCGGTTCCATTTCTCTCCAGGCTGTGCCGTATGAAGCGGAGATCACCAATGTTCTGGTTCAGCCCAGCTACCGGGAGAAGTCATTGAAGCTGGACGTGGATTATATCCCGCATCTGGCTATTCCGGGAGCCAAATTCAGCATCCGTGTTACGGAGCTGGACGGAAGCTCCGCGGGCCTGCCCAACCTTGAAATTCCCATCAGTGAAACGGGATCGGCCGATAGCGAGCAGCAGCAGCGCCTTGTAATTCCCTGGGATAATCCCCGGCTTTGGGAGGTGGGAGACGCTTATCTTTATTATGTGCATGTGAGCATCATCGATTCCGGCGGAAATGCCATCGACAGCACTAGCCCTGTCCGCTTCGGCTTCCGGGAGATATGGGCGGAGGGCAAGGAGCTGATGCTGAACGGGCATCCGCTGAAGCTGCGTCCGGCTTATTTTGTGGGCGGCGTTCCCCAGATGAAGTTCTTTGAGGGCATGGGCTTTAACACGATTATCATTCAGCCCAACGATACCTGGTGGTTCGGGGAAAAGGGACTTTTTCCAGGAGGAGCGGATATCTTTCAGGCAGGTAGCAAGGAACTTCTCGATGCGGCGGATGAGAACGGATGGGTCATATTCAGCCCCGCGCCTAGCATCAACCACATCTATGACAAAAACATCTCCGTCGATGATCCTGTTGCTCAAAAAAAATACATCGAATATTTCAAGATGTGGTCCCGGGAGCTGGACCGGCAAAATCGTCCTTCCATCCTGATGTGGTCCCCTTCCATGAACAAGGATACGGGTCCGGTGCGGGGGCCTGATGATCTGGGACAATTGCCGACGAAATATACGCCCAAGCCATGGATGGATAAGGTGGTGGAGCTGATCAAGTCCATCGATTCTTCCCGGCTGGTATACAATCATGACGGAGGCCAGACGGCGGACATGGGCGCCACCAACCTTTATCTGAATTTCCTGCCCTTGCAGGAGCGGGAAAACTATTTGTCCCAATGGAGCAAGACGGGAGTGAAGCCTTGGTCAGGCGTCGAGGCAGGTTATCTGTTCACCACCAATTTCTTCAAGCCGGCCAACGTGCCACTGTACACCGAATACTCGGCCATGTACTTTGGCGATCAGGCATATGAACACGAGAAGGACCCGTATATCACGAACTCTCTGGATACCATCAGGCAGCCCATTGTCAACAAATTCAGCGGAAGTGATTATTTTACGACAAAAGGGTACACGGCCCGAGTAGGCGATTCTACGGATTATTACAGCATGATGGATCTGTTTATCCGCAATACCAATAAGTCCTGGCGGACCTGGGGAGTAAACGGGGGGCTGTTTCCGTGGGTCTTCGATGCAGGCCTCGGCATTCCGCCCGGACATGTGGATGTTCGCGGCATCAATTACACCTATAATGAGCTGCTGAAGGTTCCCGAGGAGGAATGGGGGAATTTAAAAAACAGGCCGGACTGGGCCAATCCCATATATGACGCCTTGCGGGCTACGATGCAGCCGCTTCTGGTGTATATCGGCGGGCCTGCGGACAATTTCACCGCTAAGGACCACAATTTCACCGGAGGCGAAACCGTCACGAAAACCATCGATGTAGTCTGGGACGGGCCTGGAAAGAAATCGTTGATGGTGGACTGGGAGGCGAAGCTGGAAGGGTCAGCGCAGCCGTTTGCCAGCGGTACGGAAACCTTCACCATGGAGGCCGGTGAGGTTGAGAAGCGGGAATTCCAGTTTACGGTTCCGGAGGTTAGCGGCAAAACATCAGCGGAAGTGAGTATTTCGGTTCACAATACCGTTGATCCGACTGCGGACAACTTGACGGACAGCTTCGCTCTGACCTTGTTCCCTTCGGAGGGGAACGTGGGAGCGCTCCACTCCCGCTGGGGCATCTATGATCCGACAGGGGTGACAACAGCGGAATTGGCCAAGATCGGAGTGACGGCAACGCCTGTTGGGCTGGGCGCCGACCTGAGCGGCATTGACGTGCTTATCATCGGGTACAAGGCGCTGAGCGTAAGCCCAGAGCTGCCCTTCAAGCCGGAGGATATTGCCGTCGGGAAACGAGTGGTATTCTTCGAGCAAGGTCTGGACGGTCTGGAAAATCTGGGCTTCCGGGCGCAGGACGTGATGCCGCGTTATACATTTCCGCGGGTCAAGGATTCGCCCATTCTGGAAGGACTCGATTCCGGCGATCTGACCAACTGGCGGGGCGCTGGCGAATTGCTGCCCGCTACTTCCGAGGGGATGCGCGTATGGCCTTGGAAGCATGCCGTGCATGTGGGAAACGACGGCTCCGTTGCCTCGGTTATTATCGAAACGCCGCATAAGGGGGCCTTTACTCCCTTGATCGAGGCGGAGTTTGATCTGGCTTATAGCCCACTGCTGGAATGGAAGGATGGTGCAGGTAAGGTTCTCTATTCCCAATTGGATCTGACCGGAAGAATCGGGCTGGAGCCGGCGGCTACCAAGCTGGCTGTCAATATGATCCGGGATCTGGATCAGCCGGCGGCGCAGACGGAGCAGACGAAGCGGATTGTTTACCTGGGCAGTGATCAGGGCGATAAGGATCTGCTTGCGGATTCGGGCTTCCGCTACACCGCCATTGACGGCAGCCAACTGGGTACCCTTGCCGGCAGCAGCGATATTTTGGCGATTGGCAGCAATTCCATCGGCGATCTTCCGGCCAGCCAGCTGTCGGTTATTCGCGCATTTGTTCAGAACGGGGGGACCGCGTTGGTTCTTCCTCAATCTCAGGCGCAATTCACAAGCGCCGCCAATCTGCCCGGGAGCATTGCGCTGAAGCAGTCGAAGCTAACAAAGATCGATCCGTCGAAAATTCAGGCTTCTCCGCTGCTTCGGGGGGTAGGGCCGCAACTGCTCCACTGGCGCTCCTTCTATGACTTGAGCCTGGTCGACAGCATTTCCGGCTCGCCGTCTGCCAACAAGCTGCTGGACGGACTGCTGCTTCAGGTCCCCGACGGGAGCGGCACATGGGTGTTCGACCAGTTTGACTGGCGCGGGCTGAATGACGGCAGCGCTAATCTGAAACGAACCAGGTGGAACGCCAAAAGATTGACCAGTCAACTGTTTACAAATCTTGGCGCGCAAACCCGGCCGGACGTGCCGCAGCAAATGTATGCGGGAGAATTCGCTTCCACGGTTAATCTGTCCGAATGGAAGGTAGCATCGAAGGCTTATGACATTCCCACCGCAACCACAACTGTCAATGGCAAGATTGCGCTGCCCGGGTTGGGAGCAACGCTGGAGGCGGAAGCATGGCTGAACGATCCGCAGCAGCCCCTGCCCGATGGATTAACCTGGCAAGACGCCGTGATGGACAACAATGGCTTCCTGAGCTTCTCCTCCGTCACCGGCACTGCGCCGAAGACCGGAAAAGCCGGTGTTGCCGTGACCTATGTGTACAGCAGTCAGGCCAGAGAGGCCACCTTCTCCTTATCCAGCGACTGGTGGTTCGACCTGAAGGTCAACGGCACATCTTATGAGAAACAAAGCGCTACTGGCCGCACTCCCAATGCAGCCAATCCCGGTGAAGTGAATCTGAAGATTCCGCTGCAGCCGGGATGGAACAAGGTGGAGATGAAGGTGGGCTCCGGCAGCGGCCAATTCGGCTTCTGGTGTACGATAACAGATCCGGGAGACCTGCGGGTTTCGGCGACAACAACGGCTCCGACAACGACGCCGGATGGTCTGCCGGCGGCAGAGGAGCTTCTTCCGGAACCCATCAGCAATACGCTGCTGTTCACGGAGCCATTGAAGAAGGATGACGATATGTACGGCTTTACTGCCTGGTAACAGGGTTTTCATTTCTGTAAAAAGGGGCGCTTTTCATATGAGAAGAAGGATTCACCTGTTATTGTCCGTGTTGCTTGCCTTGATGGCCGTCCTCATATCTGCGGCTCCTGCGACTGCGGCCTCTGCAGTGCGGGAGGAGGTTAAGCTTGATTCATGGAATTTCCAATATGGGCCGGATGTGACGACGCCGCCGGACGAGGGCGGATGGCAAAGCAAAAGCCTGCCCTTTACCTGGTATCCGCATCTGACCAGCGATGATCCGAATATCGTGCTGAATCCGGGCTTTGAGGACGGCCTCACCTCATGGGCGGCGAATCCGACCACAGCTGCGCTGACGGCGGACACCACCGTCAAGCACTCCGGGAACGCCTCCGGCAAGATCGCCAACCGCTCAGCCATCTGGAATTCTCCGCAGCAGGACATTACCGGCTTGCTGGATGAAAGGGGGCAGGGTGCCTACGACTTCTCCGTGTGGATGAAGCTGGCGTCGGGGTCGGATAATGTCACTTTAAATTTGACTGTCATCGCGTCAGGTCAAAGTATAAAATATCTTACACTGGCCAGCGGAACGGCGAATTCGACGGATTTTACGCAGACATCCGGCTCGACGAATGTAACGTGGACGGGAACCTTGACCAAGGCTCTTCTGTATGTATCCACCAAAACGTCGCTGGTTGACTTGAACATTGACGATATCAGTATGGTGAAAAGGCAGGAGCAGATCCCCGCATCGATTGCGGTGAATCCGTCAACGGCAACGCTGGCTCTCGGGGAGTCGCAGACAGCAACCGCGACGGTGCTGGATCAGAATAATGCGGTGATCAATAACCCGCAGATTGCCTGGACCAGTGACAATGCGGCTGTGGCAACCGTGAGCAGCGCCGGAGTGATCGCGGCGGCCGGTGCAGGGAACACGACCGTCCGCGCCACAATCGGCAATCTTTCGGCAACGGTTGACGTAACTGTTTTTGAAACCCCAAATCTGGTGTTGAATCCCGGCTTTGAAAATGGCATTGCATCCTGGGCAGCGAATCCGGCTACGGCAGCGCTGACGGCGGACACCACTTTCAAGCACTCCGGCAGCGCGTCCGGTAAGATAACCGGCCGAACTCTCAACTGGCATGGCCCGGAGCAGAACATTACTGCGGCGTTGAAGGCAAAGGGACAAGGAATGTACGATGTCTCGGCCTGGGTTGGCTTATCGGCAGGAACGGATACGGCGAAGATTGGCGTTCGGATTTATGATGACAGGACAGGGTCCACGACACTCCCTCTGGTATCCGGGACTGCGAGCACTGCCTTTTCACAAGTATCCGGTTCAGCAAATGTGGCTTGGCAGGGAACCTTGAGGGGGGCTTTTCTGGTTGTTACTACCAATTCAGTCTCACTATTCCCAGACTTGTATCTGGATGATGTCAGTATGGTGAAACAGGTGCCTCCACAGGCCACGGAGCTGGTCGTAAGCCCGTCGAACGCGGTTTTGCTTCGCGGAGAGTCCAGGACAGTGACGGCTGCGGTGTATGATCAGAACGGCCAGGCTATGAGCGGATTGACGATCAACTGGTCTACCGATAATGCAGCTGTGGCCGGTGTTAGCAACTCAGGGGTGATTACGGCAACCGGCGCAGGCAGCGCTGTAGTGCGGGCGGTATATGGCTCTCTGAGTGCAGAGGTTCAGGTAACAGTCAATCCGCCGGTTGAAAGTGCGGCGGTCACGCTGACGGGAGCCGGCCAGGCGGAGGCTGGCGCAGAGTATGCGCTCATTTACGGATTGGCAGGGGTCCACAATATATCCGCCCAGGATGTCACCATCAGCTATGACGGCCAAATATTCGAGCTGCTGGGTGCTGCGCCGTTGGCGGCAAATACAGTGATTGCCGATACGTACGGCAGCACATCAGGGCTGGTTCGCTACAAGCTGGCGACAACCGGCGCCGGGAATGCGCTGAACGGCAATATTCCGGTACTGAGTCTGACCTTCAGGGCCAAGGCGGCTTCCACCGGCTCCGACATTGCCGTTGTTTCAGCGCTGCTGGCGGACGGCCAGGGGAATGGAACGGCGGCAACTCCGGTCCGGAAGACGGTGGCGGTGATCGATCGGACGGTGCTGCAGGAAACGGTTGAGTCGGCGCAATCGCTGTACTATGCAGCGTCGGAAGGCTACGCCGATGGGCAGTACATTCTTGGAGCGAAGCTGGCGCTTCAGACGGCGTTAATCGCCGCCGAAGCTGATCTCGGCGATCCGGCGGCCACCCAACTGCAGCTGGCTCAGGCTGTGGTGCAGTTAACTCAGGCGGTGGCGGCGTTTGAGGGCAAGCGGATAATCCCGTCAACAGGGGATGTTAGCGGAGTGGGCGGCTTGCCTGACGGCCAGATCAACATCGTTGACTTGGGCATGGTGGCTTACTACTATGGTGTCGCCGAGGCAAGCCCCGACTGGGCTGCAGTCCGAATTGCCGATATCGACGGCAATGGCGTCATTGATATGTATGACCTTGCCTTTGTAGCGAGAAGAATGCGATAACCGGCATACTAAGCCATAGATGGGAGGGCCAACTTGGCCCTCCTTAAAAAACGAGGTGCGATGGATCCTGTTCGGTTTCACCAAAACGGGGGATCCGCCAGAGCGGAAGCGGCGGCAATCTTCTACCGGCTTCTGGAATATGATGAGGAGGTTTAGTGAAAGATGACGAATCACACCCGAGCAGCCAGACTCGAATTGATCGACAAAGTGATTGATCAGATGAAGGAGTTGAAAAGTGACGCCATCACTGAGGATTGTCCCATCGGGATCGTTTCCATGGAAAATTGGGAATGGCCTCAAGGCGTCGGTCTATTTTCTCTGTATCAATATTATAAAGAAACCGGGCGCAAGGATATTCTGGAGTACCTGCGGCAGTGGTTTGACAAGCACATTGCCAATGGACTGCCGGAGAAAAATATCAATACCATGTGTCCCATGCTGACTCTTACCTATTTGTATGAGGAACTGAAGGATGAGCGCTACCTGGAACTGTGCCGGGAATGGGTCTTCTATGCGATGAACGAGCAGCCGCGAACTGGGGAGGGAGGCTTCCAGCATACGGTAAGCGGCTACTTAAATGAAGGGCAGCTATGGGACGATACTTTGTACATGACGGTGCTGTTTGTCGCGCGCATGGGCCAGCTGCTTCAGGATGACGCTTATATTCAGGAAAGCATCCGCCAGTTTTTGGTTCATCTCAAATATTTAACGGACCCGGTTACCGGACTTTTTTTCCATGGATGGACATTTATCGGGCATCATCACTACGCAAGAGCGCTGTGGGGAAGGGGAAATTGCTGGTATACAGCGGGGCTGGTGGACTATCTGGACATGGCGGATATTCCAGAGGGAGTCAGGCTGTTTCTGCTGTCCTCTCTGGAGCGTCAGGTGCGCAAGCTAGCCGAGCTGCAATCTGCTTCCGGCATGTGGCATACTCTGTTAGATGATCCAGACTCCTATGAGGAAACGTCGGCTACCGCCGGATTCGCTTACGGGATCCTAAAAGCGGTGCGCAAAGGAATGCTTGATCGGTCTTATAAACCAATGGCGCTCAAGGCATTGGACGCCATTGTGCAACAAATCGACGGGAAGGGCGTTGTCGGCGGAGTTTCCTACGGCACGGCAGTGGGCAGTGCATTGCAAAGTTACAAGGACGTGCCGCAGCGTCCGATGGCTTACGGCCAATCTATGGTTCTGCTCGCGCTGGTGGAGAGTCTGAAGCATGATAGCGAGAGCAGAATCAACTTAAATGCCCATGCGCCGGAAATTGTCCGGGAGTTGGGCAGCGAAACGGTCGATGGCGTTGCAGTTCGGAGGGTAGTTTTTCATTCTCGCAAATTTGCCGGCATGAATGAGGAGGTGTATGCGGTTATTGCGCGCCCCGCTGCCGAAGGCGAATACCCGGGTATTCTCTATCTTCATGGCGGCGCCGGCTGTGCGGATGAGCAAACGGCTGTCGACTGGGCCAAGCGGGGATACATTGCCCTCACTCTGGATCAACCGGGAATCGCAGAGCCCGGCAAATGTCCCCATTCCGCAGGCGGCTGGAAGGGCTTGCCGTATGGAGCCAACCGGTTTACGGCTCAGTCCGATATTTCGGCAAGCACCATTTTCAGCGCTGTCACCGCAGGGCTGAACGCTTTTTGGCTGTTGTTAAGTCAACCCGGAATCATTCGTGACCGCATCGGCATTACCGGCATATCCTGGGGAGGCTATCTGACCACTATGCTGAGCGGCTTGCTGGGAGACCAGGTTCGGGCGGCGTATTCCGTATTTGGAAGCGGATATTTTGATAAAGGCACGGTGTTTGGCGAGGAGTTGAACCGGATGGTTCCTGAAGATCGTCGAATATGGCTGGAGCAACTGGACGCCGGACGGCGAGCCTCCGGGATTGCAGCCAGCTACTTTGTCGCCGCCGCAGTCAAGGACCATTTCTTCTGGCCGCCTGCTGTGAATGCCACTCTTCAGAACATCCATAGCGGGAAGAATCAGGCGTTCGCGCCCGCAGTCAGCCATGAACTGGATGGCCTCCCTGGCGGAGACACTTCCCCCGTATTCTTCGGATATTATCTGAAGGGTCAAGGCGAGCCGTTTCCGGTGGTGCAGGTAGAAAGCGTCTCGGCAAAGCCCGACGGCGGCAGGTCCATCATCGCGAAGGTGGAAGCAAGCACGTCTATTCAGTCGGTCAAGCTATACTACAGCTTGCCGAATGCCGAGTGGGAAGCGAGAGTGTGGGAGGAGGCCGACGCCGTTTGGATTGGGGACAACCGCTATGAGGCTCTTTTGCCAGCGGACCGGGCGGCTGCGGGAGCGGATTACTGGTATGTCAACGCGTCGGATTCCCGCCCGGTGACGGCAGGAACACCGGTACATCCGATTCCATTCTAAGCAGTCAGTTCCTGATCGAGTATATAAAAGGAGGTTTCAGCGATGCATGGAATGACAAACGGGGAACAAGCCAAATTCATGAAGGAACTGGAGAGCCGCAGCCAATATTATGACCCGGAGGAATGCATGCTGAAGGTGATGATAGAAAAACCTTTTGCCTATCACTCCCGGGTTGCCGGGGAATTGCATCCCGTCCGGGAATCCCTTGGATATGCGATTGCTCTTCTGGACAGCGGGGTGAAGATGAATCTGGACCGGGCGGTACAGATTCTGGAGCGGGTGATCCAGCTTCAGGATACAGACCCCGCCAGTCCCACCTGCGGCATCTGGTCCTGGTATCTGGAGGAGCCGCTTCAGCAGATGGCCCCGCCTGACTACAACTGGGCAGACTTTTGCGGCGTGTATCTGCTCCAGGCGGAGTTGGATTACGGGGAGCAACTGCCTACAGAGGTCCGAAGCAGCATCAGGGAGGCGCTTTTCCATGCCTGCGGTTCCATCATGAAACGGCAGGTTCCGCCGACGTATACCAATATCGCGGCGATGGATGCCTTTGTCACGCTCGCGGCCGGTGAGCTACTCGGTTGGAAAGAGGCGCTTGACTACGGGCGCGCTCATCTGGCGATGTTTTATCTGTACACGGTCGAGAACGGAACGTTTACGGAATATAACAGCCCGACCTATACGCTTACGGTATTGGCTGAGATTACGCGAATGTTGGCTTATATCCAGGACGCGGAATGCTTGCGGATGGCGGAGGAGCTGAACCGGATCGCCTGGCGGTGCATCGCCATCCATTATCATCAGCCCACCGGCCAGTGGTCCGGCCCGCATTCCCGCTGCTACCGCTCCTTGCAGGGAGCGGAGCTGTGGTCGCTGATTCAGCAAGCGACCGGCGGAGAGGCCCGCTTGCTGGAAGAGAGCGCAGTCATCGTCGGCATGGAGTCCCCCCGGCTGCGGTATCGCTGTCCGGAGGAGTTCATCCGCTATTTTACTGTGTCGCCGGAACCGCATACGGAAGAGGAAGCGTTCCCGGAAACATACTATCTAAATGGGGAAGGACCTCTGCAGGCAGCGACAACTTACCAGTCGAAGGGATTTTCTCTCGGAACGTTCCGGGTATCGGATTTATGGAACCAGCGGAGAGCGCTGGTTGCCTACTGGGGAACGCGTGCGCGCCCGTCCTACCTTCATTTTCGCTGTCTGAAGGACGGGTTTGATTATTCCTCCGCCGTCATAAAGACGGTGCAGGAGCAAGGGAATGTACTGGCCGCTGTCAACTTCGCCCTGGATGGCGGCGATACCCATCTTTCGCTCGACAAGGTCAAGGATGCGACCATCCGCGCGCGGGATTTGCGACTGCGTTTCGAATTCGGCGGGGAGCCGGAGCGGTTATCCATACCGGATAGCTGGCAGGAAGGCAGCACGACGGAGATCGCTGGCGAAGAGGTGTCGATTCGCTTGCATGTCCCTTATTGCCGGTTTGGCGGGAGCCGGGGCCGGTTTGAAGTGGTTCGGGATGCGGGCGAACGGACGGTCTGTCTGGATATCGTCCTTCATCACGGGGAAGAGACCGAGCTGAACTTTGCCGAACTGGGAGAAGCGGTGTGCGCGTTTGCGCTGAGCATGACGAAGACGGAGGAAGCGGGAAATTGGTTTGCGGCGCCGGATGCTGCAGCGGAAGGAGATTTCCTGACGTTGCATTGGCAGACACCGCTCCGTACGCTGCAAATGCAAGCCGGGAAACGGCCGTCGTCCATCCTGACGCTATACGAAGACTCGGCACAGTCCGTGTGAGAACCGCAATAAGAAAGGGCCGAAACCCCCGGGCAGCCGCTCGGAATCGGGGATTCGGCCTTTTTTTCACGAGAAGCTGATCATCGTTGATTTTCGGGATATCGGTTTCCACGACTTTGTTCTTTCTCGGCCCTTCCATGATCAGTGTCTTCACGGAAATTCCTCCTTAAATCGATAGTGAGTCTAGTGGATGTTTCAGACCATATGGATTTCTCTTTCAGTCGAACGTTATCCTCGAACATCCTCTATCTCTGCGATCTGTATATGGTTTTCAAACACAAGGCGGGGAGGAGGAAGACGGCATAAATGTGTACAAAAGCGATATTTCATGCTATGTTTGGGGATGAATGAACGGAGGCGGGAGATCGATCCGATGAATGTCAAACTGGTCGGAGCGATCATTTCCGGCGATGCTTCAAGCGTGAGATGTGCCGGTGGCAGCGCGAGATCCGGCGCGAAACGTGGCTTTGTTTCGTGTTCTCAGACCGGTCCGCCCCGCCATATCGTAATGATAGACTGTCTATTCAGTATTGGGGGTCGATGGCATGGAGTGGTTGCTGCTGATTCTTCTGTTCAGCGCTTGCTTGGCCGGGTTTGTCTTGTTCCGCCGAAATACGGTTCCGGCTCCGCCGCCCGGCCGTGTCCCGCAGGGAAGGCTGTCCGTCATCATCCCCGCCCGGAATGAAGAGACAAACCTGCCGTTTCTCTTAAGCTCTCTTCAGATTCAGACCCGGCAGCCCTTTGAGGTGATCGTGGTGGATGATTGCTCGGAGGACCGGACGCGAGAAACAGCCGAACGCTACGGCGTGAAGGTGATTGCCGGTTCCCCGCCGCCGGCGGGCTGGACCGGCAAGAACTGGGCGGTCTGGAACGGTTACCGGCAGGCCGCGGGAGACCTCGTCGCCTTCCTCGATGCGGATGTCCGGCTGGCTCCGCACGCCCTGGAGGCGCTGCTGGCGGCCAGAGAAGCCGCGGGCGGCGCGGTCTCCGTCGTGCCCTATCATGTGACCGAGAAGTTTTATGAGAAACTTGCACTCATTTCCAATCTGCTGGGCTTGTTTGCCTTCACCTCTCCTTTGGAGCGGAAGAATCCGAACCAAGGGCTCTACGGCTCCTGCATCGTCGCGTCGCGGGACGATTATGAGCGGGCCAAGGGCCATGAGAGTGTCAGGTCCGAGCTCATGGACGACCTCAAGCTGGGCGCCCAGTTCCGCAAGGCCGGCATCCCGGTGACCAATTATATCGGCAGAGGGACGGTCGCTTTCCGCATGTATCCGGGCGGCATCAAGAGTGAGGTGGAGGGCTTCAGCAAAGGGGCGCTTCTCGGCACCGGCAAGCTGAGGCTCGGGACGACGCTGCTCATCGCCATCTGGCTGATCGGCCTGCTGTTGGCGGAAGCGGCGCCCCTGGCCTTCGCCTTCGCCAGCAGCTGGTGGCTGCCGCTTGCGGCCGGGTACGCGCTCTATACGATTCAGCTCTATTATTTCGTCCGCTACACCGGCCGGTTCGGCAAATGGCTTCCTGCCGTGCACGGACTGAGCGCGGTGTTTTTCCTGTTCATCATGCTCCATTCGATCTATCAGGTCGTTTTCCATGGCCATGTGGCCTGGAAAGGGCGGCAGGTCGAGGTTAGGGGGCGGAGCGGCCGATGATTCTCCTGTGGACGGCGCTGTCGTTTCTGTCCGGTTCGCTCATGTTCTCGTATTGGCTGGGACTGGTCAAAAAGCGCAATCTGAGGGAATACGGGGACGGAAACCCGGGAGCGCTCAACTTGTGGAAAACAGCGGGCTGGGGGTTCGGCCTGGCGGGCGTGGCGCTCGATTTCCTGAAGGGCTACGTTCCGGTGTTCCTGCTGGTCTCGACGGGGGCGGCGTCCGGATGGAATCTCCTCCTTCCCGCGGCCGCGGCGCTGCTCGGGCATATCTTCTCCCCGTTCCTCCATGGAAAAGGTGGCAAGGCGATCGCCGTCACCTTCGGTGTGTGGAGCGCGCTGACGGAATTTCGGGCATCCCTCGCTTATGCCGTCATCCTGGCGCTGCTGCTCGCCGCCGCTCGCGGGCTGGCCAAGGGAAAGCCGATCTCCTCTGACGCGGACGGCTTCCAGGTGGTGCTCGGCATGCTGCTGCTCGCGGTTTTTTTGCTGATGGAAGGATACTCCCGGGCGATTCTCGCGTTCTGGCTGGTCAATGCAGGGCTGCTTGCCTACACGCATCGGAGGGAATTGGTCCGGTTTGCCAAAGCGAACTCTGGCTGGCGGAGGCTGTTGTGAGGGATTCATATTCCATAAAATGGTCTGAGTCTACATAGGGGTGGATGCCCTCATGATATTGTAAAAAAATAACGATATGGGAAATTACTATCTTCCGGGCGGCGGTCGTTGCTCACAAGATAACGTTATTTCATATCATTAAATGTATCTCACGGACGGAAAATTGGGCAGTTTTCGGGAGATAGCGATATGGGAAGGCACTATCTCCGCGCTAATCGCCCTTTTTGCAGTAATAACGCTATTCCAGATCATTAAAATTCCCCGTAACGGCCGACGGCGATTCGGATCAGCCAAGTCGCCTTATTGGCAGCACCAGGAGGAAAACTAATGGCCTTAATAAACGTTGCAAATCTGACCTTTGGCTATGGCGGCAGCTACGATAACATATTTGAAAATGTCAGCTTTCAAATAGATACCGATTGGAAATTGGGGTTTACGGGAAGAAACGGCCGGGGCAAAACCACCTTCCTCAACTTGCTGCTGGGCAAATTGGAATACAGTGGTACAATTTCCGCGCCTGTAAGCTTCGATTATTTCCCATTCCCTGTAGCAAACGAGGAGAATCAGACTCTTGATGTAATCAGCGACATTTTTCCGGACTATCTTCACTGGGAACTGACACGCGAGCTTTCGCTGCTGGACGTTTCCGAGGACGTTTTGTACCGCCCTTTTCATTCCCTGTCCAACGGAGAGCAGACGAAGGTGCTGCTGGCGGCTATGTTTCTTAAGGAGAATCAATTCCTCTTGATCGACGAGCCGACCAACCACCTGGACCGAAACGCCAGAAAGCTTGTCAGCGACTATCTCAAGACCAAGAGCGGCTTTATTCTCGTCTCTCACGACAGATCCTTTCTGGATAACTGCGTCGACCATATTCTATCCATCAATAAAACCAACATAGAAATTCAAAAAGGGAATTTTTCCGAGTGGTGGGAGAATAAAAAAAGGCAGGACAACTTCGAGCTTGCCGAAAACGAAAAGCTAAAGAAAGACATCAAGCGGTTGTCGGAATCGGCCAGACGAACGGGCGATTGGTCGCATGAGGTGGAGAAATCAAAAAACGGAACAAGAAACTCCGGCTCCAAGCTGGATAAAGGCTATGTTGGCCATAAGGCCGCCAAAATGATGAAGCGGTGCATGACAGCGAATTTTGCAAAAATATTGCAACCAAGACGGTTGAGCTTTAATTTGCCGTGGGGATGAGTTTCTGCGTTCCCTCGAAGAGCCAGTTTCATCATGGTATCGGCGAAACCGTTTCGCACAGAACCCCCAGGTCCCCGGGCCTGCGGGTTTCTTTGCTTTCACCGGCGGCGGGGGTTCGTCTTGACAAATTCCCGGAATGGAATAGAATGATGGTAAACTTCCAGTTTACTTTGTTGCATATGGATGAATAATGGAGGCCTGTTCCGTGGGAAGCAAGGAGCGCAAGGAGAAGGAAAGGGAGATTCGCCGCAGCGAGATCATCGACGCGGCGGAAAAGGTGTTCTTTTCCAAAGGGTACGACGCCTCGACAATGGATGATGTAGCCCGGGAGGCCGAGTTCAGCAAGCGAACCGTCTATCTCTACTTCAACAGCAAGGAGCAGATTTATTTCGAGATCATGACGCGCGGCTACCGGCGGCTGATCACTTGTTTGGAGGAAGACATGCAGGAGCTGCGGGCGATGGGCGCTCCCGGCGCCATTGAGGAAATCCAGCAGATGGGACGGACCTTTTATCGGTTCAGCCGGTCCAGCCCGGATTCCTTCGATGCCATCATGGAATATGAGAACGGCGAATTGGATTTTCATAAAGGGGTTCCGGACTCGTCCCGGGAGGAATGCTACGCGCTCGGCGAGCAGGTCATGGGGCAGTTGATCGGCGCTCTTCAGCGGGGCGCGGCGGATGGCTCGCTGCCGGCCGGTCTGGATGCCAAGCAGACGGCGCTCGTTCTCTGGGCGAGCATGGTGGGAGTCTTCAATACTGCCAGGCGCAAGGAAAAATACCTTGCCCATTACTATGGAACCGCGCCGGAGACCTTTGTCCAGGCTGCCTTGGCGCTGTTTGTCCGGTCTATTCAAACGAGTGATGGAGGGAAAAGCCGGTGCACGGAAAAGGAGTGAAGAAAAAGGTGGCCGTGCTCGGTGCAAGCCTAACCGTTCTGTTGGCCGCGGCAGTCAGTGTGGTGCTTCTGGTCAGCGGGATTTTCGAGCAGCCGAAGTATTTGGAGCCTTGGAACAAAACCTACGCGGAGAAGTTCAGCGATCCGCGGGTGCAGCTTGCCGCGCATGGCCTTCTTGCCGCCAACGGGCATAATATGCAGCCCTGGAAAATCCGCCTGGACGGGAAGGATTCGCGGGCATTCTATCTGTACGCGGACAGCGCCCGCATGACCCGCGAGGTCGATCCCCCCTCCCGCCAGATGATGGTGACGCAAGGAGCGTTTCTCGAATACGTCCGGATCGCCGGTGAGGAACGGGGATACCCCGCCGAGATCGGGTTGTTCCCGGAGGGCGGCTACGATGAGACCGATCTGGCCGGCAGCATGAACCAGAAGCCGGTGGCGAAGGTCACCCTGCGTGAGGGCACGCCCGCGAACAATCCGCTCTACGGCGCCATCTTCCTGCCGGATACGAACCGGGCCGCTTACAAGCCGGACCGACTGAGCGAATTGCAAATCAGCACTCTCGCCGGCCTGGCGGGCGGCACGGGAATGGCCGTCCGCATCTATCAGGACGCCGGAAACGTGCAGAAGCTGGGCGATTACGCCATGCGGGCGGCCAAGATTGAAGCGGGGGTGCCGCGGGTGATGGCGGAAGGGGATGCTATTTTCCGCTCCAACGAGTATCAGAAGAACCGCTACCGCTACGGCTACTCCGTCGAGGGACAAGGGACGTCGGGCTTCATGAAGCACCTGCTGCAGGGGATGGTGACGCTGTTTCCTTCGATGAATAGCGGCAAGGCTTCCTCGGAGCGATTCATTCAGTCGGCGCAGGATTCGGTGGATCATACTCCCGCTTACGCCCTGATCGTAAGCCCCGACAACAGCAGGCAAGCCCAAGTGGAGAGCGGCATGCTGTACAGCCGGTTTGTTTTGCAGGCGCATGTCCTGGGCCTTGCGGTTCAGCCGCTCAGCCAGGCGCTGGAGGAATATCCGGAGATGAAGGCCGTCTATGATGAGATCCACCGCACTTATGCGCCGGAGGGCGGGACGATCCAGATGCTTCTGCGCGTCGGCCGGCCGGAGAAGGAAGTTCCCCTCAGCATGCGGCGGGACGTGACGGATCTGCTCGAAGGCCAATGAACCGGGGGAAGGATCGCCCGTGGCAGGACTGGTTGTTCACTTAAGCAATTGATCAATCTCGGAGGCAGAAAGTTTATGAATTCTCCAACCAACCAGCGACAATGTCATGCTACGTTCTGCTTCAGCTTGCGGATCTTTTAATTCAGGCAGTGTATGATTTTGAAGGCCGTCAACATTGAACAGTGAAGAGAACACCTCTGCATTCTCATCGACCACAAATTGAACAGGAACTTCCTTTTTCGTTTCGCCCGACAAAGTAAGCTCATAAACACAAGATACCTTATACCCCTTTACGGAAGGCTTATCGGAGGCGGACACTCTTTCCACTATTAATTGCTTAATGGAATAAGACTTCGCTGGCAAAATGTGCTCCCTATACATGTTAAGATATTTGCTGAAATTGGGATCGGTCTCCTCTTGCTTATTGAGTCGCAACTGATCAGATTCATTCGTATGCCAAGTGATGCGGGCATAGGTTTTTTTAAATTGGTTCTCATTTTCCTGAACGAAGAGAAGCGGCCAATCATCGGCTGAAATACATAAAATCATCGATAAGGAGTCTTGGGGCGCGTTCAATAACGATTCCAACTCAACCTTCTTCTCCATATCCTTGGAAATGGGCTGACTGGACGTTTTTTCGTTATTCTCACATGCGGTTAAAAATGAAATAAGGATGAGGAAGATGATTATCGAGTGATTTTTCATGTCAGGATCATCCTTTCTTTTCCACAATAAATTTTCGGTGATACATGGAAGTTTGACTTGATCACAATAATCCAATTATGGTGGGACCCGCAGAATCACTGATAACTGGAGATATACTTATGCAGTATAGTTCGAAATTAATTTACGGATTAGAATGAAAAAACCAATAACAATATATAAGTTGATCTTAATAAGCTTCGAATGAGCCAGCAAGCGGGTAAGAAAGAGTAACAAACTCGAAGGGGGCATATATAAGTGAAACTAAACCCGAATAGCAATTACGAGGCAGCGATGAAAGAAACAACAAGAACGCGGATGCAATCCAACTCCACTTGGAAGGACAAACCTTTTAAAGAAATCATCGATATTGGGGACACCTGCACCAGATTATCAGAGGGTATTGAAAGGTTATGAAGAAGTCATGATCATGGATAATAGCTTGATCCATCCAGACAAAAGGGGTTGACACTTTTTTAGAAAAACATACTCGAATTCAGTCATTCTTATCAAGTACTGTTTCTTCAACTTATATAAAAAAGGCTCAAACCGAAATCGGTGCTTGATAGAGAGAGCTATCCGATTGGGAATTATCAGGGCAAGATGTTTTTCTCGGCAAATCCCTCAATGAAATAAGGGGCAAAAACCAGGCTGTCGAGAAAGTCCATTACCCATGAATTTCGGTGAGAGAAAGCCTTATAACTCAAGGATTTAACAATCCATGATTCTCAAAAAAACTACTTACTCGACAGTCTGCAAAAAACACCTCTATTTCAAAATAGTCCTTAATTACCTGGTGGCGTCAATCACTGACTTTTAAGATGAGCTACTTTTAAAGTACTATTTTCTTTTTTCAGCTCAAAAAATGTGACAAACTCAACTTAACTTGTTTCATGGTAAGTTGAGTTTGCCTTTTTTGGTTTATTACCTACGAACGGCTGCTTGAATTTCAGCTACTTTTTCATCAGTCAATTTAAAGTATTTTTTGAAATTAGTAAGAGTTCTGTCTTTTTGTTCAAGGGAATTGAACCAGCTATTAAATTTCGCACTTTCTACGTAGTTAATCAGACTATCTTCAAAATAATATTCTGGGTTATCAATATCAAGTTCTTCTTGAGTGCTTTCTTCGATGGTTTGATTATCCGCAGTATAAGCGCTAGTAAACATGTAAGGCCAAAATCTTGTAGGATTTATCGTGTTGTATTGATCCATCTGTCCACCGTTGTAGGTACCCGCGTTATTAACATCAAAGTGAAGATGGTAGGGAACCCCTCCAGTATTTCCAGATACCCCAATCTTAACGCCATTATTCACACTTTGCCCAGTAGAGACAAGTTTGGAGGAAAGGTGCAAATACCGTGCTACAAGTTTTTTCCCACTGGTCGGATCTACATTATTTGTTTCGAGAGCAATATACATTGCTCCATCGCTGAAAGTACCTGCGCTCATGATCGTACCTGTCTGAGCAGCAGTTACATCCTGCAAATAAACACCAATATCAAAGCCTTTGTGAAATTCTTGAACGCCATTAATGGTTCTCCAGCCATAAGGACTTGTAACAGTTGTGTTCGTAGTCACCCATTGCCAACCCATTTGGGAATAAGGATTGTCGGGATCGCTCTGTGGTGTCTCGGTGGATGCAGAGACATTAGTAACTCCAAGAACAAGGGCTAAAACAGATGACAAAAAAATAGATTTTTTCAAACAAATACCTCCTAAGTAATATTATGTATTACAATAACTATGTTACTAAGAATTTTCAATTTGTCAACTATATTTTGATAAAACTAGTCTTTTTCCAAATATCGTCCATTTGAATTCGTTACTTACATGAACGTTCAGCGCATGAAAAAGTAGCAGTCGATCTCAAAAAATTTCTTGAGATTATTTCTGCCTGAGTATGTGGATAACAAAATGCATCAAAAAGAACCCTTTCTCAGATCCACCCTGAGAGAGGGTTCTTTGTCAAATGTGCTAACAAGCTGCTCTTACACGCCATCAGGCCGGAATATGGCGATCATGGAGTCAGCAGGGTGACACTGTACAATTATTAATTATTTTGCCTTCAAGGACGAGATCCTCACTCTATCTGCCCAGAAGAGAACTATTATCCACTTCCGGCTGCATAACGAAGTACCGGACGAAAAGACGTCGGACCAGCCGCTCTTGGTGAAACTCCAAGAGCTGATCCTCCCTCACATTCACTTTTTACTTCGACGAGTAGTTCCTCGAGGATTTCCGGCTGCACAAGCACCTTTTCAGAAAAATCTCCCCGTTCGGGCAATGTCATTAAGTTAAGGCGCAGGGCCAAAAATCAAGAACAAGAGCAGGTTATCGAAAAGATAGCCCGCTCTTTTTTTGCATGAAAAAGGAAAAAAAAGGCTTGACAAGCAGATGAAAGTGTGTGGCGAAGCCCCTTGAAAAAACGAGGAGGTTACGCCAATGAACGAGTACGCCAATTCGCTAAAAGAAACGCTGACATCCCTCATACGAGAAATGTCAGCCGCACCAGCACCTTATGTCAAAAACCCTGAAAAAGATTTTACCCGAAAGAAAAAGCTGCCCTTTGAAACGGTTATGCAACTCCTGATCTCCATGGGGGGCAACAGCCTATATAAGGAACTCTTGGAATCGCAGGGCTATGACGTAAACACCGCAACCACTTCTGCTTTTGTCCAACAGAGGAATAAAATCCTACCGTCTGCTGTAGAATTCTTGTTTCACGCATTTACGCAATCGTATACGGATATCAAGGACTACCGAGGGTATCGACTACTTGCCGTTGACGGTTCGGATTTGCATATCGCAACGGACTTTGCGGACACGGACACCTATTTTCAAAGTCAACCGAACACGAAAGGCTATAGCCTTCTGCATTTGAACGCAGCCTATGACTTGTACAACAGACTTTACGTGGATGCCCTTGTTCAGCCACGAAGGTGGTGCAACGAGGGAAGGGCGCTGGCTGCTATGGTTGACCGTTCCCCCATCAAGGGCAAAACCATTGTTACGGCCGATCGAGGGTATGAAAGCTACAACAATTTCGCGCATCT
>Ga0255334_1000154_pt1 | contig 73203 bp, 62 predicted proteins | sample EtOH5_35cm_T3_12_FD_202080 | JGI IMG/M metagenome (GOLD analysis project Ga0255334, IMG submission 202080) | Sandy soil microbial communities from University of British Columbia, Vancouver, Canada - EtOH5_35cm_T3_129 | ecosystem: Engineered > Artificial ecosystem > Sand microcosm > Unclassified ...
CGTCGCGGTCGATCGGCTTGAGGTAGGCCTGCACGGTGCTCGGGCAGGTACAGGGGGCGGTTGCTTCGGTCATGAGATGCTCCATTCGAGGGGTCGAGCGACGGGGCGCCGCTCTGCGGGTTCGAAGGGGATATCGCAACCGCTGTGCCAGATTGCCAGGCAGTCGCAGAATTCGATTTTTATCGCTTATTTTTCAATAAGTTAGGAATTTAAAAGGGCTGCAGAGGCAACGTAAGGAAGGTCCGTCGAGCCGATAGCTGGCCGGCACAATGTAGACATTGTCAACATTTAGTTTTCATTTCGAGCAAGACGAAATCGGTTCCGCAGTCCGGTCGTCGTTCGTCGGATTTATCCCCGGATACCGCTACGCTTGTCCCCCTCGCCTTTACCGGGCCGACGTTCGATTGCATGATCCCCTGACGCCTGCTGCAGCGCAGCCGGCGCCATCCGCGCCCGCCTCGCGGCCCCCCGGGGCCGCATCAAGCGCTCGTGCCCGCTCAGACATCGAACCGGAACCGGCCGGATGGCCGCGCTTCGTGGGCGTCCGTGCGCAGCCGGCGCTAGAGGGTGGGCATGACCCGATCCATCCTCACCACAAGATGTAACCGCTGTCATGACCTCTCCCACGCACGAACGCCGTGCCGAATCCGTCACCTTCGGCATCGGTCGCTACACCCTGACTCCCTTCGTCTTCATCGGCATCGTCGTGATGTCGCTGGTATTCGCCCCCACCGTCGGCGACCTGGTGCCTTCCGCCAGCAGAAGCAGCACGCTCGCGGAGATCGCCTGCTCCTCCCAGTCGCTGACCTTCGCCATCCTGGTCGCGCTGTCCTGCTTCGTCATGACCGGCATCGGCAACAGCCCCTACGCCCGCCATGCCGGCACGGTCCGCGCCTGCCTCGGCGGCTTCCTCGGCGCCAACGTCGCCTCCCTGCTCCTCCCGCTCTTCGGCGGCTAGCCGCGGCTGCCACGACCGGCGACGGACCGCCGCTTCCCTGCTATTCCTGGGCGGATATCTTCTGCCAGCGGTAGTTGAACTGCCGTGCGGTGAGGCCGAGCAGCTGGGCGGCGCGGGACTTGTTGCCGCCGCAGCGGGCCACCGCCCCGCGCAGCTCTTCGGCGGAGTGGGAACTGGCCGCCACATAGGGACGCACCACCTCCATGCCGGTGAAAGGCATGGCCGGCGGCAGCGCCACCGCCGGCATGGGTGCGGACACGGGGGCCGGCGCCGGGGTTTCGCCGGCCATCCCCGGGAGGAAGCGCTCGACGTCGGCGGCGGTCAGCGGCGAGTGGTCGGTGAGCAGCACCATGCGCTCGATCAGGTTGGACAGCTCGCGGATGTTGCCCGGCCAGCCGTGGGCCTGCAGCCGCTCGATCGCCGCCGTGCTGAAGCTGACGTTGCGCTGGTTGGCCTGGTTGGTGCGGCTGAGGAAGTGCAGCGCCAGGGCCGGGATGTCCTCGCGCCGGCTGGCCAGCGACGGCAGGTGGATGGGAATCACGTTGAGCCGGTAGTAGAGATCCTGGCGGAAGGTGCCGCGGCCGACCTCGGCGGCCAGGTCGCGGTTGGTCGCCGCCACCAGTCGCACGTCGACGCGCACCTCGCGCTTGCCGCCCAGGCGGGTGATGGTGCCCTCCTGCAGGGTGCGCAGCAGCTTGGTCTGCATGCCCAGCGGCAGCTCGCCGATCTCGTCGAGGAAGATGGTGCCGCCGTCGGCCTGCTCGAACCAGCCGGCCCGCGCCGTCTGCGCGCCGGTGAAGGCGCCGCGCTCGTAGCCGAACAGCTCGGATTCGAACAGGGTGTCGGGAATCGCCGCGCAGTTGACCCGGATGAACGGCTTGTCGCGGCGCGGGCTGGCCAGGTGCAGGGCGCGGGCGAACAGCTCCTTACCGGTCCCCGACTCGCCCAGGAGCAGCACGCTGGCGGTGGCGTCGGAGACCCGCTCCAGCTCGGAGATCGCCCGCAGCAGCTGCGGCGAGCTGCCGATGATGCCGTAGCGGCTGGTGCGCGTCTCCAGGGCTCGCGAGAGCATCTCGTTGCGCTGGCGCAGCGCCTCGGTCTTCTCCTCCACGTAGGTCTGCAGATGGAGGATCTGCCCGGTCAGGGTGGCGAGGATGCGCAGGATGCTGAGGTCGTCGGAGAGCGGCCGGGCGCGCCGGCGGATGCGGTGGCAGGCGAGCACGCCGACGGTCTTCTGGTCGATCCGGATCGGCAGGGCGATGAAGGAGACCGCGCCGGCCGGCAGCTTGCTGCGCTCGATCATGCGCCCGAGGAACAGCGGGTCCTTGTCGATGTCCTGCACGATGATCTGCTGCCCGCGGGCCAGCACCAGGCCGGTGATGCCTTCGTCCAGGGCATAGCGGCCGCGGGAGATCTCGTCGCGGGTCAGGCCGTAGGCGTAGCGGATGCTGCCGCTCTTGCCGGACTCGTCGAGCAGCACGATGCGCCCGCGGTTCAGCCCGAGCAGTTCCGACAGCAGGTGCAGCATCTCGTAGAGCACCGCCTCCGGCGAGAGGTCCTTGCCCATCAGCGCCGTCACCTGCTGCAGCAGCAGCATCTCCTGGGAGCGCCAGAACGCCGGGGAGGTTTCCAGCTCGTGCTCGGCGGTCGAAATATCCGTCATGCTCGGCCCTTGTCGCGGAATCGGAGTCCGAACAGTAAGGCATAACGCCGGCGGATACGAGTGGCGCCGGCCCCGCGTACCGCCGGCAGGCGTTGGGATCTGACGTCCTAAGCTAAGAACCAAAAAGTATTTAATGTATTTTTATTAGATCAATTAGATTGATCTAACCGGACCACCGGACATCAGGCAATTCACGCTCAGTCCCTGTTCCGGCCTCTTTCGGCCGGGCGACGCAACCATACGGTGAAGAGGAGTTTCCCGTGTCGCTCATCCGCCCCGCCTCGACCGCCTCCCCGCTCGCCCGGCGCGAACCCCGTGCGAGCCGCCTGTCCGCCTCCGGCGCGCCGACCGCATCCTGCGGGACGCTCCCCTCCACCTCGCATTCGTAGGCATCGCCATGCAACTGCTGACCCTGCCCCCTTCCCCGGCCCTCGCCACCTCGATCCGCGCCACAGCGCAGGTGTTCGAGGATCCCAAGTCGAAAGCCCTGCTCGCCCACCTGCAGCAGGTCGCGCCGAGCGACGCCAGCGTGCTGATCATCGGCGAGACCGGTACCGGCAAGGAGCTGGTCGCCCGCCACCTGCACAACCTCAGCGCCCGCCGCCAGGGGCCCTTCGTCGCGGTGAACTGCGGCGCCTTCTCGGAGAGCCTGGTGGAGGCGGAGCTGTTCGGCCACGAGAAGGGCGCCTTCACCGGCGCCCTCAGCGCCAAGGCCGGCTGGTTCGAGGAGGCCAACGGCGGCACCCTGTTCCTCGACGAGATCGGCGACCTGCCGCTGCCGATCCAGGTCAAGCTGCTGCGCGTGCTGCAGGAGCGGGAAGTCGTGCGCCTGGGTTCGCGCAAGAGCATCCCGATCAACGTGCGGGTGCTGGCGGCGACCAACGTGCAGCTGGAGAAGGCGATCAACGCCGGCAACTTCCGCGAGGACCTGTACTACCGCCTCAACGTGGTGACCCTGAACATCAGCCCGCTGCGCGAGCGGCCGGGCGACATCCTGCCGCTGGCCCGCCACTTCATCGCCGAATACCGGCGCCGCCTCGGCTACGGCGAGATCGTCCTGGCCGAGGAGGCCCGGGAGAAGCTGGTCGGCCACTCCTGGCCGGGCAACATCCGCGAGCTGGAGAACGTCATCCACCACACCCTGCTGATCTGCCGCGACAGCGCGATCCGCGCCCAGGACCTGCACCTCTCCAGCCTGCGCCTGGAGCGCCGGGAGGACAGCGGCCCGCCGCCGGACGAGTCGGCCGACGCGCTCCTGCAGCACGCCTTCCTCAAGCTGTTCGAAGAACAGAACGGCGCCCTCCACGAGAAAGTGGAGGAAGCCCTGCTGCGCACGGCCTACCGCTTCTGCCACCACAACCAGGTGCACACCGCCAACCTGCTCGGCCTCAGCCGCAACGTGACCCGCGCCCTGCTGATCAAGATCGGCGAGCTGGTGGTGAACAAGCGCCGGCCGCTGCAGAGCGCGCCGAACCGGGACGTGCAGCTGTCCATCTGAGCGCCTCGCTCACTCCCGCCCGGCGCGGCCGCGGCTGCGCCGGTAGGCCCCGGGCGGAACCCCGACCAGGGCATCGAAGGCGCGGGTGAAGGCGGCCACCGACTGGTAGCCGACCGCCTCGGCCACCTCCGCCACCGCCCGCCCCTCCTTGAGCAGCCGACAGGCTTCGCGCATGCGCAGACCGAGCAGCACCTGCCCGGGCGTCTGCCCGCTCAGCTCGTGGAAACGCTTGGCGAAGGCGGCACGCGACAGGCCGCTGCAGGCGGCCATCCGCTCCAGCGTCCAGCCCTGCGCCGGCGCGGCGATCAGCTGCTGCAGCAGCCCGGCGAAGGCCGGCTGGCGGGCCAGCGCCAGCAGCCCGCGCAGCTCGCCGGACTCCGCGCCGTGCTGGCGCAGCACGTAGAGGAACAGCAGCTGGCTCAGGCGCTCAAGCACTCCGGCCGAAGGTCCCTGCGGGCGGGCGCACTCGGCGAGGATCAGCTCGAACAGGCAGCGCGCCGGCGCCAGCGCGGGATCGCCGGCGCGCAGCAGCAGGCAGGTGGGCAGCGAATCGACGATCAACTCGCTCAGGCCCGGGTGGAAGTGGAAGAAGCCGCAGACCAGGCCGACGCCGTCCTCGGCCTGCACGTCCAGCGGCGCCATCTGCCCGTGCGGCGCGGCGCAGGCAGCTTCGGCGCTGGCCTCGCCGGACAGCCGGTACGGCACGTCGCGCAGGATGAACAGCGCGTCGCCGGCCTCCAAGGGCTGCGGGGCCCGGTCTTCGAGATGCAGCCAGCAGCGGCCCTGCACCAGCAGGTGGAAGCTGGCCCGCGCCAGGCCCTGGGTGCTGGCGTGCCAGCCGCCGCAGTAGCGGCCCACGTGGAACAGGCTGGCGTCCAGCTCCAGGCTCTCTAATAACCAATCGATAAGAGGCATGGACGAATTCATCTAATCGAAAGACTCCAGAGCAAGTGAATGCAACTTTAGAATATAGATCATATTTTTTATAACCAAGAGAATTAGCACCTCCGTTCTCTGCCAGGAGTTGTTCCCATGTCCCGCGTCCCCCTGCAAACCCTCGAAAGCGCCCCGGCCGAAGCCCGTCCCTTCCTGGAGAATGCGCTGAAGAACTCCGGCTTCGTACCCAACCTGCTCGCCGTGCTGGCCAATGCGCCGGCGGCCCTGGAGACCTACGTCACCGTCTCCGGCCTGAACGCCAAGGCCAGCCTGAGCCTGCCCGAGCGCGAGGTGGTCCAGCTGGTGGCCGCCACCACCCACGGCTGCGCCTTCTGCGTCGCCGGCCACACCGCCGTCGCCACCAACAAGGCCAAGCTGCCGGCCGAGGTGATCGAGGCGCTGCGCGCCCGCGGCGAGCTGCCGGACGCGCGCTACGAGGCGCTGGCCGAGTTCACCAGCCAGGTGATCGCCACCCGCGGCAACGTCGCCGACGCCGACTATGCCGCCTTCCGCGCCGCCGGTTTCGGCGAGGCCCAGGCCCTGGAGGTGATCCTCGGGGTCAGCCTGGCGACCCTGTGCAACTTCGCCAACAGCTTCGCCCGCACCCCGCTCAACCCCGAGCTGGAGCGCTATCGCTGGGACGCCGCCGACGCCTGAGCCGCCGCACCATCGCTGCCGAGGAGACAACGACCATGCTGGATACCGATCTGAGCCGCTGGCTCGATGCCGAAGCCGACGACCTGGACCGCGGCCTGCGCGATGCCGAGGAAGTCCTGCCGCAGCTGGCCGCCGCCGGCCTGTTCGGGCTGGGCGTGGAGCAACGCCTCGGCGGCGCCGGCGACGACATCCGCGCGGCGGTGCGGGCCATCGCCGCCGTCGCCGGCCACTCGCTGACCGCCGCCTTCGTGCTCTGGGGCCAGCGCACCTTCATCGAATACCTGCTGCACACCGACAACGCCGCCCTGCGCGAGCGCCTGCTCGGCGAGCTGCTGAGCGGCGAGCTGGCCGGCGCCACCGGCCTGTCGAATGCCATGAAGTACCTCTCCGGCATCGAGGAGCTGGGCGTGCGCGCCGCGCCGAACACGGCCGGCTGGCGCCTGAACGGCCGCCTGCCGTGGGTCACCAACCTGCGCCGGAGCGGCTTCGTGGTCGCCGCCGCGGTCGAGCTGCCGGGCAGTGCCCCGTTCATCGCCGCCATCCCCGACGACTTGGCCGGCCTCGCCCGCAGCGAGGATCTGCAGCTGCTCGGCCTGCAGTCGAGCAACACCGCGGCGCTGCAGATCGACGCCCTGCAACTGGAGCGCGACTGGCTGCTGGCCGGCGACGCCCGCCAGTACCTGCCGCGCGTTCGCCCCGGCTTCCTCGGCCTGCAGTGCGGCATGACCATCGGCCTGACCCGCCGCTCGCTGCAGGAGGTCGAGGGCCAGCTGGCCGCCGGCCGCTCGGTGCTGGAGGCGGACTGGCGCGACTTGCGCGCACGGCTCGAACGGTGCGTCGCAGAACTCGAACAGGGCCTGTGCGCCGGGCGCTTCCTGGGCGAGCCGGCCAGCCTGTTCCGGCTGCGCATCGCCCTCGCCGAACTGGCCGGGCAGGCGGTGCAGCTGGAGCTGCAGGCCAGCGGCGGCAAGGCCTATCTGCAGCAGCACGGCGCCGGCTTCGCCCGCCGTCTGCGCGAGTCGGCCTTCGTGCCGATCGTCACCCCCAGCCTGGTCCAGCTGCGCGGCGAGCTGCAGCGTCAGGCCGCGGGAGCCGGCGCATGACGGCGCCCGTCCTGCAGGCCGCCGGCATCGCCCTCGGCTACGGTGGGCGCCGCGTGCTGGAGCGCTTCGACCTGGGCCTGCGTGCCGGCGAGGTGGTGACCCTCCTCGGCCCCAGCGGGGTCGGCAAGTCCAGCCTGCTGCGCGTGCTGGCCGGCCTGCAGGCGCCGCTGGAAGGCGAGGTGCGCCTGTTCGGCGAGCCGCTCGCCGGCCCGCATCCGCGGGTGGCGGTAGCCTTCCAGGCCCCGTCGCTGCTGCCCTGGCTGAGCCTGGAGCAGAACGTCGCCTTCGGCCTCGACTTCAAGCACCAGCCCCGGCGCAACGCCGCCGAGCGCGCCGCCAGGGTCGATACGGCCATCGCCGCGGTCGGCCTGCAGCACTCCCGCGGTCGCTACCCGAGCGAGCTGTCCGGCGGCATGGCCCAGCGCACCGCGCTGGCCCGCTGCCTGGCCCGCGAGCCGCACGTGCTGCTGCTCGACGAACCCTTCGGCGCGCTGGACGAGGTGACCCGCGCCGACATGCAGCAGTTGCTGCTGACGATCGTCCGCGAGCGCAACACCACCGCGGTGCTGATCACCCACGACATCGATGAGGCCCTGCTGCTTTCCGAACGCATCCTGCTACTGGGCGGAACCCCGGCGCAGGCGCTCGGCGAGTGGCACGTCGACCTGCCGCAGCCCCGCGCGGAGCTGGTCGACGAGCTTGGCCAGTTGCGCATCGACATTCTCAAAACCCTACGGCGGGCGAGCCGCAGCCACGACTCCCACACTTCCAGCGCCGGAGACTTGCCATGTGCAACGACTGCAACGACCCCATCCACTCGCGCCGCGACTTCCTCAAGCTGAGCGCCCTGCTCGGCGCCGGCGCCGCCCTGCCGCTGCTCGCCAGCCTGCAGGCGCGCGCCGCCGCCGAACCCGACGCGCCGGTGCGCATCGGCTACCTGCCGATCACCGACGCCGCACCGCTCCTGGTGGCGCACAACAACGGCCTGTTCGAGGCCGAGGGCATCCGCTCCGAGCGCCCGGTGCTGCTGCGCAGCTGGGCGCAGGTGATCGAGGCGTTCCTCTCCGGGCAGGTCAACGTCATCCACCTGCTGGCGCCGATGACCGTGTGGGCGCGCTTCTCCAGCAAGGTGCCGGCCAAGGTGGTGGCCTGGAACCACGTGGGCGGCTCCGGGCTGACCGTCGCCCCCGGCATCCATGAGGTGAAGCAGCTTGGCGGCCAGTCGCTGGCCATTCCCTTCTGGTACTCGATCCACAACGTGGTGCTGCAGCAGTTGCTGCGCGACGGCGGCCTGACCCCGGTGAGCAGGCCGGCCGGCGCCGCCATCGCCGCCCACGAGGTCAACCTGGTGGTGCTGCCGCCCTCGGACATGCCGCCGGCGCTGGCCAGCGGGCGGATCGCCGGCTACATCGTCGCCGAGCCGTTCAACGCCCTGGCCGAGAACCTCAAGGTCGGGCGCATCCAGCGCTTCACCGGCGACGTCTGGCGCGACCACGCCTGCTGCGTGGTGTTCATGCACGAGCACGATCTGAACAACCGGCCCGAGTGGGCGCAGAAGGTGGTCAACGCCATCGTCAAGGCCCAGCTGTGGACCCGCGCGCACCGCGAGGAGGCCGCCCAGCTCCTGTCCAAGGACGGCGCCAACCGCTACACCCCGCACGCCCCGGAGGTGCTACGCCGCGTGCTGGCCCCGGCGGCCGACGAGCGCGCCCAGTACCTGGCCAGCGGCGCGATCCGCCACCAGGATTGGGACGAGAAGCGCATCGACTTCCAGCCCTACCCGTTCCCCAGCTACACCGAGGAGCTGGTGCGCCGCCTGAAGGACACCCTGATCGAGGGCGACAAGGGTTTCCTCGCCACCCTCGACCCGCAGCAGGCCGCCCGCGAGCTGGTCGACGACCGCTTCGTGCGCAACAGCCTGGCGGCGGTCGGCGGCCTGGCCGCCTTCGGTCTGCCCGAGGGCTTCGAGCGCCGGGAGGAGATCAGCGTTTGAACGCCGTGAAACGCTCCGCCCTGCCCTGGCTGCTCGGCCTGGGCGGGCTGTTCCTCCTGTTCGGCCTGTGGTGGCTGGGAGTGACCCTGTTCGGCGCCGGCGACGGTCTGGCCACGCTGTTCTCGCCGCAGGCCACCCTGGCCAGCCTCATCGAGCTGCTCGGCCGCAGCGAGCTGTACCAGCACGTCGGCGTCAGCCTGCGGCGCATCCTGGTCGGCCTGTCCCTGGCGCTGCTGGTCGGCGTGCCGCTGGGCCTCTTGGTCGGCGCCTGGCGCAACCTGGAATGGGCGACCACCCCGGCCTTCCAGTTCCTGCGCATGATCTCGCCGCTGTCGTGGATGCCGGTGGCGGTGATGCTGATGGGCGTCGGCGACCGGCCGATCTACTTCCTGCTGGCCTTCGCCGCGGTCTGGCCGATCCTGCTCAACACCGCCGCCGGGGTGAAGAGCCTCGACCCGCGCTGGCTGCAGCTGACCCGCAGCCTCAGCGCCACGCGCCGGGAAACCCTCACCCAGGTGGTCCTGCCCGGCGTGCTCGGCCACGTGCTGACCGGCGTGCGCCTGGCCATCGGCATCCTCTGGATCGTGCTGGTGCCCTGCGAGATGCTCGGGGTCAGCGCCGGCCTCGGCTACTACATCCTCGACACCCGCGACCGCCTGGCCTACTCGGAGCTGATGGCCATGGTCCTGCTGATCGGCGTGCTCGGCTTCTGCCTCGACGCCGCCGCCCGCGCCTTGTACCGGCGCTGGAGCCACGCGCCGGGCTGAGCCCGGCGCCTACTCCTCCTCGTCGGCGCCGCGCCCGCGGCGGAACAGCGGGCGCGGCTCCAGCACCGAGCGGCCGTACAGCACGCTGATCCCCTGCAACCCCTTGAGCGCGTCGCTCACCGACTTGTCCTCGCGCACGGCGAAGGCGTCGAAGCCGCACTGGCGCATGTGGCTGAGCTGGTCGCGCAGCACGTCGCCGACCGCACGCAGCTCGCCCTGCCAGCCCAGGCGGGTGCGCAGCAGGTAGGCCTGGCTGTAGGCGCGGCCGTCACGGAAGCTGGGGAACTCCAGGGCGATCAGCGGCAGGCCGGCCAGCCAGGGCGCCAGCGCCTCCGGCTCGTCGTCCGGGGCCAGCCACAGGCCGTCGCGGGTGTCGGCGCGGCCCTCGAGCACCGCCTCGCTCTGCCGCTGCCGCCACAGCGCCAGCGGCAGCAGCAGCGGGCCCTCCGGCAGCGGCTCGGCGGGCTCGCGCACCCAGCTCCAGGGATCGTCGGCGACGATGCGGGCGCCCTCGGTGCCCAGCTTGATCAGGTTCCTCATGCCGGCAGCTCCTCGCGGTAGACCCGCTCCTTGAACGGCTCCAGACCGATGCGCCGGACGGTGTCGACGAAAGGCTCGTCGCCCTCGCGGTAGGCGAGGAAGGTCTCCACCAGCCGCTCGATCACGTCGGGGATCTGCCCGGCCTCGAACGACGGGCCGATCACCCGGCCCAGCGCGCTGGCCTTGCCCTGGGCGCCGCCGATGGTCAGCTGGTACCACTCGCTGCCGTTCTTGTCGACGCCGAGGATGCCGATGTTGCCGATGTGGTGGTGGCCGCAGGCGTTCATGCAGCCGGAGATGTTCAGGCTCAGCTCGCCCAGATCGTGCAGGTGGTCGAGGTCGGCGAAACGCTCCTGGATGGCCTGGGCGATGGGGATCGACTTGGCGTTGGCCAGCGCGCAGTAGTCGCCGCCGGGACAGGCGATGATGTCGGTGAGCAGGCCGACGTTGGGCGTGGCCAGGCCCAGCTCCTGCGCTCGTAGCCACAGGGCGTACAGGTCGGCCTTGCGCACGTCCGGCAGCACCAGGTTCTGCTCGTGGGCGACGCGGATCTCGCCGAAGCCGTAGCGTTCGGCCAGTTCGGCGACGCCCTCCATCTGTTCCGCGGTGACGTCGCCGGGCGGTGCGGCCGGCCCCGGCTTGGTGGAGAGCACCACCGCAGCGTAGCCCGGCACCTTGTGCGCCTGCAGGTTGCGCGCCGCCCAGCGGGCGAAGGCCGGATCGCCGGCCAGCGCGCTGCCGTAGGCGAGGTCGGCGTCGTCCAGCGTCGCGTAGGCCGGCGGGGTGAAGAAGGCGGCGACGCGGCGGTACTCGGCCTCAGTCAGCTCGGCCGGGCCGTCCTTGATGTGCCGCCACTCCTCCTCCACCTCGCGGGAGAAGGCCTCGACGCCGAGCGCCTTGACCAGGATCTTGATCCGCGCCTTGTACTTGTTGTCGCGCCGGCCGTAACGGTTGAACACCCGCAGGATGGCCTCGACGTAGGACAAGAGATGGCGCCAGGGCAGCGCCTCGCGCACCTGCTGGGCGAGGATCGGCGTGCGCCCGAGGCCGCCGCCGACCATCACCCGCAGCATCAGCTCGCCGGCTTCGTCGCGGTAAAGGTAGAGGCCGATGTCGTGCATCATGATCGCAGCGCGGTCCTGCTCGGCCGAGCAGATGGCGATCTTGAACTTGCGCGGCAGGTAGAGGAATTCCGGGTTGACCGTCGACCACTGGCGGAGGATCTCGGCCAGCGGGCGCGGATCGAGCAGCTCGTCGGCGGCCACTCCGGCGAAGGCCTCGGTGGTGATGTTGCGCACGCAGTTGCCGGAAGTCTGGATGGCGTGCATCTCGACTTCGGCCAGGCGTTCGAGGATGTCGCCGACCTGCTCCAGCTCGATCCAGTTGAACTGGATGTTCTGCCGGGTGGTGAAGTGGCCGTAGCCGCGGTCGTGGTGGCGGGCGATGTGCGCCAGGGTGCGCAGCTGATCCGCCGACAGGGTGCCGTAGGGAATCGCCACGCGCAGCATGTAGGCGTGCTTCTGCAGGTACAGGCCGTTCTGCAGGCGCAGCGGCAGGAACTCCTCCTCGCTCAGCTCGCCGCTCAGGCGCCGCGCGATCTGGTCGCGGAACTGCGCGACGCGCTCGAGCACCAGGGCGCGGTCGTAATCGTCGTATCGGTACATGGGCCACCTCGTCCGGCCGGCCCGCGCCGGACGCGGCGACATGCCGGGACGGGAGCGGGTCATCAGGGCGAGCGACTATGCCGCGGCCAACGGGGCGAAAACAGCGGCAGATGGCGCGCAAAACAGCGGATCAGATCGGTGCGCCGGAGGCCGCCCGGCGGCAGGACGCGCGCCCTAGGCCTGGCGGCGGCGAGCGCCCCGCGGCGCCTGCCCGCGCGTTGCCAGCCAGCAGAGGATCGACCCGGCGCAGACCATGGATGCGCCCTGCCAGAACGACAGCGACAGCGGGGTACGCAACAGCATAGCGGCCAGCGCCGCGGAACAGACCGGCGTGAAATACGAGGCGCCGGCCAGGAGCGTGACATTCCCGTGCAGGATGCCGACATTCCAGGCCGCATAGCCGAAGCCCATCGCGGCGGCGGCCAGGGCAAGGTCGACCAGCGCTGGGAAGCTGAAGTCCAGGGTATCCCCGCCCGCGGCCAGGTATCGGGCCCACAGCGCCAAGGCCGTCAGCATGAAGAACAGCGTGACGCCATTCTTGCCGCCGGCGATTCGCGTGGTCACGGTGCAATAGGCCGCCCAGATCATCGCGCCGGCGAAGGCCAGCCCGTAACTGTGGGGATTGTCCTGGATATTGGCGATCATCCCGGAAAGGTCCGGCCCCTGCTCTCCGCCGAGAATCCAGCAGACCCCGAGCATGGCCAAGGCGAAACCGGGGACGATCAGCAGGTTGGCGGTCTGCTTGTTGAACACCGTCGCGGACAGGATGGTGAAGGCGGGCCACAGATAGTTGACCATGCCGACCTCGATGGCTTGCCGGCTGCTGTGGGCATGACCGATTGCCAGGACAAGGCATGACTCATACGAAACGAACAGGAGGCTGCCCCAGAAGAGATAGCGCCGGGGAATCTCGCGGATGTTCGGCAAGCCGACCGTGAGCAGGAGCAGGACCGATGCCACGGTATAGATCATGGCGGCTCCGCCGGTCGCCCCGAGACTTTCGCTGACGCCGCGAACCAGCCCGACGATCGAGCTCCACAACAAAACGGCAATCAGCCCGATGAGCGTCGCCTTTCCACTACTGCCTTGCATGCTGCCCTGCTTGAATCCTGCATTCGATTAGGTAAGGGGGCCATCACGCCCCCGGTCGATGGCTTCCGACGACGAACGAAGGCCACGCCCATCGTCGCCGGACCTGTCCGCGCCGCCGCGATACGCCGCCGCTCAGTAGGCGCTGGCGAAGTCGACCTCCCCACGCAGCGGCGCGCCGGCCGCCAGGTGCGCCAGATTGTCGAGGAACAGCCGGGCCAGCGCGACCGGCACCAGCGGGCCGGCGATGTGTCCGGTCAGCGTCAGCCCCGGCGCCGTCCAGAACGGATGCTCCGCCGGCAGCGGCTCCTCGCGGAACACGTCGAGCACCGCGCCGGCCAGCCGCCCGTCGCGCAGCGCGCCCAGCAGCGCCGAATCCACCACCGCGCTGCCCCGCCCCACGTTGACGAACAGCGCGCCCGGCGCGACGGCGCGGAAGAGGCGCTCGTCGTAGACATCGGCGGTCTGCGCCGTGTCCGGCAGGATGTTGACGATGTAGTCGGCCGCGGCGGCCTCGGCGTGCAGCTCATCGAGACCGACGACCCGCTCGAAGGGCGCGAGCGGGCGGGGCCGCTGGGCGATGCCGGTCAGGCGCAGGCCGAAGAGCACCAGCAGGCTGGCCACCTCGCGGCCGATCTCGCCGGCACCGACGATCAGCAGCCGGCGCCCGCTCAGGCTGCCGGGAATCCGCGCATCCCAGCGGCGTTGCCGCTGGCTTTCCCGGCGCGCGGGCAACTGCTGCTCGTGGGCGAGCAGATGGGCGAGCAGATACTCGGCGATCGGCTGGCCGAACACCCCCACGGCGCGGCTCAGCCGGTAGTCGCGCGGCAGATCCACCGCCAGCAGCGGCCGGTAGCCCGCCCAGGTCGACTGCAGCCACTGCGGACGCAGCCCGGCGCGCAGCAACGGCACCAGCCGGTCCGGCTCGCCCAGCCAGACCGTGCAGCGGCGCACGGCCTGCGCCGCGGAGCCCGCGTCGATCAGTTCGAGGTCGCTGCGCACGGCGTGCAGCGCGGCGCGCAATTCGGGGTTGCGGGCATCGGCGAGAAGGATGGGGCCCATCGCGGGGGCTCCTGAAGTCGGCGGGTTAGGGCCACGACTATACCTAGCCACGGCGCCGCCCCGAAACACGCTGCCCGTCATCTGATCCGCTTTTTTCGCATAGATCTGAGTCTGTTTCCCGCTCAGCCCGGCGTCGATCATGCCCGCATCTTTTGTAGGCCCGATGGAGCCATCCCATGAGCGAACGCATTCCCGCGCAGATCGTCGAGACGGTCGAACCGCGGCCGCCCCGCCGGACACCCGCACCGGCGGGCGGCGCCATTCACACCCGCAGCTTCACCGGCCGCTACCGCAGCCTGCGGCTGTACGGCGCCGGCCTGCTGTTCCTGCTGTTCTTCGGCACCGCCTGGCTGAACTGGAACGGCCGCCAGGCGGTGCTCTGGGATCTGGGCGGGCGCCAGTTCTACATCTTCGGCGCCACCTTCTGGCCGCAGGACTTCATCCTGCTCTCGGCGCTGCTGATCATCTGCGCCTTCGGCCTGTTCGCCATCACTGTGGCGGCCGGACGGGTCTGGTGCGGCTACGCCTGCCCGCAGAGCGTGTGGACCTGGGCGTTCATGTGGGCCGAGAAGGTCGCCGAGGGCGACCGCAACCAGCGCCTGAAGCTCGACGCGGCGCCCTGGTCGGCCGCCAAGCTGGCCCGCCGCGGCGCCAAGCACGGCCTCTGGCTGGCCATGAGCCTGGCCACGGCGATCGCCTTCGTCGGCTACTTCACGCCGGTCCGCGCTCTGGTGCACGACCTGGTCACCCTGCAGCTGGATTCCACCACCGCCTTCTGGCTGTTCTTCTTCGGCGCCGCCACCTATGCCAACGCCGGCTGGCTGCGCGAGAAGGTGTGCCGCGACATGTGCCCCTACTCGCGCTTCCAGAGCGTGATGTTCGACCCCGACACCCTGATCGTCTCCTACGACGCCGCCCGCGGCGAACGGCGCGGCCCGCGCCGGAAGGACGCGGAACCGAAGGCCGGGGGCCTCGGCGACTGCATCGACTGCACCCTGTGCGTGCAGGTCTGCCCCACCGGCATCGACATCCGCGACGGCCTGCAGCTGCTGTGCATCGGCTGCGGCGCCTGCGTCGACGCCTGCGACGGGGTGATGGACAAGATGGGCTACGCCCGCGGCCTGGTACGCTACGGCTCGGAGCGCGAGCTGGCCGGCGGCCGGACCCGCTGGCTGCGCCCGCGCCTGGTCGGCTACGCGAGCGCGCTGCTGCTGATGATCGGCGCCTTCGTCTGGGCTCTGGCGGCGCGCCCGCTGGTGTCGCTGGACGTCACCCGCGACCGCGGCCTGTACCGCGAGAACGGCGCCGGGCAGATCGAGAACATCTACCGCCTGAAGGTGATCAACAAGACCCAGCAGCCGCACCGCTACGCCATCTCGCTGGCCGAGCCCGGCCCCTTCGTGCTGCAGGGCGCAAGCGAACTGCGCCTGGCCCCGGGCGAAGTGCTCGACGTGCCGGTGAGCGTGGCGCTGAGCGAGGGACGCGCGCAGCAGAGCGCCACGCCGCTGGACTTCGCGGTGGCCGATCTGGACGATCCCGAGGTGACGGTCAGCGCCCGCAGTACCTTCGTCGCGCCGCTCGAGCGCTGAGCCGATGCCCGCGGGGGCCCCCCCCGCGCCCGCACAGTTACAGTTGCCGCACTTTCGGAGCCAGGCCCATGAACCGCAGCAACCCGCCACACGCCCCGGCCGCGGAAACGGCGGCGGTGAACCCGGACAAGATGAAGCTCTACGAGAAGTTCGCCGACGAGATCGCCGAGCTGATCCGCACCGGGGTGCTCGCCCCCGGGCAGAAAGTCCCCTCGGTGCGCCACGCCAGCAGCACCTACGGGGTCAGCCCGTCCACCGTGTTCCAGGCCTACTACCTGCTGGAGAGCCGCGGGCTGATCCTGGCGCGGGCGCGTTCGGGCTACTTCGTCCGCGAGCAGGCCCGGCGCCCGCTGCCCGAGCCTGGCATCAGCGCGCAGCAGGCGCAGACCAGCGAAGTGGACGTCAGCGAACTGGTGTTCTCCGTGCTCGGCTCGCTCAAGGACCCGGGCACCGTGCCCTTCGGCTCGGCCTTCCCCAGCCCCGACCTGTTCCCCCTGGCGCGCCTGGCCCGTTCCATGGCCCGCGCCGTGCGCGAGCTGTCGCCCGGGGCGGTGATCGCCGACATGACCGAGGGCAACGCCGACCTGCGCCGGCAGATCGCCCTGCGTTACATGGTCGGCGGGGTGATGCTGCCGCTCGACGAGCTGGTCATCACCAACGGCGCCATGGAGGCGCTCAACCTCTGCCTGCAGTGCGTGGCCCGGCCGGGCGACCTGGTGGCCATCGAGGCGCCGGCCTTCTACGCCACCCTGCAGGTGCTGGAGCGGCTGGAGCTGAAGGCGGTGGAGATCCCCGTACACCCGCGCGAGGGCATCGACCTCGCCAGCCTCGCCGAGAGCCTGCAGCGCCTGCCGATCAAGGCCTGCTGGTTCATGAGCAGCCTGCAGAACCCGCTCGGGGCGAGCATGCGCGAGGAGAAGAAGCGCGCCCTCTACGAACTGCTGCAGCGCCACCAGGTGCCGCTGATCGAGGACGACGTCTACGCCGAGCTGTACTTCGGCACGCAGCCGCCCTGGCCGGTGAAGAGCTTCGACCGCGAAGGGCTGGTGATGCACTGCGGCTCCTTCTCCAAGTGCCTGGCGCCGGGCTACCGGGTCGGCTGGGTGGCCGGCGGGCGCTATGCCGAGCAGATCCGCCGGCTCAAGCTGATGACCACCATCTCGCCTTCGGTGCCGGCGCAGGCGGCGCTGGCCGACTACCTGCAGCACGGCGGCTACGACCGCCACCTGCGCAGGCTGCGCCACGCCCTGGAGAGCCAGCAGGCGTCGATGCTGGCCTCGGCGGCACGGCACTTCCCGGCCGAGACCCGGGTCACCCGACCGAGCGGCGGCTATTTCCTCTGGTTCGAATTTCCGGAACAGGTGGACTCGCTCAAGCTGTTCAACCTCGCCCTGGCCCAGGGCATCAGCCTGGCGCCGGGGCCGATCTTCTCCGCCACCCGGCGCTTCGGCAACTGCGCGCGGCTGAACCACGGCCATCCCTGGGACGCGGCGAGCGAGCGGGCGATGGAGGTGCTCGGGCGCATCATCGGCTCGTTCTGATACGGTCGGAACGCGCCGATCTGAGTCTGTTTCGTTCCCGGCACGCTTTCTACAGTAGGCCCACCGCAACGCCCTGCGCCGCTCCGAGCCGCGGGGCTCTTCCGTAGAAAGGTGTCGACATGAGCACAACGATTTCCGACCCGCCGTACAACTACCGGGTCGTCCGCCAGTTCGCCGTGATGACCGTGGTCTGGGGCGTCATCGGCATGGCCATGGGGGTGTTCATCGCCTCGCAGCTGGTCTGGCCCGCCCTCAATCTGGAGCTGCCCTGGACCGGCTTCGGCCGCCTGCGCCCGCTGCACACCAGCCTAGTGATCTTCGGCTTCGCCGGCAGCGCGCAGTTCGCCGCCAGCTATTACGCAGTACAGCGCACCTGCCAGACGCGGCTGTTTTCCGATGCCCTGGCCGGCTTCACCTTCTGGGGCTGGCAGGCGGTGGTGGCGATCATGCTGGTCAGCCTGCCGCTGGGCCTCACCACCACCAAGGAATACGCCGAGATCGAGTTCAGCGGCGCGGTGCTCATGGGCGTCGTCTGGATCGCCTACGCCGTGGTGTTCTTCGGCACCGTGATGCGCCGCCGCAGCCGGCACATCTACGTCGGCAACTGGTTCTTCGGCGCCTTCATCCTGGTGATCGCCATGCTGCACATCGTCAACCACCTGGCGATCCCGGTGGACTGGTTCAAGTCCTACCCGGTGTACAGCGGCGCGACCGACGCCATGGTGCAGTGGTGGTACGGCCACAACGCCGTGGGCTTCTTCCTGACCACCGGCTTCCTCGGCATGATGTACTACTTCGTGCCCAAGCAGGTGGACCGCCCGGTCTATTCCTACCGCCTGTCCATCGTCCACTTCTGGGCGCTGATCACCCTCTACATCTGGGCCGGCCCGCACCACCTGCACTACACCGCCCTGCCCGACTGGGCGCAGACCCTCGGCATGGTGATGTCGATCATCCTCCTGGCGCCGAGCTGGGGCGGCATGATCAACGGCATGATGACCCTCTCCGGCGCCTGGCATAAGCTGCGCGACGACCCGATCCTGCGCTTCCTGGTGGTGTCGCTGGCCTTCTACGGCATGTCCACCTTCGAAGGCCCGATGATGGCGATCAAGACCGTCAACGCCCTCTCCCACTACACCGACTGGACCATCGGCCACGTGCACGCCGGTGCGCTGGGCTGGGTGGCGATGATCACCTTCGGCTCCCTGTACCACCTGATTCCCAAGGTCTACGGCCGCGAGCGGATGCACAGCATCGGCCTGATCCACGCCCACTTTTGGCTGGCCACCATCGGCACCGTGCTGTACATCGCCTCCATGTGGGTCAACGGCATCACCCAGGGCCTGATGTGGCGCGCGACCAACGAGGACGGCACCCTGACCTACTCCTTCGTCGAGGCCCTGGAAGCCAGCCACCCCGGCTACATCGTCCGCGCGATCGGCGGCGCCTTCTTCCTCACCGGCATGCTGCTGATGACCTACAACACCTGGCGCACCGTGCGCCATCCCGCCACAGCCCCGGCCAGGCTCCGGACGTCCGCCGCGTGATAGTCTGGGCCCGGCCCTACGCCGGGCCTTTCTCGGAGAATCGACATGCCGCAAGAACTCTGGCTGCTGGGCTGCGCGACCCTGTTCATCGCCGCGGTGCAGTTCTGTCTCTCGGGCAAGAGCCAGCGCAGCCTGGACGAGGCCAGCATGCTGCCCTTCGCCGACGACCCGGAGGTCGCCCGGCGCATGGAGGCGGAGACCGGCAGGAGCCGCACCGGCTGCACCTGCCAGGGAACCTGCCGCGGCCGCTGCGAGGACTGGCGCGACTTCACCGCCTAAGGCGGACCTCGAATGCCGCTTCGGCTGTTGCTCCGGCGACAGCCGAACGACAGACTGCCCGCCGCCGCACAGCGCGAAGCCCGTCCCGGCGCGCGCCTCCCGCCGCGACGCGGGCTTTGCCCTCGGGCACGGCCTGTGCAACGCTCCTTCTCCTCTAACGCCATCCGCCTTCGGGCCCCCTGTCAGGAGAAGACATGAGCGCCAATCCCCGCGTCCCGACCTACCCCATCGCCGAGCAGTTCATCGAACGCTGGTCGCCCCGCGCCTTCACCGGCGAGAGCATCGCCGAGAGCACCCTGCTCGGCTTCATCGAGGCCGCGCGCTGGGCGCCCTCGGCCTACAACTCGCAGCCCTGGCGCTTCCTCTACGCCCTGCGCGACGGCGCCGACTGGCCGCGCTATCTGGAGCTGCTCAACGAGTTCAACCGCGGCTGGGCGCAGCACGCCTCGGCGCTGCTGGTGATCGCCTCGAAGACCACCTTCGCCGCACCGGGCAAGACCGAGGAGCAGCCGGCGCCGACGCACGGCTTCGACACCGGCGCGGCCTGGGGCTTCTTCGCCCTGCAGGCCCACCTCGCCGGCTGGCGCACCCACGCCATGGCCGGCTTCGACCACGAGCGCACCCGCGAGACCCTGAAGATCCCGGCCGACCACGCCATCCACGCGATGGTCGCGGTCGGCCGGCTCGGCGACAAGGCCAGCCTGCCCGAGTCGCTGCAGGCCCGGGAAACCCCGAGCCCGCGCCAGGAACTGCAGGCCATCGCCCTGGCGGGCGACTTCCGCGCGTAACTGCCCCCGGAAACGCAGAGGCCGAAGACGCTCGCCGTCTTCGGCCTCTTTTTTTGCGCCCGGCGACGGGGTTTTCAGTCGAGGCCGAACAGTCGCGCGGCGTTGCCGTAGAGCAGCTTGTCCAGCACGCTTTCCCTGAAGCCCAGGGCGAGGAAGTCGTCGATGGACTGGCGGATCGGCCGGAACGGGTAGGACGAGCCGAACAGCAGCTGCTCGCCGAGGAAGCCGTTGGCCGCCTGGACGAAGGCCACGCTGCCCGGCAGGAACAGGTACATGTCCGGCACGGCGAGGATGTTCTCGTAGCGGAAGGCCACGCCGAGCAGCTGGTCCACGTTCGGCCAGTAGCCGTGGTAGCAGACGATCCGCAGACTGGGGAAGGCGCGGGCGATCTTCGCCAACCGGCCGGGGTCGTTGAACGCCGGGTCCGGGGTGGTCGGCCCGCTCATCAAGAACAGCGGGATGCCGCGCGCCGCCAGATGCTCGTAGACCGGCCAGTACAGCGGATCGTCCGGGTGCCGGGCCGGCTCGCCGAAGCCCGGCTCCAGGTCGATACCGGCCAGGCCCAGGTGGTCGACGGCGCGGTCGATCTCGGCGATGGCGCCCTCAACGCCCTGCTGCGCCGGGTCGATGCCGGCGATGCCGAGCAACTCGTCGTGACCGGTCACGATCTCGTGGATGAAATCGTTGGGCAGGTGCTGGCCAGGGGTGTGCCGGCCAACCACCACGGCCTTGCTCAACCCGGCGTCGCGCACCTCGGCGAGGAAGCCCTCCGGGGTGAGCGAGCGCTCGAAGTGGGCGTCGTCGCCGCGGGTGCCGACCCGCCGGTTCAGCCAGCGCGCCGCCGCGTGGGCGGCGTTGCCCGGCGTGGCGCCGAAGAAGTCGTGCAGATACGCCGGCCGGCAGCGCATGTCGATGACCTTCATGCGGCGGCCCCGCCGGTCTTCTTCTGCTGGTCGGCGCGGCCGTCGAAGGGGCTGCCGGTGATGACCTGATCGCTCAGGGTCACCGGCTTCTTGCCCGGCAGCAGCGGGAACACCAGCTCGGCGAAGCGGTAGGCTTCCTCCAGATGCGGGTAGCCGGAGAGGACGAAGCGGTCGACACCCAGGTCGACGTATTCCTTCAGGCGCGCCGCCACGGTCTGCGGGTCGCCGACCAGCGCGGTGCCGGCGCCGCCGCGCACCAGGCCGACCCCGGCCCAGAGGTTGGGGCTGATCTCCAGCTTGTCGCGGTTGCCGCCGTGCAGCTCGGCCATGCGCCGCTGGCCCACGGAATCCATCTTCGCGTAGTTGGCCTGGGTCTTGGCAATGGTCTCGTCGTCCAGGTGGCTGATCAGCCGCTCGGCGGCGGCCCAGGCCTCCTCGTTGGTCTCGCGCACGATCACGTGCAGGCGCACGCCGAAGCGCACGGTGCGGCCGTACTTCTTCGCCCGCTCGCGGACGTCGGCGATCTTCTCGGCCACCGCCGCCGGCGGCTCGCCCCAGGTCAGGTAGGCGTCCACGTGCTTGGCCGCCAGCTCGTGGGCGGCCGGCGAGGAACCGCCGAAGAACAGCGGCGGATGGGGCTTCTGCACCGGCGGGAAGAAGCTCTGCGCGCCTTCCACCTTGACGTGCTTGCCGGCGAAATCCACGGTCTCGCCGCGCAGGATGCCGCGCCAGACCGTGAGGTACTCGTCGGCCGCCTCGTAGCGTTCGTCGTGGGCCAGGTAGACGCCGTCGGCGGCCAGCTCGACCGGATCGCCGCCGGGCACCACGTTCAGCAGCAGGCGGCCGTTGCTGGCCTGGTCCAGGGTCGCCGCCTGGCGCGCCGAGGCGGTGGGACCGCCGAGGGAAGTGCGCAGCGCCACCAGCAGTTTGATGCGCTGGGTCACCGGCACCAGGCTGGCGGCGGTCACCCAGGGGTCTAGGCAGCTGCTGCCGGTGGGGATCAGCAGGCCGTCGTAGCCGAGGTTCTCGGCGGCCACGGCGATCTGCCGCATGTACTCGTTGGTCGCCGGGCGGCCGGAGGAGGACTTGCCGAGATAGCGGGTATCGCCGGAAGTGGGAAGGAACCAGAAAATGTCCAGGCTCATGGATACATGCCTCGAATGAATGTCGGGATGGCCTCGGCAAGCGCCGCTCAGGGCCGGGTCATCGCAAGGCGCACAGCGGGCGTTGCTGGCGGATGCGGGAACGCTCTGCGGCGTTCTGATGGATCGACAGGAGCAAGGCATATGCCAGGGTGCCGGAGCGCGGCATTTCTGCCGTTAAAAGTGGCCAACGTCAGGCAACATGCGGGCTTATCGGCGACCCGGACGAAGCCGCGACCGCCCCGGCCCGGCGCCGATCCCGCCGACCGCCTCGCGCCGCTGTCCGCCCGCCAACAGCTGCCGCGCAAACTGTTGCCCTTCCAACACCCGCGCCGCCGCGCCTGCCGAGGAGCGGCCCGGCGCGCCGGAATCCGCCGCTGCCGGCTGTTGCGCCGGCGACAGTGGCGGCGCTGTCCGCCCCGCACAGTCCTTCAACAGATCGGTGCGCGGGGCAACAGCAAGGCCGACACCGCGCGGCGCCGAATCCCCCGCTTCGCCGGCCGCCAGGCCCTGGCACAGCTCTTGCCAGTTGCAGCCACAGTCCCCCGCGAAAGGAACAGCCCATGAGCACCGCCCTGAAACTCGTCGCCGTCACCGGCAGCACCTTCCGTCCCTCGCGCACCCTGGTGCTGACCGAGGCCATCGTCGCCGAGCTCGGCCGCCACCTGCCGCTCGACAGCCGCATCGTCGAGCTGGGCGACATCGCCCGGCCGCTGGGCGGCGCCCTGTCGCGCAAGGAGCTGCCGGAAACCGTCGAGCACGAGCTGCGCGCCATCGAGTCGGCCGACCTGCTGGTGGTCGCCGCGCCGGTCTACCGCGGCTCCTACCCCGGCCAGTTCAAGCACCTGTTCGACCTGATCGGCCAGGACGCGCTGATCGACACCCCGGTGCTGCTCGCCGCCACCGGCGGCAGCGAGCGCCATGCGCTGGTGATCGATCACCAGCTGCGCCCGCTGTTCAGCTTCTTCCAGTCCTTCACCCTGCCGCTGGGGGTCTACGCCTCCGAGGCCGACTTCAGCGACTACCGGATCACCAGCGAGCCGCTGAAGGCACGCATCCGTCTGGCCGTCGAGCGTGCCGTGCCGCTGCTCGGAGGCAGCGCCGGACAGCCGCGCAAGATCGCCTGAGAACGCCCCTTAACCGCCACCCCGAGGAGCAGCGAGTGACTGCAATCCCTTCATCCAGGGCGCTGCCGCCCCTGCAGACCGCCCGCGTGCTGGCGGCCGAGTTCGCCGAAACCGCCGCCGAGCGCGACCTGCGCGGCGGCACCCCGAAGGCCGAGCGCGACGCCCTGCGCCGGAGCGGCCTGCTCGCCCTGAGCATCCCCCGGCAGTACGGCGGCCTCGGCGCCAGCTGGAGCGAAACCCTGGAGATCGTCCGCGAGTTCGCCCGGGTCGACAGCTCCATCGCCCACGTCTTCGGCTTCCAGCACCTGATGCTGGCCACCGTGCGCCTGTTCGCCCGGCCGGACCAGTGGCAGCCGTGGTTCGAGCAGACCGCCCACAAGAACTGGTTCTGGGGCAACGCCCTCAACCCGCTGGACACCCGCACCCTCTCCCGCAAGTTCGACGGCTGGCGCGAGTTCTCCGGGCGCAAGAGCTTCTGCTCCGGCTCGGCCGACTCGGAAATGCTGATCGCCTCGGCCCTCGACGAGACCGCCGGGGGCAAGCTGCTGATCGCCGCCATTCCCAGCAAGCGCACCGGCATCACCCTGCACGGCGACTGGGACAACATGGGCCAGCGCCAGACCGACAGCGGCAGCGTCACCTTCGAGCGGGTGCGCGTCGAGGAGAACGAGCTGCTGCTGGAGCCGGGCCCGCTGAGCACGCCCTTCGCCTGCCTGCGCCCGCTGATCGCCCAGCTGACCTTCGTCAACCTGTTCCTCGGCATCGCCGAAGGCGCCTTCGACGAGGCCCGCCAGTACACGCTCAAGGAAAGCCGCCCCTGGTTCCGCTCCCGCGCCGGCCACGTCGGCGAAGACCCCTACGTACTGCGTCACTACGGCGAATTCTGGGTCGGCCTGGAAAGCGTGCGCCTGCTCGCCGAACGGGCCAACGCCCAGCTCGACGAGGCCTGGCGCAAGGAACACAACCTCAGCCCGCGGGAGCGCGGCCAGCTGGCCCTGTCCATCGCCAGCGCCAAGGTCGCCGCCAGCCGCATCGGCCTGGACCTGACCAGCCGCCTGTTCGAAGTCACCGGCGCCCGCGCCACCCACGCGGCGCTGCGCTTCGACCGCTACTGGCGCAACCTGCGCACCCAGACCCTGCACGACCCGCTGGACTACAAGCTCCAGGAACTCGGCGACTGGGCGCTGAACGAGGCGCTGCCCACCCCCACCTTCTATTCGTAAGCGCCCCGCAGGTGCGGATTCATCCGCGATGGAGAACGCTCGATCGCAGACGAATCCGCGCCTACAGGGACGCACGAGCCGCAAGGCGGCTGCCCCAGCCCCACCGTAAGAGCGAATTCATTCGCGATGGGAGCCGGCAGCAGGTCGCAGACGAACCCGCGCCTAGGCGTACGCCCAAAAGCCGGGACACGCGGGCGGCCCGGCTTTCCGCTCCCCTCAGGCCGCGGCGCGCCGGGCTTCCAGCTCGCGCACCAGCGGCAGCACCTTCTCGCCGAAGTAGGCGACCTCCTCCTGGAAGTGCAGGAAGCCGCTGAGGATCAGGTCCACGCCCAGCGCCTTGAGCGCGACGATGCGTTCGGCAATCTGCTGCGGGGTGCCGATCAGGTTGGTCTTGAAGCCGTCGTTGTACTGCACTAGGTCCTCGAAGGTGGATTTGGCCCAGTTGCCCTCGCCTTCCGGGCTGGCCGCGCCGGCGTTCTTCACCTCGTGGCCGAAGGCCCGGACCGCCTCCGGGTCGGCCTTGGCGATGATCTCGTCCAGCACCGCCCGCGCCTCCGCCTCGGTGTCGCGGGCGATGATGAAGGCGTTGACGCCGATTTTCACCGAATGGCCGTTGGCCGCCGCCTTGGCGCGGATGTCGTCGATCTGGGCCTCGATGCCCTCCGGGGTGTTGCCGTTGGTGAAGTACCAGTCGGAGACACGGGCCGCCATGTCGCGCGCGGCGCGCGAGCTGCCGCCCTGGAAGATCTCCGGAACCTGCTGCGGCTTGGGCTTGAGGCTGTAGTTGTGGAAGCGGTAGAAGTCGCCCTTGTAGGTGAAGTCGTCCTGGGTCCAGATGCCCCGGAGCACGTCGATGAACTCCTCGGAGCGGCGGTAGCGCTCGTCGTGCTCCAGCCAGGGCTCGCCGATGGCGTGGAACTCGCCGCGGAACCAGCCGGAGACGATGTTCACCGCGATCCGCCCGCCAGTCAGGTGGTCGATGGTGGCGATCTGCTTGGCCAGCACCGCCGGATGCCAGGGCCCCGGCAGGATGGCGGCGATCACCCTGAGCTTCTCGGTGGCCGCCAGCAGCGCATGGCTGATCGCCACCGACTCGTGCTGGTATTCGGCGCCGTAGCCGGCGGTGAAGCGGATCTGCGACAGGGCGTAGTCGAAGCCGGCCTGCTCGGCGATCCTCGCCAACTGGCGGTTGTAGTCGATGTCCCAGCCGGTGCGCTGTTCGATCCGGCTGACGACCAGGCCGCCGCTGACGTTGGGCACCCAGTAGGCGAATTTGATCGGGGTCTGACTCATCGGTGGTTCTCCATGTCGTGGACTGAGGCGGAAGGAATCGCCGGGCGCCCTCGCAGCACCCATCGAACGTCCCGGAGCACCATCCATGCCACGCGCAAATCCTTGACGCATCAATGAGTTGGCCTTCCATCGCCGACGCCGCCGCTGTCTCTGCCCGGGCAGGCTGCTGAATGGCTGTCGGAGCAACAACAGCAGGCGCGGCGTGAGCCTTAGCCGCCGAGGGCGCGCGCCGCCGGCCCTCCTGTTGCCCCAGGAGCAGCCGGGCAACAAGTTGCCCGCCGGCGAACAGGGCCGAAGCCCGCCGCCGCGGCGCAACCCACACGGATCCTGGCCTGCGCGGCTTGGCACGGGCTGTGCGATCCCCCCTGCGATGCGCGGTCGCCGACCGCCGCCTTGTCCGTCCGCAGGAGCCTGCCCATGACCGCCCAGCAACATCCGCTGCCCCTCTCCACCGGTACCGACTACGAACGACTGGCCGCGCGCTTCCGGCCGATCTTCGCCCGCATCGCCGAGGGCGCCGTCGAGCGCGAGCGCACCCGCAGCCTGCCCTTCGAGCCGATCGAATGGCTCAAGCAAGCCGGCTTCGGCGCCGTGCGCGTGCCGGTCGCCCACGGCGGCGCCGGCGCCTCTCTGCCGCAGCTGGTGCAACTGCTGATCGAACTGGCCGAGGCCGACTCCAACGTGCCGCAGGCGCTGCGCGGCCACTTCGCCTTCGTCGAGGACCGCCTCAACGCCCAGGCCGAGGCGCCGCAGGACAAGTGGTTCAAGCGCTTCGTCGCCGGCGAGCTGGTCGGCAACGCCTGGACCGAGATCGGCGACGTGCGGATCGGCGAGGTCGGCACCCGCGTGTCCTTCCGCGACGGCCAGTGGCTGCTCAACGGCACCAAGTACTACACCACCGGCAGCATCTTCGCCGACTGGATCGACGTGTTCGCCCGCCGCGACGACACCGGCGCCGACGTGATCGCCGCGGTCAGCGCCCACCTGCAGGGCGTGCAGCGGCGCGACGACTGGGACGGCTTCGGCCAGCGCACCACCGGCAGCGGCACCTCGGTGTTCGTCGACGCGCCAGTCGAGGAAGAGAACCTCATCGACTTCGCCAGTCGCTTCCGCTACCAGACCGCGCTCTACCAGCTGGTCCTGCTCGCCGTGCTGGCCGGCAGCGGCCGCGCTGCGCTGCGCGACTTCGCCGCCGAGGTGCGCCGGCGCACGCGCATCTTCAGCACCGGCAACGCCCCGCGGGTCAGCCAGGACCCGCAGATCCAGCAGGTGATCGGCAAGGCCGCGGCGCAGGTCTACGCCGCCGAGGCCGCCGCGCTGCGCGCTGCCGGCGCGGCCCAGCGCGCCTACGAGACCCACTTCGGCCAGGACCGCAGCGCCGAGCACGAGGCCAACGTCGCCGCCGAACTGGAGTCGGCCAAGGCCCAGGCGGCGATCGCCGAGCTGGTCCTGCGCGCCACCAGCGACCTGTTCAACGCCCTCGGCGCCTCGGCCACCAGCGTCGAGAAGCAGCTCGACCGCCACTGGCGCAACGCCCGTACCGCCGCCTCGCACAACCCGCTGATCTACAAGGAACGCATCGTCGGCGACTGGGAAATCAACGGCACCGAGCCGCCCTACGTCTGGCAGATCGGCAGCGGCCCGGCGAACGCCGGCTGAGCCCGGCGCTCGCACTCCATCCCCCCGCACGATTCCGAGGACATTCCCATGAGCGAACCACAATCCGCCGTCCATACCGGCGACCCGTACCTGCAGGCGCTGCCGCAGCAATCGGCCCACCGCATCCGCAGCGACGCCGAAGCCGTCGAGATCGCCCGCGCCCTGGCCGCCGACTTCGCCCGCGAGGCCGCCCAGCGCGACCGTGAGCGCCGCCTGCCGATCGCCGAACTGAACGCCTTCTCGCAGAGCGGCCTGTGGGGCATCACCGTGCCCAGGGCCTACGGCGGCGCCGGGGTCAGCTTCCGCACCCTCGGCGAGGTGTTGAAGACCATCGCCGCCGCCGATCCGTCGCTGGCCCAGCTGCCGCAAAACCATCTGGCGGTGGTCGATCACCTCCGCCTGGACGGCACGGAGGAGCAGAAGCGTTTCTTCTTCGGCCTGGTGCTCGACAGCGTGCGCTTCGGCAACGCCTTCTCCGAACGCGGCAGCCGCACCGTGGCTGAGTTCCAGACGCGCATCGAGGCGGACGGCGACGGCTTCCGGGTCAACGGTCAGAAGTTCTATTCCAGCGGCGCCCTGCTCGCCCACTGGGTGCCGACCGTGGCGGTGGACGCCGAAAAGCGCCCGCACCTGGCCTTCATCCCGCGGACCAGCGAGGGCCTGCGGGTGATCAACGACTGGTCCAGCTTCGGCCAGCGCACCACCGCCAGCGGCACCGTGCTGCTGGAAAACGTCAGGGTTCCCGCCGAGCATGTGCTGCCGGTGTGGCGCGCCTTCGAGAACCCCACCGCCGCCGGACCGATCTCGCAGTTCCTGCAGGCCGCCATCGACGCCGGCATCGCCCGCGGCACCATCGCCGAGACCATCGCCCAGGTCCGCAGCCACGCGCGGCCCTGGCTCGACTCGGGCCAGGAGCACGCCTGGCAGGACCCGTACAGCATCCAGCAGGTCGGCAACCTGCAAATCCGCCTGCGCGCCGCCGAGGCCGTGCTCGACCTCGCCGCCGACAAGATCGCCGTCGCCGTCGCCGTCGACGCGCCCGGCGCCGACAGCGTCGCCGAGGCATCCATCGCCGTGGCCGAGGCCAAGGTGCTGACCACCGAGATCGCCATCCTGGCCGCCAACACGCTGTTCGAGCTGGTCGGCACCCGTTCCACCCTGGAGGAGTACAACCTCGACCGCCACTGGCGCAACGCCCGCACCCACACCCTGCACGACCCGGTGCGCTGGAAGTTCCACGCCGTCGGCAACTACTTCCTGAACGGCATCAAGCCGCCGCGACATCCCTGGATCTGAACCGCCGCGCGCCACGCGCCGGGCGTCCGACCCGGCCGGGGCGTTTGCCCGCCCCTCGTCCGTTCCCGTAGATTGTCCCGAACCGCCGTCGTCCCGGTCGCCGCCGGAACCCCCTCCCGCGCCGCCGTCCGGTTTTCCCCAACCCGCTGACAGGCTTCCACCGTGCCCACTGCCACCCCTTCCGCCCCGACCGCCTCCGTCTACCGCCACCCGGGCTTCCTGCCCTTCCTCGCCAGCCGCCTGATGGCGGTGTTCGCCATGCAGATCCAGGCGGTGGTGGTGGCCTGGCAGGTCTACGACATGACCCGCGATCCGCTGTCGCTGGCCTACGTCGGCCTGGCCCAGTTCATTCCCATGCTGCTGTTGCTGATGCCCGCCGGCGACCTGATCGACCGCTACGACCGCAAGCGCATCCTGCGCGTCAGCTGGACGCTGCAGGCGCTGTGCAGCGCGGCCCTGCTCTGGCTGTCGCTGAGCGGCGGCGCGGTCCACGGCATCTACGCGGTGCTGGTGTTCTACGGCTGCGCCCGCGCCTTCACCGGCCCCACCCTGCAGAGCCTGCTGCCGCAGATCGTGCCGCGCGAGCGCCTGGCCCAGGCCATCGCCGCCAACAGCATGATCATGCGCGGCGCCACCATTTCCGGCCCGCTGCTCGGCGGCGGCCTCTACGCCCTGGGCGGCGGCAGCCTGACCTTCGCCCTGTGCCTGGTCTGCTTCGTCGGCGGCGTGCTGCTGCTGACCTTCGTGCCGGTGCGCTACGCGGAGCAGATGCAGAAGCCGGAAGGCTCGGCCTGGGGACGCTTCACCGCCGGCATCCGCTTCGTGCGCTCGCGGCCGATCATCCTCGGCACCATTTCCCTGGACCTGTTCGCCGTGCTGCTCGGCGGCGTGGTCGCCCTGCTGCCGATCTACGCCCACGAGGTGCTGAAGGTCGGCCCGGCCGGCCTCGGCGCCCTGCGCAGCGCCATGGCCATCGGCGAGGTCTCGGTGGGCTTCTACCTGAGCCTCAGGCCGTTCGACCGCCGCGTCGGCCTGACCATGTTCGCCGCGGTGGCCGTCTTCGGCCTGGCCAACCTGGTGTTCGCCCTGTCCGACCTGTTCTGGCTGTCCTTCGCCGCCCTGCTGGTGGCCGGCGGCGCCGACATGGTGAGCATGTACATCCGCTCCTCGCTGGTCCAGTTCTCCACCCCGGACGCCATGCGCGGCCGGGTCAACGCGGTGAACATGCTGTTCATCGGCTCCTCCAACGAGCTGGGCGAGTTCCGCGCCGGCAGCAGCGCGGCCTGGCTCGGCGCGGTGCCGGCGGCGGTGCTCGGCAGCCTCTGCACCCTGGGGGTGGTCGGCGGCTGGATGTGGGGCTTCAAGACCCTGCGCCGGGTCGACCGCTTCGAGGACGCCTCGCCGGCGCCCGGGGCCGCCGCGGCGCAGACGCGGGAAAGTGTCGCGGCATGACGCCGCTGGCGGGGCAACATGCCGCCACCGCCGTGGTCTACTCTCTGCAATAGAGCGTCGGGTTCGGATAGGAGCCATGGAAGGCCCGGGTTCGACCGACCGACGCGCGGCTCACGCCGATTCGCCATCATCGACTAAAGGACTAGCCCATGACCCATGCCCTGCTCGCTCAGCGCCCCGTGGAAGTCGTGAGGACTTCGAGCGGCCATATCCTGAAAGCCTTCCGCGGCGACCACATCACCCGGCAGATCAAGTCTTCCGGCATCTACGAGAAGAACGCCCTGCAACTGCTCGGCAGCATCCTGGAGCGGATTCCGGATGCGGTGGTGCTCGACGTCGGCGCCAACATCGGTAACCACAGCCTGTACTTCTCGCTCAAGGCGGCCCGGGTTTTCGCCTTCGAGCCGGTCGGCGAGATCTTCGGACTGCTGGAGAACAACGTCCGCAGCAACGGCGTCGGCAACGTGCGCTGCTTCAACCTCGGCCTTTCCGACCGCGAGGCCAAAGCCGAGATCTACGTGGACGATACCGGCAACATCGGCACCTCCAGCCTGGAGAAACTGAGCGCCAAGGCCCATGCCGAGACGGTCAAGCTGGTCCGCGGCGACGACTGGCTGAAGGCCAATCCGGGCATCGAGCGGATCGACTTCATCAAGATCGACGTGGAGAGCCACGAGCCCAAGGTGCTGGATGGTCTGCGCGGCATCCTCGCCGCCTTCCGTCCGATCCTGATGATGGAGTACAAGTCGGCCGACATCCTGCGCGCCTTCGCCGAACGCGGCGGCCTGCCGACCATCTTCCCGGACTACCGGATCTTCGTCATCGAGAGCAACTACGCGCGCAAGGCCTACCCCAAGGGCCCCTTGGGCAAGCTGCAACGCTCGCTGGTGCGCACCTTCCGCGAGGAAGCGGCCAGGCTCTACCGCTTCGACCCGGCGCGCACCTACCAGAACATCCTGCTGGTGCCCCGGGAGAAGCTCTCCGTCCTGCCGCCGCAGGCGCTGACCCGGGCGGCCCGGCGCGGCTAGAGCGAGGCGGCCAGCTTCACCCCGAAACCGATCAGGCACAGCCCGGCGAGCCGCTCCAGACCGCGCGAGATCGCCGGGTTGGCGCGCAGGCGCGAGGCCAGGCAGTGGGTGAGCGTCACCGCCAGAACGCCGTAGAGGAAGGTCAGCACCGCGATGGTCAGGGCCATGAAGGCGAAGGTGGTCAGCCCGCGGTGATGCAGCGGATCGACGAACAGCGGGAAGAAGGCCATGTAGAACATGATCGCCTTGGGATTGAGCAGGGTGATCGTCATGGTCTGGCGCAGATAGTGGTGCGGCTGGATCTGCAGCGGCGGCGCGCTGCCCGGCTTGGCCAGCAGCATCCGCCCGCCCAGCCAGGCCAGGTAGGCCGCCCCCAGCCACTGCAGGGTATGCAGCGCGGTGGGATAGGCGGCGAGCAGCGCCGCGACCCCGGCCACCGCCAGCCACAGCAGCACCTGATCGCCGAGGATCACCCCCAGGGTGGCGGCCAGGCCGCCCCTGATCCCGCCCTTGCTGGTCGAGGTGAGCAGGGCGAAGTTCCCCGGGCCGGGAATCGCCAGAAGCACGATGAACGAGATAACGAACGCGCCGTAGTCGGTAACGCCAAGCATGACAGCCCCCATCGGTGAGCCGGCCATTCTACCCGGCGACGGGGCGGATCGGCGGCCGTACCCTCGCCCCGCCACCCGCCTGCGACAATTCGTGCGAAGCGATCCTGCGCCGGATCGAGGGACGAGCGGTTATCCTCTGGCCCGGATCTTGTAGACGGAGGGCCGGCCCGTTACGACTCGGCGCCACGCGCGCCCGACCGGGCCCCCGAACCGAAATCGCCCGCCCCGTCGGGCGACCCGCATGGAGACACCATGGATCGCATCGCAATCATCGGCAGCGGATTCTGCGGCACCGCCCTGGCCATCCAGCTGCTGCGCCAGGCGCGCAAACCCCTGAGCCTCACCCTGATCAACCGCTCCGGCCAGTTCGCCCGCGGCCTGGCCTACGGCACCCGCTCGGCCAGCCACATCCTCAACGTGCCGGCCGAACGCATGAGCCTGTTCCCCGACCGCGACGGCGACTTCCTCGACTTCGCCCGCCAGCATCTGCCCGGGGCGAGCGGCGGCGACTTCCTACCGCGCAGCCTCTACGGCGACTACCTGCAGGAACGGCTGCGGCAGGCCATCGCCGGCAAGGCCGCGCAGGTCGGCTTCGCCAGCCTGCAGCGGCAGGTGCTCGACATCCGGGAAGACGCCGCCAGCCAGCAGCTGCGGCTGGACGACGGCAGCCGGCTGGAAGCCGACCGCACCGTGATCGCCACCGGCAACTTCGCCCCGACCACCCCGGCCGGCCTGGGCGATCTGGACGCCGATCCGCGCTACATCCGCGATCCCTGGCGGGAAGGCGCGCTGGAGGCCATCCCCGCCACCGCCCGCGTGCTGCTGCTCGGCACCGGCCTGACCATGTACGACATGGCCCTGGCCCTGCAGGACCGCGGCCACCGGGGCCCGCTGCTAGCGCTCTCGCGGCGGGCGCTGCTGCCCCACGCCCACCGGCACAACAGCCGCCATCCGGACCTGCCGCCACTGCCGGAAACGCTGCTCCGGCTCCGGCCCCGGCACCTGGGCGAGCTGCTGGCGGCGATCCGCGCCTTCGTCCGCAACGCCGCCGGCCAGGGCCACGACTGGCGCGACGCCATGGCCGCCCTGCGCCCGATCACCCCGGCGCTCTGGCACAACCTCGACGACGACGAACGCCGGCGCTTCCTGCAGCACCTGCAGCCCTACTGGGACGTCCACCGCCACCGCGCCGCCCCGCCGGTGGCCGAACGCATCCAGGGCCTGATCCATAGCGGCCAGCTGCAGATCCAGGCCGGCCGGGCGGTGGGCGCTCGCCGCGAAGACGGCGGCCTCACCGTCGGCATCCGCCCGCGCGGCGGGAGCGATGTCCGGCACAGCACCTTCGACTACCTGATCAACTGCACCGGCCCCTGCTCCGACCTGCGCCGCGTCGGCGAACCGCTGCTCGCCACCCTCCTCGACCGCGGCCAGATCCAGCAGGACACCAACCGCCTCGGCCTGCTCACCGACGACTTCCGCCTGCTCGACGACCAGGGCCGGGCACACTCCAGACTGTTCCTGCTCAGCCCCATGCTGCGGGCGAACCACTGGGAAAGCACGGCGGTGCCGGAACTGCGCCAGCATGCGGAAAAGCTGGCGGGGGTGTTGTTGGGGGATTAATGGGTGGAGAGGCGCTCATGGTTCGCTGAGCGAGAGGTGAAGGGTTGTCCGAAATAGCCCCAGCTTCCGCCCCGCAGGCTCCGGATGCTTCTCAACACCCGCATAGGCTGCATCGAGACTGACCGAGCCTTTCTCCATAGGTAATACGCTTGTATAAGTGCATGTCGATCAAGCACCATGAAACTCACCTAGCTTATAGATTGTTTCTTTAAGAAAGGCGGATATGCACATAAGATCCGATATGCAGCCGCCTTTGAAGCCACCTCGCTCATATGGATAGCGCGCCTCAACAAATGAGCTTGCAAACTTAACCAAGGCTTCGTCAAAGGTAGAAAACTTTTCAGTCAAACGACTACCAGAAAATTCATTTTCAATTTTATCCTTGATGTCTTTTGGTATTTTTGAGTACAACTTATCGAATCTATGCTCATGCGTAAGGCACTTTGTGAACCCTTGGTAGGTAGTGCTTCCATCATCATGAGAAAAGAATGGAACAAAATCGTCTTCAGCGAGATATGACTTCAAGTAAAGTTCAATGGATAACGCCACATTAACAACAAAAGGGTAAGACCAATCCGTCCCCTCCGGTCTTTGTTCAAGAAGAATCTCCCCGATTTTTGCAAAGGCATCGGCGGTTGTTACCACATACATTTTAGGCAGTATATTGTGTACCATTTCCAACCAACCCCCAACATCGTAATGTTTTATTGAGCTAGACCTTATCACAATTGATTAAAAGTGCATTTACCCAATAACTCCCGCGTCCGCTCCAGAAACGGCTGGGAGCGGAGGCATGATCAGATAAAGCGTAGCTTTTGTGCGTCCAGAGAGCGAAGCGAATGATATTGAGGCTGTCATGGACTCTCCCTACACCACACTTACCCGCACATCCAGTGTGCGTGGCAGAACTCAGTCATAGGGCATCAGCGTTGAACAAGTGAATTGCAGTGGATTTAGTCAAATCCGTTTATCAGGTTGCCGAGAGCGTCCGTGCCGGACAGGTGAGTCAACGCAATTGACTGAACCGCAGGGCATTTTGCCGATATATTGTTAGGCTTCTGTTCGGCACTGCATACGTGCTTTGCGCCATTGTTCAAGGAGCTCAGTGTTTCCAGATGCCACTTCAATGAGTATTTGCAGCGACAAGACAGCACCCGGGACGATACCTTTCTCATCAATTTCCTGCCCATCGAAACCTGGATTAGTAGGAATTTCAAGGTTAACAACCCACCATACTTCTATCTTGCGCAATAGTTTTACAAGCTCTTCGAATTGAGTTTCGTGCTTCGACTCGACTTGCCCAGTTACCACCTCGAAAAGCTGATGCGCCAGTAGGTTTCTGGCTTTTCTGAGCTGCTCAAATTTCTCCAAGTCTTTATTGTCTATTACTTCATGTTCCTGCAGCCACTCAAGTGAAGCATAGAGTACACTCTTGTTTCGGGAAGCGACTTTGCTTTGGCACTCGGAGCCAATGATCAGTCCGTTCTCACCCCAGCCATCTACATAAAAATTACGAACATGATCAATTATAGAGCTTTTTAGTATCTCGAATGTGGTGATAAACATCGTCGCTAGGAAAAGAGAGGGCCTGACCACATCAGGGTCAGGAAATCGCTCCCAGCGTTCGGAGATGGTATCCATCAAATTTTTTCTTCGCTTACTTAGCTCTGCCGAATCACAGTCTAACTTCGTTATTAAGCTTAACGTCGATTCCGGCCATTGTCAGTCGGGCAAAAGGATCTCCAGACGCAAACTCCCATCCAGGCGGCATGATCGTCTTCCAGCCAAAGGCCTTATCGAGAATTTCCCTTTCTTTTTCGGAAATAAGCACAATGGCCAAGTGTTTTTCTATCATCTTGGCCACGTCTTCGACCGACCTCCCTCTTTGATACATCGCTATGCTTTGATCGCGAATAAGCACGCATGGAACGACATGTTCTCTGTGTTTTCCACCGCTCGTGGATTGTCCGCATATCAGCCACTCGTCTGGGACGATGTGCTCAAATACCCGAGTGCTACCGACCCTCCCTTCCTCCCAGTGGTCATGGAAGAGTTCTGCCAATCGCTTCATAGCCCTCTTCTTCTTTTCATCTTGCGTATAGCTATTCATAGGTGATTTTTCTTATTGCCAAGTCTAACTACTGTTATGCACCAACTGGTGCGTTGACATACACCATCCGGTGCATAACTCCCGTATCGACCTAAGCCAGCTTCACCTGCGAAAGGCACGCTCTGGCATATCCCAGCACAGACATGCCGAAGCTATCAAAATGACACTGCAATATCGAGTGCCCTCTCCTGCTGCCCCAGCCGAACGTCCCCTCAGCATTAATGGGGCGAGCCGGCGACAAGCACGGATTGACACTGACAGTGCTGTCGAAAAACCGCCGGCGTTCGTCAAGAACGATCTGGGACGCGACGTCCTCCACATTGGCTACCCTGCCCACCGGATGAGATGCATGTCCCCCGGAGTGCCCCCGGTGTCGACGACAGCCGGGCGCACTCCCGTCGACCTCCCCCTCAGAAATACGCATTCCTCGGCAATTCCCGCCCGTTCACCACGTAGTCACCGATGGCCCGGGCCTTGTAGACCGTGGGGTTGTGGGAGGCCAGAGTGCGGATGTTGCGCCAGTGGCGGTCGAGGTTGGCGGATTGGCGGGCGGCGGAGGCGCCGCCGACGTCGAAGAGCTGGGTGGCGGCCTGCAGGGCCAGTTGATCGATGCTGACCTTGGCCTGGGCCGCGCTCAGGGAAGCGGCGTGACCGAGGGCGACGTCGACCCGGCCCTGGCGGACGGAGGCGGCGAAGGCGCGGTCCTGGGCGTCGGCGGCGGCCAGGACGATGGCTTCGGCAGCGAAGGCGCTGCTGGAGAGGGAGCCGACCACCTGCAGCAGTTGCGGGTCTTCCGGGGCGCGTTCGGCGGCGGCGTGGCTGAAAGTACGCACGCGGCTGTGCAGCAGCGCCGCGGCGTCGCCGACCACGTTGCGCAGGATGCCGGCGACGATGGCGTGCAGGTAGAGCTGGGCCAGAGCGTTGAACTGGGTCTCGGTGCTGCGCTGGGTGACCTCGTCGCGCTCGACGCGGACGTTGTCGAATTGGGTGGTACCGCTGCCGGTGTACTTCTGGCCGATGCCGTCCCAGTCGTCCTCGATGCTCACCCCTTCCCGGTCGGTCGGGATCACCGCGCCGATGCAGCTGCCCTCCTGGCCGGAGGCGGTCACGTAGACCCAGTCGGCGTACAGGGTGCCGGTGCTGAAGTACTTGGTGCCGTCAAGCCGGTAGCCATCGCCCTCCGGGGTCAGGCGGGTATCGAACTGGTAGTTGCCGACCGCCTTCGCCGACAGCTCGGTGTAGGCGTTGCCGAACAGTTCTCCTACCGCGACGCGGGCGAGCCGGGCGTCGCGCACAGGGCCGGCCGGGGCGCGGAGGAACTCGTCGACCAGCAGGTAGTGGGCGCGCAGGATGTGGGCCACGTCCGGGTCGGCCTCGGCCAGGCGGATGACCACCTGGAACAGCTGGCGCAGGCTGGCCCCGGCGCCGCCGCTTTCGTGCGGCAGGCGCAGGGCGCCGAGCCGGGCCTTGCGGATCAGCCCTAGGGCCTTCCACGGGTGGCCTTCCCGGCCGGGCCGGCGCCGCGCTTCGGCGTCCCGGGCGATCTCCCCCAGCAGCCGCTCCAGTTCCGCGGAGTCGGGCGCCACCGGCCCGTCGAACTCCCACGGGATTTCCACCGCGTCCGCATCTTCCATCGCGGCAATACGTGCCTGTTCGTTCATCTTCCGTTCTCCCTGGGTTCGCTTCATGCGCCGGTCATTTCGCCGCGGCGCCCGGCATCCAGCGCCGCGAGGTCGCGATAGCCGGCGGCCGGATGGCTGGCCGGCAGGCGCGGGCCTTCACCGAACAGCTTCTCGCGCAGGGTGCCGGGAGCGTATTCGGTCTTGAACGCGCCGCGCTTCTGCAGCTCGGGGACCAGCAGCTCGACCACGTCGACGAAGGTTTCCGGGGTCACCGCGTAGGCCAGGTTGAAGCCGTCCACGTCGGTATCCTCGACCCAGCTCTGCAGCTCGTCGGCCACGGTCTGCGCGCTGCCGGCGATCAGCGGGCCGAAGCCGCCGATGCCGACCCAGTCGGCCAGCTCCCGGACCGTCCAGGTGCGGTTCGGGTCGGCGCTGGAGAAGGCTTCCACCGCCGACTGGATGGCGTTGGTGTGGATGTGCTCGAGCACCTGCTCGGGCCGGTACTGGCCGAAGTCGATGCCGGTCCAGCCGGAGATCAGCGCCAGCGCGCCCTCGTAGCTGGCGTACTGCTTGTAGTCGCGCCACTTGGCCTGGGCGGCGGCGTCGGTTTCGCCGACGATCACCGTCTGCAGGTTGAAGATCAGCACCTTGCGCGGGTCGCGCCCCGCTTCCTCGGCGCGCCGGCGGATGTCGGCGACGGTCTTCTTGAGGATGGTCTTCGACGGCGCGGCGACGAACACGCATTCGGCGTGCTCGGCGGCGAACTGCTTGCCGCGGCTGGAGGCGCCGGCCTGGTAGAGCACCGGGGTGCGCTGCGGCGAGGGTTCGCAGAGGTGGATGCCGGGCACCTGGAAGTGCTTGCCGACGTGCCCGATCTCGTGGACCTTGGCCGGGTCGGTGAACAGCCGGCGCTCGCGGTCGCGCACCACCGCGCCCTCCTCCCAGCTGCCTTCCAGCAGCTTGTAGATCACCTCCAGGTACTCGTCGGCGTAGTCGTAGCGCGCATCGTGGTCCTTCAGCGCCTGCTGGCCGAGGTTGCGCGCGCCGCTGTCCAGGTAGGAAGTGACGATGTTCCAGCCGATGCGGCCGCGGGTCAGGTGGTCGAGGGTGGAGAGGCGGCGGGCAAACGGATACGGGTGCTCGAAGGACAGCGAGGCCGTCAGGCCGAAGCCGAGGTGCTCGGTGACCAGCGCCATCGGGGTGATCAGCGCCAGCGGGTCGTTGACCGGCACCTGGGTGGACTGGCGCAGCGCTGCCTCGCCGTTGCCGCCCAGCACGTCGTAGATGCCGATCACGTCGGCGATGAAGATGCCGTCGAACCTGCCGCGCTCCAGCAGTCTGGCCAGCTCGGTCCAGTATTCCAGGTCCTTGTACTGCCAGGCGCGGTCGCGCGGGTGCGCCCAGAGGCCGGGGGACTGATGCCCGACGCAGTTCATCTCGAAGGCATTGAGGCGGATTTCGCGGGGCATGAGCTTCTCCCTGAGGCTGCCGATGTGCGGATGAACCGGCCAGCGTCGCGCAGAGACGACGCAGCCGGCGGCAAACAGCCGGGCAGAACCCGTGCCAGCTGGGAAACTCGCGGAAAATCAGGGAGTTGAACGAAAAGAGCGGCGTGCGGATGATCGGGACGGGACAGATTGTTCATCCGCTGTTGCGCGCCCGACAGTTGCCGGGCGGTGGCAGGCGCCGGGGTCGGCTATCGGACGTGCCGGCGCAGGCGACGGAACAGGGCGAAGGCCGCGGCCACCCCGACGATGGTCAGCACCGCGGCTTCCTCGTAACGCCTGATGTCGGCGAACACCCACTCCAGGGTCTGGCCGAACAGGTAGCCGGTGCCGACCACCAGCGGCGCCCAGATCGCCGCGCCGATCAGGTTGAACAGCACGAAGCGCCAGGTCGGCACCGCGCTCATGCCGAGGGCGATGGGCCCGGCGACGCGCAGGCCGTACATGAAGCGGATGCCGAGGATCACCGGGGTCTGGAAGCGCACCAGCATGCGGTCGACGCGCTGCGCGCCGGCTTCCAGCTTCGGATAGCGCTGCAGCAGCGCCGTGCCGTAGCGCCGGCCGACCAGGAAGAAGCCCTGATCGCCCAGCGCCCCGGCGCAGAGGGCCGTGACCACCACCAGCGGGAGGGACAGATAACCCTGGTGCGCGGCGTAGCCGGCCAGCACCAGCACGGTTTCCCCCTCCAGCAAGGCTCCCAGGAACACCGCCAGGTAGCCGTACTCGGCGACCAGTTGCATCAACGACATAGCTCAACGCCCTGCAAGACAACGAAACGGGCGCATAGAGTACAGCCCGGGGCGCCGCAAGGCAGCAGCGTACTACTACCGGCCAGTCGCCACCGCCGGCCCGCGGGGCGCTCAGGAATAGTTCAGCGGATCGGGCGCCTCGTCCTTGAGGGCCCAGCGGCCGAGCATGTTCAGCTTGTAGTCGATGGGGTCGTGCAGGGTGTGGGTGCGCACGTTGCGCCAGAAGCGGTCGAAGCCCAGCGCCGCCCGGGTCCCGCGCGCGCCGACCACCTCGAACAGCTCCTGGCTGGCGTACAACCCGGCGCGGTGGGCCAGCACCTTGGCCTCGGCCACCGCCACCGCCACCTCGGCGCGTTCCCCGGCGGTCAGCGCCGAGCCGCGGGCGAAGGCCCGCTCGACCAGCACCGCGGCGCGCTCGGCCAGGACGCGGGCGGCGGCGATCCGCACGTGCATCTCGCCGAAGCGGTTCTGGGTGAAGGGATCGTCGGTGGCGTGCTGCGCCGCCGAGGCCAGCCAGGGCCGCGCCTGGGTCCGGGCGAAGCGGCGCGCCTCGGCGAAGGCGCCTTCGGCGATGCCCAGGTAGAGGTTGACCAGCACCAGCTGGGCGAAGCAGTTGCGCAGGGTGTGGAACGGCGTCGGCGGCACCTCCGGGGCGCGCAGCACGTTGCGCTCCTCCAGCGGCACCTGCTCGAAGGCCACCGAGTTGCTGTCGGTCTGGCGCTGGCCGATGGGGTCCCAGTCGTCGAGGATGCGCACCCCCGGGTGCTCGGTGGAAACCACCGCCAGCAGCGGCTGCGGCGCCCCGTCGAGCACCGCCGAGAGGGTCATGAAGTGCGAGCCGACGGTGCCCGAGCAGAACGACTTGCAGCCGTCGAGCGTGAGGCCGGCGGCGCTGCGCCGGGCCAGCAAGCGACGGTCCAGCGGGTTCATGCCGTTGCCCCACCAGCACTGGTGCTCGGCGGTGTGGCCGAGCAGGCGGCGCTGCTGCTCGTGGTTGCCGTAGATCAGCACGGTGGCGACCTGCAGGTGATGGAAGGCCAGCACGTGGGCCAGCGAGCTGTCGACGGCGGCGACCCGGCGCACCAGGGCGTAGATCTCCGCCCAGGGCCGGCCGAGGCCGCCGTGCTCGCGCGGTATCGACCAGAGCAGCAGGCCGGCTTCGCGCAGCAGGGCCTTCTCCTCGGCGGCGTGGCCGCCGCGGGCGTCGCGCTCGACGGCGGTGGAGCCGATTCGTTCCAGCAGGGTGTCCAGATCCGGATTCATGGCGGTAGGGCTCTATCTCGAAGGGAATTCAGTGGCAGGTCAGGCCGGCGCCGAGCTTGAGCACGTCCAGGCTCAGCTCGCCGAGGCGCTGGTCCAGCGCGGCATCCTGGGCGCCGCTGCGCCGCCATTCGGCCAGGGCCGCCGCCAGCCAGCGGCGGCTCTGCGGCTCGGCGGCCGGCAGGCGCACGTGGCCGATGGCCTCGGGCTCGAGGGCCAGCGGCAGGCGGCGGTAGAAGCGCCAGTCCGGCTGCTGCAGCAGCCAGCCGGCGAGGCCCGCCTCCTCGGCCAGCGCCGCGCACTCCCCGGCGAGGAAGGCGCCGATGGCGTGGATGGCCGAGGGATAGGCCCGCACCCGGGCGCCGTGCCGCTCGGCGAGTTCGCGGCGATACGGGCTGCCCTCGGCGAGACAGACGCTGCGCCCCTTGAGCGGCGCGTCGGCGGCCAGGGTCAGCCCGCGCAGCGCCAGCAGTACGCCCTCGGCCCGGCGGGCCGCAACCGGCAGATCGGCGCCCCCTGGCTGCTGCTTAGCGCCGGCGATCAGCAGGTCGACCCGCCCCTCGGCCAGCGCTGCCTCGCGCCCGGCGGGCGGTAGGCCGACCAGCTCGACCGGCAGGTTCAGGTAATCGCCCAGCGCCCGGGCCAGCGTCGCGTCGAGCAGGTCCGGCTCCGGCCGGACCGGCGTACCGGGCAGCGCCGGCCGCGGGTATTGGCGCACGCCGACCAGCAGCCGGCCGCGCGAACGCGCCGCCTCGAAGAGCGGCCCCGGCGACAGCTCGCTGGGGTGGGCGGTGCCGGTCCAGAAACGCAGGCGCCAGTCCCAGCCCAGGTCGCCGAGGGCGGCGAGCGCCAGCAGCACGGCCAGGGCCAGTCCGGTCGCCAGCCGACGCAGCCAGCCGGAAGCCGACCGGCGCGCCGGCGGCAACGGCGGCGCCAGGGCCTCAGGCATTGTGGGTCAGCCCCTTGCGCCAGCGGGTGAAGCGCCGCTCGACCAGGGCCAGGACGAAGTTCAGCAGCAGCCCCACCAGCGCCAGCAGGAGGATGCCGGCGTACATGCTGGGCACCTGGAACACCTCCTGGGAGTTCAGGGTGAGGAAGCCCAGCCCCGAGTGCGCACCGATCATCTCCGCGGCGACCAGGGCGGTGACGCAGTAGGCGCCGGCCAGGCGGATGCCGGTGAAGATCGACGGCGAGGCGGCCGGCAGCACCACCTTGTAGAACAGGAAGCCGCGCGAGGCGCCCATGGAGCGGGCCGAGTCGATCAGCAGTTTGTCCACCTGCTTGACTCCGCTGATGGTGCTGAGCAGGATCGGCCAGAACGCCGCCCAGAAGATGATCGCCACCTTGGACAGCTCGCCGATGCCGAAGAACAGGATGAACACCGGGAACAGCGCCAGCGCCGAGGTCTGGCGGAAGAACTGCAGCAACGGATCGACCAGCGCCTCCAGCCGGGCGAACCAGCCCATCAGCAGACCCAGGCTCACCCCGCTGACGATGGCCAGCAGCAGGCCGGCCAGGGAGCGGTACAGGCTGGCCTCCAGGTGCTTGAACAGCGCGCCGGAGACGGCCAGCTCCCAGATCGTCTGCAGGATCGCCGACGGCGGGCTGAGATAGCCGCCGTTGACCAGCCCCAGGCGCGGCAGCAGCTCCCAGAGCAGCAGGAAGACCAGAATGCCGAGGCTGCGCTCGAGGAGCCCGGCGAGATTCAGCGAAACCTTCATGAAAACTCCCTAACCCTTGATCTCGGCGGTCTGCGCGCTGGCCGGCCAGTCGGCGGCGCGCACCGAGGTCGGCGCCGGCACCGGGGCGTTGGCGAAGCGCACCTCGTCCTTGAGCACCTCCCAGGCGCGCTGGCGCAGGTGGACGAATTCCTCGGAGTTGCGCACCTCGGCCGGCCGCGGGCGCGGCAGGGGCACCTCGATGATCTCCTTGACCCGCCCCGGCCGGTGGGTCATCACCGCGATCCGGTCGGAGAGGAAGATCGCCTCGTCGAGGCTGTGGGTGATGAACACGATGGTCTTCTTGTGCCGGTCCCAGATGCGCAGCAGCTCGGCCTGGAGGATCTCGCGGGTCTGCGCGTCGAGGGCGGCGAAGGGCTCGTCCATCAGCAGCACGTCGGGCTGGTAGACCAGCGAGCGGGCGATGGCCACGCGCTGGCGCATGCCCCCGGAGATCTCGTGCGGGTAGCGTCCGCCGAAGCCGTTGAGGCCCACCAGCTCCAGGTACTCGCGGGCCCGCTCGCGCCGCTCGGCCTTGCCCACGCCGCGGATCTCCAGGCCGACCTCAATGTTCTCCAGCACCGTGCGCCAGGGGAACAGCGCGTAGCCCTGGAACACCACGCCCTGGTTGGCGTTGATGCCCTCCAGCGGCTTGCCGTCGATGCGGATGCTGCCGCCGCTCTTCTCGGCGAGGCCGGCGAGGATGCTGAGGAAGGTCGACTTGCCGCAGCCGGAGGGGCCGAGCACGGAGAGGAACTCGCCGTCGCGCACCTCCAGGTCGAAGTCCGCCAGGGCGACCACCCGCTCGGCCTGGCCGCTCTCGTTCTTCGCGCTGAACTCCATGCGCAGGTCGCGCGCCACGATCTTGCTGCTCACGCTGCGCACCTCAGGCCGGCTGGCCGGCGAAGGGGTTGAACTCGTTGGTGTAGACGTCCTTCACCTTGATCTTGCCGCGCGGGATCTTGCCCTCGGCCTCCAGGATGTCGATGTAGTACTGGATCGGCGGCTCGGTGATCACCAGGTTCTCGACGTAGGCGTAGCGCTCCACCTTGCCCAGGTCCATGCCGATGCGCTGGGCGGTGATCTTGCGCGCCTCCTCCGGGTTGGCGTTGACCCAGTTGGCTGCCCGGGCGATGGCCTGGACCACGTCGCGGGTGGCTTCCGGGTGTTCGCGCAGGAAGCGCCCGTGCGCGCTGTACGGCGCCATGCCGCCGAGGCCGCGGTCCAGGTCGTAGTCGCTCCACAGCCGCAGCAGCGCCGGGTTCTGCTCGGCGCCGCCGGAATGCGGCGGATGGATGATCGCCAGGTCGATGTTGCCGGTCGCCAGGGTCTGCTCGCTCTGGTTGTCCGGCACCACCAGCCAGTTGATCTTGTTCACGTCCACGCCGTGCTGGCGCAGGTAGGTCTTGGTGACGAACTCGGCGCAGGCGCCGAAGCTGTTGAAGCCGACGGTCTTGCCTTCGAGGTCCTTGGGCGAGCGGATCGCCGAGTCCCGGCGCACGAAGTACTTCATGTGCGGGGCTTCCTCCAAGGTCTTGCCGCCGGCGGACACCACCTTGATGTCCAGCCCGCTGGCCAGCGCCGAGATCACCAGCGGCACCATGCGCATGCCGAAGTCCAGCTCCCCGGTGCCGACCAGCGGGATGATCTGCGGCGCGGCGATCTTGCCGACGTACTTCGGCCGCGCCCGGGTCCCCTCGAAGTAGCCCAGCGACTCGGCCAGGTAGACCAGGTCGAAGGCCGGGTTGTCCGGATATTTGAATTCCACCACCGCGTCGCCGACGCGCTTGACCACGGCGGGCGCGGCGGCCGACTTGGCGGCGCCGCCCTGCTGCTTGTCCCAGCAACCCGGCAGCACGAGACTGGCGGCGCCGGCGGTGCCGAACAGGGCCAGTTTCTTGAGGACCGATCTGCGGCTGGTATCGACTGTCATCTCTGAATTCCTTCGCACGCTTGGCAATTACCTGGCTATGGACAGAGCAAGAGCTGCGCCAGATCGGAAAAACATCGATAACTCATTGATATCAAAGAATAAAAACCACGGATATCGACATCCCATCCCGACTGTCGGCAGCGCAGCTGTCCCGGGGCCGACAGCTGCCCGGCAAACTGTCGAATATCCAACAGTTGCCGGAAATCCCCGGCCTTGCGCCCGCGGAAACGGGCGAACCGGCCCTCCAGATGGCCGTTCGCCGGCCAACTGTTGCCGCAGCAACAGCGGGCTAACAGAACACCCGCGATTGCGACAGCGTGCCCCGCCCGGCGCGACCCGGCCAAACCCGCCGCGGAGCCCGGATTCCGAGGCTTTCGCGGAGCTGGCACCGAACTTGCCCTTCCGGATTCACACGGACTCTTCCGAACACGGACCCTTGCGAATCCAGGAGTTGTATATGCAGCGTGAATATTCTCTGGCCCGTCTCGCCGGCCGATGGATCAGGTCGTTGGCCCTGGCCGCCGTGGCCGGCTCGGCGCTGGGGGTGGCCCAGGCCGCCAGCGACAAGCCGCTCAAGCTCGGTTCCACCGCCGCCTTCATGCCGGTGCTGGAAGTCGCCGCGGCGGAAGCCGCCAAGCAGGGCGTCGCGGTGGAGCTGGTGGAATTCAGCGACTGGAAGACGCCGAACGTGACCCTGGCCCAGGGCGACATCGACGCCAACTACTACCAGCACATCCCATTCCTGACCAACGCCAACAAGGAAGGCGGCTTCGACCTCAAGCCGGTCGCCCCGGGGGTGATCAACAACATCGGCCTCTACTCGAAGAAGTACAGGAGCATCAAAGAGCTGCCGGTGGGCGCCAAGGTGGCCATCGCCGGCGACGCGGTCAACGGCGCCCGCGGCCTGCAACTGCTGGAGAAGGCCGGGCTGATCAAGCTCAAGCCCGGCACCGGCTTCGAGACCACCGTGGCCGACATCGTCGAGAACCCGAAGCAGATCCGCATCATCGAGCTGGAGGCCGTGCAGCTGGCCCGCGCCCTGGACGACGTGGACCTGGCCCAGGGCATGCCGCACTACCTGAAGCTGGCTGGCACCATCGACCCGGAGAGCGCGCTGATCTTCGACGGCCAGGACCGGAAGATCTACGCCATCCAGTTCGTCACCCGTCCGGAAGGCCAGAACGACGAGCGCCTGCGCCAGTTCATCAAGGTCTACCAGACCTCCCCGGTGGTCCGCGCCGCCCTCGACCGCACCCAGGGCAAGCTCTACACGCCGGGCTGGGAGGAATGACGCCATGGGCCGTTACGCAGCCGACATCGAACAGGCCGCCACCCACATCCGTCTGGAAGCGCTGTGCAAGACCTACCCCGGCGCCCCGGAGCAGGCCCTGGCGAACATCAACCTGAACATCCAGCGCGGCGAGATCTTCGGCATCATCGGCCGCAGCGGCGCCGGCAAGTCGTCGCTCTTGCGCACCCTCAACCGCCTGGAGCAACCCAGCGGCGGCCGGGTGCTGATCGACGGCGTGGACATCGGCGACTACGACGAGGATCTGCTGGTCGAGCTGCGCCGGCGGGTCGGCATGATCTTCCAGCACTTCAACCTGATGTCGGCCAAGACCGTGCGGGAGAACGTCGCCCTGCCGCTGAAGGTGGCCGGCTGGCGGCCCGGCGAGATCGAGCGGCGGGTCGATCAGCTGCTCGATCTGGTGGGCCTGGCCGAGAAGCGCGACGCCTACCCGGCACAGCTCTCCGGCGGGCAGAAGCAGCGGGTCGGCATCGCCCGCGCGCTGGTCCACGACCCGGAGATCCTGCTCTGCGACGAAGCCACCTCGGCCCTCGACCCGGAGAGCACCCAGGCGATCCTCGCCCTGCTGCGCGACATCAACCGCCGCCTCGGCCTGACCATCGTGCTCATCACCCACGAGATGGAGGTGATCCACGAGATCTGCCAGCGCGTGGTGGTGCTCGAGCGCGGCCGGGTAGTCGAGGAAGGCCCGGTCTGGCGGGTGTTCGGCGACCCGCGCCACGAGGTCACCCGCACCCTGCTCGGCACCCGCCAGCACGACCTGCCGGAAGACCTGATCGGCCGCATCCGCCAGAAGCCGAACGGCGAGCACAGCGCCCTGCTGCTCGACCTGCACTTCACCGGCGCCAGCCTGCGCGAGCCGGACCTCTCGGCCATCGCCAGGACCCTGGGCGCCGGCACGCGCCTGCTGCACGGCGGCATCGACCGCATCCAGGGCCGCGCCCAGGGCCACCTGCTGCTCAGCGTGGATTCCCGCGAGCCGGAGGCGGCGATCATCGAACGGGCCCGGGAGCTGGCCGACAAGGTGGGAGGACTGGGCTATGTCGCCGCTGCTCGTTGACCGCCTGCTGCAGGGCGCCTGGGACACCCTGCTGATGATCGGCGCCTCGGCCCTGGTCACCCTGCTGCTGGGCATCCCGCTGGCGCTGTTCCTGGTGACCAGCGCCCGCGACGGCATCTTCGAGGCGCGCTGGGCCAACGGCGCGATCGGCAGCGTGGTCAACGTGCTGCGCTCGATCCCCTTCCTGATCCTGATGGTCGCGCTGATCCCCTTCACCCGCCTGATCGTCGGCACCAGCTACGGCGTCTGGGCCGCGGTGGTGCCGCTGACCGTGGCCAGCACGCCGTTCTTCGCGCGCATCGCCGAGGTCAGCCTGCGCGAGGTGGACCGCGGCCTGATCGAGGCCGCTCAGGCCATGGGCTGCCGGCGCTGGCACATCGTCTGGCACGTGCTGCTGCCGGAGGCCCGGCCGGGCATCGTGGCCGGCTTCACCATCACCCTGGTGAGCATGATCAACGCCTCGGCGGTGGCCGGGGCCATCGGTGCCGGCGGGCTGGGCGATCTCGCCTACCGCTACGGCTACCAGCGCTTCGATACCCAGGTGATGCTCACCGTGATCGTGCTGCTGGTGCTGCTGGTGACCCTGATCCAGCTCGGCGGCGACCGCCTCGCCTTGCGTCTCAACAAGCGGATCTGATCCGCCAAACCCATCGATCCGGCGTCCCGCGCGGACGCCTTCTGGAGCAACCATGAGCGAAACTCAGCAACGCCGCCTCGCCGCGGTAACGGGGGCGGCTACGCCCGAAACGGCCGAAGGGGCCCGGCCACGCCTGCTCGATCCGGCCAGCGTGCGGGTGATCCGCAGCGACGCCGAGGCCATCGAAGTGGCCCAGGCCCTGGCCAAGGTCTTCGTCGCCGGGGCCGCCGAGCGCGACCGCGAGCGCCGTCTGCCCTGGGACGAGCTGGACCTCTACTCGCAGAGCGGCCTCGGCGGCATCCGCGTGCCGCGCGCCTACGGCGGCGCCGAGGTGTCCTACGTCACCCTGGCCGAGGTGTTCCGCCTCCTCTGCGCGGCCGACCCGGCCCTCGGGCAGATCCCGCAGAACCAGTACGGCGTGCTCGCCGTGGTCGACGAGCTGGCCAGCCCGGCGCAGAAGCGCTGGGTCTACTCCCGCGTGCTGGCCGGCCAGCGCTTCGGCAACGCCGGCCCCGAGCGCGGCACCCGGACCATCCTGCAGCAGACCGCCCGCCTCGGCGCGGACGGCGGCAAGCTGCGCCTGAGCGGCACCCGCTTCTACTCCACCGGCGCGCTGTTCGCCCACTGGATTCCGACCCGTGCCCTGGACGCCGAGGACCGCTCGATCCTGGCCTGGGTGCCGCGCCACGCCCCCGGCGTGAGCGTGGTGGACGACTGGTCGGGCATCGGCCAGCGCACCACCGCCAGCGGCACGGTGGTCTTCGACAACGTGGAAGTGGACCCGGCCAACGTCCTGCCGGCCTGGCAACTGGCCGACCGCCCGGGGCTGTCCGGGCCGATCTCCCAGCTGCTGCAGGCGGCCATCGACGCCGGCATCGCCCAGGCCGCCATCGACGACACCCTGGCCTTCGTCCGCGAGCGTTCGCGGCCGTGGATGGACTTCGGCGGCGAGCGCGCCAGCGACGACCCCTACATCATCCAGGCGGTCGGCCGCCTGCAGATCGACCTGCATGCCGCCATCGAGGTGCTGCACGACGCCAGCCGTACCCTCGACCGCGTCTCCCGCGAGCCGATCACCGCCGAATCCAGCGCCGAGGCCTCGGTGGCTGTGGCGGCGGCCAAGGTCCTGACCACCGAACTGGCCCTGGAGGCCAGCGAGAAGCTGTTCGAGCTGGCCGGCACCGCCGCCACCCGCAGCGTCCACAACCTGGACCGCCACTGGCGCAACGCCCGCACCCACACCCTGCACGACCCGGTGCGCTGGAAATACCACCTGGTCGGCAACTACGAACTCAACGGCGTGCTGCCCCGCCGCCATCAGTGGAACTGAGGAAGTCCATCCATGAGCCAGTCCAACAACCTTTCCGCGCCCCTGACCACGCCCATCCCCGGCAGCGTCAGGGTGATCCGCGACGACGCCGAGGCCCTCGCCGTGGCCCGCGAACTGGCGGCCGAGTTCGCCGTCGACGCCTCCCGGCGCGACCGCGAGCGCCGCCTGCCCTGGGCCGAGATCGAGCGCTTCTCGCGCAGCGGCCTGTGGGGCATCAGCGTACCCAAGCAGTACGGCGGCGCCGGCGTCTCCAACGTCACCCTGGCCGAGGTGGTGAGCCTCCTCGCCGCCGCCGACAGCTCCCTGGCGCACATCCCGCAGAACCATTTCTATTCGCTGGAGGTGCTGCGCGTCGGCGGCAGCGAAGAACAGAAGAGCTTCTTCTTCTACCAGGCCCTGGAAGGCCAGCGCTTCGGCAACGCCCTGGCCGAGATCGGCCACAAGGACTTCGTCCGCCGCACCCGCCTGAGCCCCGACCGCAAGCACGGCGGCTTCCGCATCGACGGCCGCAAGTTCTACTGCACCGGCTCGCTGTTCGCCCACTGGATTCCGACCCTGGCGGTCGACGAGAGCGGCACCGGCTGGCTCGCCTTCGTACCGCGCCAGAGCCGCGGCGTCACCATCACCGACGACTGGGACGGCTTCGGCCAGCGGGTCACCGGCAGCGGCTCGGTGCAGTTCGACGACGTGCACGTGCAGGCCGACTGGGTGGTGCCGTTCCAGGCCTCCTTCGACAGCCCCAGCACCATCGGCCCGCTGGCCCAGATCATCCACGCCGCCCTCGACCTCGGCATGGCCAGGGGCGCCTACGCCGCCACCCTGGAGTTCGTCCGCCGGCACTCCCGGCCGTGGATCGACGCGCCCCAGGACAAGGCCACCGACGATCCGCTGACCCTAGAGCGGGTCGGCGACCTGGCCGTGCGCCTCAAGGCCGCCGAGGCCCTGCTGTGCCGCGCCGGCCGGGTGCTCGATGCCTCCCAGTCGGCGCCGGACGAGCGCAGCGTGGCCGCGGCTTCGGTGGCGGTGGCCGAAGCCCGCGTGCTGACCACCGAAATCGCCCTCAAGGCCGGATCGAGGCTGTTCGAGCTGGGCGGCAGCGCCGCCAGCCTGAGCGAGCACAACCTCGACCGCTTCTGGCGCAACGCCCGCACCCACACCCTGCACGACCCGGTGCGCTGGAAGTTCCACGCCGTCGGCAACTACTACCTCAACGACAAGCTGCCCCCGCGGCACGGAGCGCTCTGACATGGCGAAGAAGCAGATCCTGCTCAACGCGTTCAACATGAACTGCGTGGGCCACATCAACCACGGCCTCTGGACCCACCCGCGGGACAACTCGGTGGACTACAACACCATCGAGTACTGGACCGACCTGGCCAAACTGCTGGAGCGCGGCCTGTTCGACGGGCTGTTCATCGCCGACATCGTCGGCGTCTACGACGTCTACCAGCACTCCATCGACCTGACCCTGCGCGAGTCCATCCAGCTGCCGGTCAACGACCCGCTGCTGCTGGTCTCGGCCATGGCCGCCGCGACCAAGCACCTAGGCTTCGGCATCACCTCCAACCTCAGCTACGAGCCGCCCTACCTGTTCGCCCGGCGCATGTCGACGCTGGACCACCTGACCCGCGGGCGCATCGGCTGGAACATCGTCACCGGCTACCTGGACAGCGGCGCCCGGGCCATGGGCCTGCAGGGACAGATCCCCCACGACGAGCGCTACGAGCGCGCCGACGACTACCTGGAGCTGGTCTACAAACTCTGGGAAGGCAGCTGGGAAGACGGCGCCGCGCGCCGCGACAAGGCCGCCCGGGTGTTCGCCGACCCGGCCAAGGTCCACCGCATCCACCACGAAGGCCCCTACTACCGGCTCGACGGTTACCACCTGTGCGAGCCGTCGATCCAGCGCACCCCGCTGCTGTTCCAGGCCGGCACCTCGGCCCGCGGCCAGCAGTTCGCCGCGCGCCACGCCGAGGCCATCTTCATCAGCGCCCAGGACAAGGCAACCACCCGCCAACTGGTGCAGAACCTGCGCGCCCAGGCGGTGCAGGCCGGGCGCCGGCCGGACGACATCAAGATCTACGCCGGCATCGCCGCGGTGGTCGGCGCCACCGCCCGCGAGGCCCAGGAGAAGTTCGACGATTATTGGCACTACGCCAGTGCCGAGGCCGGTCTCGCCCACTTCGCCAGCAGCGTCAACGTCGACTTCGCCCGCTACGGCCTGGACGAGCCGATCGACTACAGCCGCGGCGACGCCATCCAGTCCGCCGCCCAGACCGCCCAGGCCAACGCCATGACCCGGCGCAAGCTGCTCGAACGCTTCCGCCTCGGCAGCCGCTACCCGACCCTGGTCGGCGACGCCCAGCAGGTGGCCGACGAGCTGGAATCCTGGGCCAACGAGGTGGGCATCGACGGCTTCAACCTGTCGCGCACCGTCACCCCGGAAAGCTACGAGGACTTCATCGACCTGGTGATCCCCGAGCTGCAGAACCGCGGCTCGTACAAGACCGCCTACGCCGAGGGCAGCCTGCGGCAGAAGCTGTTCGGCCAGGGCGACCGCCTGCCGGCGCGCCACCCGGCCGCCGCCCACCGCCATGTCCCCGCCCCGGCCGCGCAGGGAGAGCCGGCATGAAACGCCGCGCCCTCCTGCGCGCCGGCGCCGGCCTGCTCGGCGCCCTGGCCTTCAGCCTGGCAGCCCAGGCCGCGGCGCTGAAGATCGGCGTCACCCCCGGCCCGCTCGCAGACTCGGTGCATGTAGCCGCGCAGGAGGCTTCCCAGCAAGGACTGGAAGTGGAGGTGGTGGAGTTCAGCGACTGGACCGCGCCGAACCTGGCGCTGGCCAGCAAGGACCTGGACGCCAACTACTTCCAGCACCAGGCCTTCCTCGATAACGCCGTCCGGGAAAGCGGCTACCCGCTCCGGGCGGTGGGGATCGGCATCCTCAGCAACGTCGGTCTCTACTCCACCCGCATCAAGAGCTTCGCCGAACTCAAGGAGGGTGCGCGGGTGGCGGTGGCCAACGACCCGGTCAACCAGGGCCGCGGCCTGCAGCTTTTGGAAAAAGCCGGGCTGATCCGCCTGCGCGAGGGCGTCGGCCCCCGCGCCCGGCTCAGCGACATCGTCGACAACCCCCAGCATCTGAAGCTGGTGGAAATCGACGGCCCGCAACTGGTCCGCGCCATCGACGACGTGGACCTCGCCCAGGGCTACCCCGGCCACTTCGCTGCCGCCGGCACCCTCGACCCGGGCAGCGCCCTGCTGTTCTCCGGCGTCGACGACCTCTACTACGCCATCCGCTTCGTCGCCCGCACCGACAACGCCGACGACCCCCGCCTCCAGCGCTTCATCCGCCTGTACCAGCAATCCCCGGCGGTACGCGAGCAGATCAGAACGTCCAACGCCAACAACGAACGCCTCTACAGCCTGCCCTGGCTGCACAACGGCGCCGAAACGGCCCAGCCGAAGTAGTCCCGACCGGCCTGCATGCGGGGAGAGTTGCCCTGTGTGCGGGTCGGCTGGATGTTGGGCGATTGCCGCGAGCCTGATCGCTTCTTCGTCGCTGACAAACAATCCATTGCATTTGTGCTGACTCGGGTTTTTATCCGGCTTGGGCGATTGAGGCTCAAAAATGTCTCGCGGGGAGCCGCCTAAATAGGATGCTCGATATTTCGATGGCATTTTGATAGCTTTGGTATGTCTGTATTGGGATACACCAAAGCATGTATTCTGCAGGTTAAGCTCGCTCATGTCAGTGCGAAACTTATACTACAGATAGTGTATTTAAGAACATTAGTTTGTGCATAACAGTAGTTAGGTCTTGTGATGCATACTGAACGCATACAAAGCTTGAAATCAAAGTTAGATAATTTGCTGACTGCGAATCCGATTCCGTATCTTAACCTCACTGAAAGCCAACTCCCCAAAGCAGGGGGTGTTTATCTAATTTCAGCAAATGTGAATGGTGCAGTTACTCCATACTACGTCGGGCGTACATCGGAGCTAGCTCGGAGGCTATACACAAATCATTTAATGGGCAACAAATCTACCGCCAGGCTAAAAAAATACATGGTTGAATCAGGTGAGGCTTCAAACATGAAGGTTGCAAAAAATTTCCTGAGAAAAAACTGTTCCATCCAATGGGTCTTGGAAGGTGAATACCGCAACCGAGGGGCACTTGAAGGATTCTTCACAAGTGTCCTATTCCCAAAGTATGGAATCGCTCCAGAATGAAAGCGTGCCTCACATGGCGCACAACCTTGCTCTCTTCGGGCGCTGGGCGATAAAAAAGCCGTGCAGCACCGGTTAGCTCTACGTTAGATTTCTCAAGAGAATCAGATGAGAATCGAAGAAGAATACGTGAAAACCGGTTATTTCTGGCTTCCAGGAAATGAAGAAAGAAAAATACCTGGTACTTTAACTATTTCCGATGGAGGTGAAATCGAGCTGGAGGTTGTAGGCCTCTTCGATGAAGGTATCAAATCACTTAACAGTGATAATGACCTAAGCAGGATAATTGGTCATATCGAGAAAGACGGCTTAGTAACCCTAGACGACTGTTTTTACACCAAAAGAAACATCTCGTTTGGAAGCATATCCAAATCAAAACTCCTCATCAACAGAGTTTTAAGTGGGGTTGCCTACGATAAAGATGAAGATGTGAAATTTAATTCTTTATCATTTTCGGTTGATTGTTTTGATGAGTGGGTTGGAATTAGTGGCATTAATGTAGAAAATGATTGGGAAAATAGGACAGCTACAATTAGCTATGATCCGCCGAAAAACATTACCTATTCTCTAGGTAATAGCATGCAGTTAGAGATCTGCTTCGCATATACCCTCCCTGGCTTTCCAAATACAACTGAAGCAAAAATCACACAAAGATCATATTTCAAGCTATCATCTGAAGCTTTGAGGCCGCTAAATGACTTCACTGAAATAGCCTATAAGCTGACCAACTTGATGTGCTTTGCTATTGACGCTACTGTAACACTGAAAAACTTATCTGCAACATCCTCAGAAATACAAAGAGAGGGGGGGCAACAGAAAAAACATCCTACCCCTATCCAGATTTATTATCCAAGCATTCCTTTCTCTGAAAAAGCACCGAATAAAAGCTGGCATCAGATGCTCTTCAACTATGATTCAATAAAATCTAATGCCCAGGATGTTTTTAATAACTGGATAAATGCCTATGAAATTATATCACCTGCGCTAGTCTTATACTTCTCCACAAAAACCGGCGCTCAAAAATATCTCGATGGAAAATTCCTAGCCTTAGCACAAGGATTGGAGACATATCACAGAAGAACAAGTAATGAAACGCTAATGGATCCAAAAGAGTTCGAACTACTAGTATCTGCAATTATTGAAAAATGCCCGAACGAACATCTAGACTGGCTTAAAGGCCGATTAAGGCACGGAAATGAAATTAATTTAGGGAAAAGACTAAAGCGCATTATTGAGCCATTCAAGAATCAACTAGGAAATAGCAGCGAAAGAAGTAAGCTACTGAGAAAAATCGTAGATACAAGGAATTACCTTACTCATTACAATGAGGAGTTAAGAGATAACGCAGCCGAAGGCCGTGAATTATGGGTGCTTTGCCAGAAAATGGAAATAATATTTCAGCTTCACTTTTTGAAAGTTATTGGATTCAGTGATACAGAGATTGATAGCGTTGTTAAAAACTGCCACCCTCTTAAGCAAAAAATAAACATAACCTAAAAAGTTACCACATGCGGAAAAATACTTGCTACGTTCCTAATGTTCCTGTGAGCAAGGCACTATTCAACAATAGACACCAGCGGTGCATGGAAACTGTGAATGGCAATGATTCAATCTGACCAACAAGCGAAAAATCAGTTAATATGCGGTCTATGCAGCGCTGGAAAGCCGTTTCCCGACTCCTTACTCGCTTGAGCGTCCATTGCATTTACAACTTTGCTGCGCAGAGCGGAGTGTACTGTTGGACAACTGCTCGCTAGAGCACACACTCGCACTGCTAGTGTGTAGCACTCTACCTTATATTTTATTAGCCCCCAATCGAGCCATACATGCACACAGTAATTTTATCTCCCGATGCATTCCGACTCATCGTTTCCTCTGCACTAGAAGCATATGCTGTACCGCATGGAACAAACCATAACCCATCAAAACATACACCTTTGGAAACATGCGGCGCGATATGGGGCTATGAAACCGAGAACAAAGGAAACAAATACTTTCACATTGTCGCTGTTGATGTAGAAACATCCGCCGACCGCCAGCCTGGCTCGGTAGCTAGCAAATTGGCCTCGATCGAAGTAAAAAAGGGATTCTATGAGCGATACAATCCAGAACTAAAATACCTTGGTGACTTTCATAGTCACCCTTGGTCTCAAGGTGAGAAGTTCGGCAGCCATACCCTTCAGACTGCACAGAATATTGAAGCCCATCGCCTATATCGATTCTCTGGTGATCCAAAACAAAAGTCAGACGATTTTGGCAGCGTAGATTGGCTTAAGAGCGAAGGATTGCCATACCAAATCGGCTTGGTGACAACTATTTACAGAATGACCAATGTCGTTAATGATCCGCTTCATAGTTTTCTGGATGAAAAGAGTGCTTTTCGGTTTACGTACAATGGGAAAGATGCCTCAGGAAAACTAAAGTCATTTAGATGCTGGGTGAAAGCATATGTTTTTCCAAACAACAACTGTGAGCCAGCGCCCAATACAGAAGTTAAGCTTCAGTGCTCTGCGTTGGGCTTTTTTCCCTAAGCTTCAGTCAACCTGAACGCCCAAAGCTGCACAGCTCCGGCAGCAGGTTACGTCCATCACTCAGCGCTGAACTCGATTGCCTCCCCGACTCGGCTTAGAATCCCCGCTCTGCCCTCTGGACGTCCGCCTACCGCGGTGGCCCCTTGGCTTCGACGTTGAACAACCAGCCCGGAGGCGGTTTGCTGAAGTACAAGCTCGTGATCTTCGATTTCGACGGAACCCTGGCGGATTCGTTTGCGACCTTCCTCGAGGTGTGGGAGGTCGCCGCCGGGCGCCATGGCTTCCGGGGCGCGTCGCAGTGCGATCTGCAGCGGCTGAGGGGGTGCGGTGCGCGCGAGATCATCGCCGAGGCCGGGGTGCCCTGGTGGAAGCTGCCGCTGGTGGCCCGGCACATGCAGGAGCTGATGCGCGAGCGCATCGCTGGAGTCGGGCTGTTCGACGGGATTGAGACGGTGCTGCGAACCCTGAAGGCCGAAGGCGTCCAGGTCGCCATCGTCACCTCCAATTCACGGGCGAATGTCGAGCTGGTGCTGGGTGCCGGGCGGCTCGGTCTGATCGACCACTTCGGCTGTGGGGCCTCCCTCTTCGGCAAGCGGCCGAAGACCCGTGCGGTCATCAAGGCGGCTGGGGTATCGCCTGCCGACGTCCTGTGCGTCGGCGACGAGATCCGCGATGCGGAGGCGGCGGACGAGCTGGGGCTGGATTTCGCGGCGGTTTCCTGGGGCTACACCTACCCGGAGCGGCTGGAAGGCCTGCCGGGCGTGAGGATGTGCCGGAGCGCCGACGAGCTGCTGTCGCTCGTCATCGCCGGATAATCCGCCGCGCCGGCCATGGGCGCCCTCAGGGCGCCGGATTGGGCTGCTCGACGTGAATGCGCTCGATGCCGGCCAGCAGCTCCTCGCTCGGTTGCAGGTCGATGCTGGCGAGGTTGCTCTCCAGCTGTTCCAGGGTGGTCGCGCCGATGATGGTGCTGGTCACGAACGGCCGGCCGGTGACGTAGGCCAGCGCCAGCTGCGCCGGGTCCACGCCGTGCTCGCGGGCCAGGGCGATGTAGGCGCTGGCGGCCCGGCGGGCCTGCGGGTTGTTGTAGCGCTGGAAGCGCTCGAACAGGGTCAGCCGCGCCCTGGGCGGCTGCGCGCCGTTCTCGTACTTGCCGGAGAGCAGGCCGAACGCCAGCGGCGAATAGGCCAGCAGGCCCACCTGCTCGCGGATGGCGATCTCCGCCAGGCCCACCTCGAAGCTGCGGTTGAGCAGGTTGTAGGGGTTCTGGATCGATACGACGCGCGGCCAGCCGCGGGTCTCGGCCAGGTGCAGGAAGCGCTGCACGCCCCACGGCGTCTCGTTGGACAGGCCGATATGGCGCACCTTGCCGCTCTTCACCAGCTCGGCCAGCACCTCCAGGGTTTCCTCGATCGGGGTGAACGGCGTCTCCGGCTCATGGCGGTAGCCGAGCTGGCCGAAGAAGTTGGTCGGCCGGTCCGGCCAATGCAGCTGGTAGAGGTCGAGGTAGTCGGTCTGCAGGCGCTTGAGGCTGGCGTCCAGGGCGGCGGTGAGGTTGGCCCGGTCGAAGTGGTTGCGCCCGCCGCGGATGTGGGTGACGCCATTGCCCGGGGCCGCGGCCTTGCTGGCGAGGACCCAGCGCTCGCGCCCGCCGTGGCGCTGGAAGTAGCGGCCGATGATGGTTTCGGTGGCGCCGCAGGTCGCGGCGCGGGGCGGCACGGGGTAGAGCTCGGCGGTGTCGATGAAGTTGATGCCGGCGGCGCGGGCCCGGTCGATCTGGGCGAAGGCGTCGGCCTCGTCGTTCTGCTCGCCCCAGGTCATGCTGCCGAGCGCCAGCGCGCTGACCTGGAGGCCGGTCCTGCCGAGTGGGCGGTAAAGCATCGAATGCTCCTGATGAGGAAAAGGGAATCGCCAGCGCGCCCGCGGCGGCCGGCATCGGCCGGGCCGCGCGGGCGCGACGGAATCAGCGCAGGCCTTCGGCGGCCAGCGCCTGCTGGGTCGCCGGGCGGGCCTGGAAGGCCTCGCGGGCGCGGGCCAGGTTGGGCAGATCGGCGAAGGCTTCGCCCAGGCGCGGCAGCCAGCCGGCGAATACGCCGAGGTAGGCGTCGGCGATAGTGTAGCGCTCGCCCACCAGCCATTGGCGGCCGTTCAGGTGGCGCTCGACGTGGGCCAGCGCCTGGTGCAGCTGCTCGCTGGCCTTGGCGCGGATGCCGGGGTGGGCGCTCTCGTCGGCCGAGTAGCGTTCCGGACGGTTGAGCGGGCGGAAGCCGCCGACGTGGACCTCGCTGGCCAGGTAGCCGATCCAGCTCTGGATCAGCGCCCGCTCGATGCTGCCGACCGGGGCGAACAGTCCGGCCTCGGGGCGCAGGTCGGCCAGATAGGGCAGGATCGCGCTGTTCTCGGTGATCAGGGTGCCGTCGTCCAGCTGCAGCGCCGGCACGCGGCGCAGCGGATTGATGCGATTGATCGGCGATTCCGGCGTGCGCAGGGGCACCGGCTCGACGCGGATCGGCAGATCCAGCTCGTGCACCAGACTGTGGGTGGCCAGCGAGCAGGCGCCGAGGGAAACGTACAGAACGCTCATGCGATACCTCTTCCGGGGAGTGGTCAGTCGCTCTGACCGCTCCGGTGAATGAATGTGCGGCAGGGCACGTTCCTTCGCGCCCTGCACGCACGCCAGGCTTCCTGCCTCACGCTTCCCTGCGCTCGGTTCCTACGGAAGAAGGCCGCCTAGCCGGCCTTCCTCAATTCCTGCTTGTCCGCTTCGCTGCGCGGGATGCGGCTGTCCGGCGACGGCTTGATCGCCCGGCTGCTCTCGCCGGAGACCGACACTGGGATCTCGCCGAGCACGGTGCTGCGGCGCACGATGCGGCGGGCGCTACCGTAGTCGTCGACGGCGATGTGCTGGGTCGCGCGGTTGTCCCACAGGGCCACGTCGCCCTCGCTCCAGCGCCAGCGCACGATGTTCTCCAGCCTGACGATATGGGACTGGAACAGGTCCAGCAGCGCCCGCGAATCCCGCGAGTTCAGCCCGACGATCCGCTGCGCGAAGTGGCCGAGCACCAGGGCCTTCTCGCCGGTTTCCGGGTGCACGCGCACCAGCGGGTGCTCGGTCTCGTAGAGGGTGGAGGTGAACTCCTCGCGGAAGCGCTTGTTGGCCGCCACCTCGATCTGCTTGGGTGCGGCATAGTCGTAGTCGTTGGTGTGGCGCACCCACAGGCCGTCGGCCAGCCGCTGCAGCGGCTCGGGCAGGTCGCGGTAGGCGCTGACGGTGTTGGCGAACACGGTGTCGCCGCCGGCTTCGGGGATCACCTCGCCGCGCAGGATGGTGATCTTCGGGTAGTCGGCGACGAAGGTGATGTCGGTGTGCCAGGAATTGGCCCGCGAGCGCTCGGAATCCACGTCGAGGATACCGGCGGTGTTGTCCGCACTGTGCACGGTCGGATGCACCACCAGCTCGCCGAAGCGGCGGCCGAAGGCTTCCTGCTCGTCGTCGGTCAGGTGCTGGTCGCGCAGGAACAGCGCCTTGTGTTCGAGCAGCGCCCGGTTCAGTTCGGCGAACTGCTCGTCGCTCAGCTCGGTCAGGCGCACGCCGCTGACGATGGCGCCGATGCGGCCGGTTAGGGGTTGGATGGTCAGGCTCATGGATTCTCTCCCTGGCAGTGGTGCCGATACGCTGGTTGGTCGGGTCGGCCGCTGATGCGGCCTCGATGGATGGGGCTTAGCTCGCGGCGCGCTGGCGGCGCTGCGGCAGGTACTGGTTTTCCGGCCGGGCCAGGCCGAAGTGCTCGCGCAGAGTGGTGCCGCTGTACTCCTCGCGGAACAGCCCGCGCCGGCGCAGCTCCGGTACCACCAGTTCGATGAAGTCCTCCAGACCGCCCGGCAGCCACGGCGGCATGACGTTGAAGCCGTCGGCGGCGCCGTTCTCGAACCACTGCTGGATGCGGTCGGCGATCTGCGTGCCGGTGCCGACCACCGTCCAGTGGCCGCGGGCGCCGGCGATGCGCAGGTAGAGCTCGCGGATGCTCAGCTGCTCGCGCTCGGCCAGCTCGAGCAGCAGCGCCTGGCGGCTCTTGCCGCCATTGGTTTCCGGCAGATCGAGGGGCACCGGGCCGTCGAGGTCGTAACCGGAGAGGTCGGCGCCGATCATTCCCGACAGCAGCGACAGGCCGACCTGCGGATGGATGAGGTCCTGCAGCTTCTGGTATTTGGCCCTCGCCTCCTCCTCCGTGCGGCCGACGATGGGCAGGATGCCCGGCAGAATCTTCAGCTCCTCGGGGCGGCGGCCGTAGCGCGCCAGCCGGCCCTTGACGTCGGCGTAGAAGGCCTGGGCGCTCTCCAGGCTCTGGTGGGCGGTGAAGATCGCCTCGGCGGTGCGCGCGGCGATCTCCCGGCCGGCTTCGGAGGAGCCGGCCTGCACCAGCACCGGGTAGCCCTGCGGCGGGCGCGCCACGTTCAGCGGCCCCTTGACCTGGAAGTGCTTGCCCTTGTGGTTCAGCACGTGGAGCTTGGCCGGGTCGAAGAACTGGCCGCTGGCCTTGTCGCGGACGAAGGCGTCGTCTTCCCAGCTGTCCCACAGGCCCTTGACCACGTCGAGGAACTCGCCGGCGCGCTCGTAGCGCAGGGCGTGCTCCGGGTGTTCGTCGCGGTTGAAGTTGGCGGCCTCGGCCGGAGTGTTGGAGGTGACCTGGTTCCAGCCGGCGCGGCCGCCGGAGATCCAGTCCAGCGAGGCGAACTTGCGCGCCAGGTGGTACGGCTCGTTGTAGGTGGTGCTGACGGTGCCGATCAGGCCGATGCGCTCGGTCACCGCGGCCAGCGCCGAGAGCAGGGTGAAGGGTTCCAGGTGCGAGGCCCGCGCGGTCTTCGCCACGGTGTCGAAGTTGCCGCTGGCGGCGGCGTTGCTGCCCTTGCCCACGGCGATGCCGTCGGCGACGAACACCGCGTCGAACTTGGCCGCCTCGGCGAGCCGAGCGACCTTGAGGTATTCGCCGAAGTCCAGCTCGGCACCGGCCGGCACGTCCGGGTGGCGCCAGGCGGCGACGTGATGGCCGGTGGACATCAGGAAGGCATTCAGACTCAGTTGACGCTTGCTCATGGGGTTCCCTGTCGGTCGAGACGTTGCGATACCGCCCTCTGCGGCGCTGACAGGGAGGGAGCAGAATGCGTGCCAATCCTTCCAAGGCACGAAATTGCCGGTTTTTCGCTGGCAGATCGCCGCCAACTGTTGGATTTTGCGCAGCCTGGGCCGCGTTCTGGCGGTTTTGCGGCAGCTCGGCGAAGCCTGGGCGGAAATCAGCAATTTTGGAATAAGCAAATCAACTTTAATTATTTTTAAACATATGCATGGCCGATTAGAGTCATTTTCCAACCCAACCCCTTAGCCCCCTGATAACGAGGCCGCCATGAACGCCCCCGTCCTGACCCTGCCTCCCCACGAAAACAGCCGCGAGGAAATCCGGGCCAAGGCGCTGCTGTTCGCCGATCCGCGCTCGCAGCAGCTCCTGGCCCAGGCCGAGCTGGTCGCCGCCAGTCCGGTGCCGGTCCTGATCCAGGGCGAAACCGGCACCGGCAAGGAACTGCTGGCGCGCCACCTGCACAAGTGCAGCGGGCGCAAGGGGCCGTTCGTCGCGGTGAACGGCGCGGCGATCAACGAGAGCCTGGCCGAGAGCGAGTTCTTCGGTCACGAGGCCGGCTCCTTCACCGGCGCCAGCGGCCGCCGCGAAGGCTGGTTCGAGGCCGCCCAGGGCGGCACCCTGTTTCTCGACGAGATCGGCGATCTGCCGCTGGCGCTGCAGGTCAAGCTGCTGCGCGTGCTGCAGGAACGCGAGGTGGTGCGGGTCGGCGGACGCCGGCCGATCCCCATCGACGTGCGGGTGGTCACCGCGACCCACGTCGACCTGCAGTCGGCGATCGCCGCCGGGCGCTTCCGCGAGGACCTGTTCTACCGGCTGAACATCGTCACCCTGAACATTCCGCCGCTGCGCGACCGCACCGGCGACATCCTGCCGCTGGCCGAGCACTTCCTCGGCCACTTCGCCCGCGAGCATGACCGCCCGCAGCCGCACCTGAGCCACGAGGCCGCGCAGAAGCTGCTGGCACACAGTTGGCCGGGCAACATCCGCGAGCTGGAGAACACCCTGCAGGGCGCCGCCCTGCTCGCCGGCGGCCCGCTGATCGAGGCCCGCCACCTGCAGTTCAGCCGCCGCACGGCGCCGCTCCGGGGCGGCGCGCCGGCCAACGACGACGCCTCGGCCGAACAGCTCTGGCAGGGCATCCGCCAGCAGCTGCAGGAACTGCTCGACCACCACCAGCAGGACCTCTGGGCGCGCTGGGAGGCGCTGCTGCTGCAGACCACCCTGAGCCGCCACCACTTCAACCAGGTCCACAGCGCCGACCGCCTGGGCATCAGCCGCCACGTCCTGCGGACCCTGATGAAGCGCCACGATCTGCTCCCGCCGCCCCCCGGCGCCCGCTACGGCACCCATTCCCAGGCCGGCACCGGCATGCTGGGCACGGAGCCATCCGCGCTGGCGGCCTTGGCGGAAAACGCCTATCGCGACTGAATTCGCTCCTACGGTTTCCGCTCCTTCCCGGGCCGGTAGGAGCGGATTCATCGGCGATCAGGGTGCGATGTCACTCCCGCGTATGCGCCAGCACCGGCAGCCCTTCGGCGGCAGGCAGTTTGGAACGATGGGGACTGGCGACGGACATGGGCGCTCCTTGCGCTTGGAAGACGAAGGTGGCCGGCTCAGACCGCGACATCCTGCTGGCGCTGCAGGACGTACCGGTTCTCCGGCCGAGCCAGGCCGAAGTGCTCGCGCAGGGTGGCGCCGCTGTACTCCTCGCGGAATAGGCCGCGGCGGCGCAGCTCCGGCACCACCTGGGCGATGAACTCGTCGAGGCCGCCCGGCAGCCAGGGCGCCAGCACGTTGAAGCCGTCGGCGGCGCCGTGCTCGAACCACTGCTGGATGCGGTCGGCGATCTGCGCCGGCGTCCCCACCACGGTCCAGTGGCCGCGGGCGCCGGCGATGCGCAGGTAGAGCTCGCGGATGCTCAGCTGCTCGCGCCGGGCCAGGTCGAGCAGCAACGCCTGGCGGCTCTTGTTCTGGTTGGTGGCGGCCAGCTCCGGCAGCGGGCCGTCGAGGTCGTAGCCGGAGAGGTCGGCGCCGATCAGGCCGCTCAGCAGGTTGACCCCGACCCGCGGGTCGATCAGCTCCTGCAGGCCGCGGTAGCGGGCCTGGGCTTCCTCCTCGGTGCTGCCGACCACCGGGAAGATGCCCGGCAGGATCTTCAGCTCCTCCGGGCGGCGGCCGTAGCGGGCCAGCCGGCCCTTGACGTCGGCGTAGAAGGCCTGGGCGCTCTCGAGAGTCTGATGGGCGGTGAAGATCGCCTCGGCGGTGCGCGCGGCGATCTCCCGTCCCGGCTCGGAGGAGCCGGCCTGCACCAGCACCGGGTAGCCCTGCGGCGGCCGCGCCACATTCAGCGGGCCGCGGACCTGGAAGTGCCGGCCCTTGTGGTTCAGCACGTGGAGCTTGGCCGGGTCGAAGAACTCGCCGCTGGCCTTGTCGCGGACGAAGGCGTCGTCCTCCCAGCTGTCCCACAGGCCCTGCACCACGTCGACGAACTCTTCGGCCCGCTGGTAGCGCTCCTCGTGGGGCGGCAGTTGGTCCTGGTTGAAGTTCAGCGCCTCGGCCGGCGCCGAGGAGGTCACCAGGTTCCAACCGGCGCGGCCGCGGGAGATCCAGTCCAGCGAGGCGAACTTGCGCGCCAGATGGTACGGCTCGTTGTAGCTGGTGCTGACGGTGCCGATCAGGCCGATTCGCTCGGTCACCGCGGCCAGCGCCGAGAGCAGCGTGAAGGGTTCGAGGCGGGTGCCGCGGGCGGTCAGCGACAGTTCCTCCAGGCTGCTGCCGCCGTTGCCCGCAGCCGCCGCCACCGAATCGGAGACGAACACCGCATCGAACTTGGCCGCCTCGGCGGCCTGGGCGATGCGGATGTATTTCTTGATGTCGTGGTTGGCGTGCTCGGGCACGTCCGTCCGCCGCCAGGCGGCGATGTGATGGCCGGTGGGCAGGATGAAGGCGTTCAGAGAAAGTTGGCGCTGGCTCATTGCGGCTCCCTAGGGTGAAAAAACGCCGGGCGACATCTCCTGCCTCCCGAATATGGCTTTCCCCGGCAGTAGCAGCATATGTGCCAGCCGCCGCAGGCCCGGCGCCGCGGGCTCGGACGGGCCTCCCGGGCGCTGCGCTGTGCGGATTTCGACAGATCGCGCGGAGGCGCTGCGCCATTCGCGACAGTGGCTCGCGGCGCTGGCACCACGAAAGCGGAAACGGCCGGCGTGCCGCTCGACAGCGAACGCCGCGGCAGCGGGGCAGCACGCTTCTATAACCATTTCGTCTCAACACAGGGCACGCCAATTGCTATTTCGCATTAGAGGCGAGTCGCCTTGTTGCCCGTGCCCTCTTCCGCGAAAAGGAAAACCGAGATGAAGAAAAAGAATCTGCTGGCCTCGCTGCTGTTCGGCCTGCTCGGCAGCACCCTGCTGCCGGCCGCCTCGCTGGCGGCTCCCGATCCGCTGGTGATCCGCTTCGGCGTGGCCCAGGTCGGCAAGGGCGGCGTGCCCTTCGCCAGCAGCGGGGTCGCCGGCCTGGCCGACCAGCGCAAGGCCATCCAGGAGGAACTGAACGACCCGGGCATCCGGGTCGAGTGGCACTACTTCAAGGGCGCCGGCCCGGCGGTGAACGAGGCGCTGGCCAACCGCCAGCTGGACTTCGCCGTGCAGGGCGACCTGCCGGCGGTGGTCGCCAAGGCCGGCGGCCTGGACACCCGGCTGATCACCGCCGACAACCTGCTCACCTCCACCTACCTGGTGGTGCCGGCCGACTCCCCGGCCAAGACCCTGGCCGACCTCAAGGGCAAGCGCGTGGCGCTGTTCAAGGGGACCAACCTGCACCTGGCGGTGCTGCGCGCGCTCAAGCACGAAGGGCTCGGCGAGCGCGACTTCCGCACCCTGAACATGGACTTCGCCACCATGGCCGCGGCGCTGACCGCCAAGGACATCGACGGCGCCTGGTTCGACGTCAAGGCCTTCGACCTGCAGAACGCCGGCGTCGGCCGGATCATCTACGACACCCGCGCGGTCGACCCGCGGCTGACCCGCCAGGGCCACGTGCTGGTTCGCAGCGAGTTCGAGCAGCGCCATCCGGAGATCGTGCAGAAGGTGGTCACCGCCCTGGTGAAGACCGCGGCCTGGGCCTCGGTGCCGGCCAACCGCGACGACGTGATCCGGCTCTGGGCCAACTCCGGCACGCCGGTCGAGGCCCTGCGCGCCGAGCAGGAGGGCCAGTCCTTCCCCCGCCGCTACTCGCCACGCCTGGACGCCTTCTTCGTCGACCGCTACCGCGCCACGGTGCGGGAATCCAAGGAGCTGGGGCTGATCCGCAAGGACGTCGACGTGGACGGCTGGATCGAGCCGAAGTACGTCGACGCCGCCATCCGGCAGCTCGGCCTGCAGCAGCTGTGGCCGAGCTACGACGCCAACAACCGGCCGGTCGAGCCCGTCGCCGCCCGCTGAGCCCCGCCCCGGTAAAGGCGCCGTGCCTTCGCCGGTTCAGAGCCGCCCCCGCCCGCTTCGAGCGGGCGCTTGCATTCCAGCCGGCCGCCCTTTTACATCGGCCCGTCCGTAGCCGCCGGGGCGAACGGCGAACCCACGGAGAACATCAACGTGCAGACCGAACTGATCGTCCTGGCCGGCGCCTTCAGCGGCGGCTTCGTCACCGGTCAGGCCGGTTTCGGCACCGGCCTGACTGCCCTCGGCTTCTGGCTGCTGCTCGCCTCGGGTCTGCTGCTCACCCTGACAAGCCTGCGCTAGCGACCGCGCAGCATCCCGGCCTTCGCCATCGCTCATGGCCCGCGGCCATCTGCTGTGGCGTTTCCGGCAGCCTGCGGCGCCCGCTGCCGGAATCTGCACAGCGCGCCCGTACCGGCCACCAGCCGGCAGCCCTGCCGCCGCCCGGCGGGGCGGGACGCTGCCGCGGCAAGGCCGGTAGAACGCTGGCCCTGGGCCTTTTATGTCTTTTTCGATGATTCACTTGGAGGAATAGAAGCGGTTGGCATAACCCCTGCAACGGCATCCTGCACCCGCCACGACTGCACGGGGCAGTCCAGCATCAGGCAACAGGAAGCCAACCGATGAAACGCACGCTGCTCCTTCCCCTCCTCGCCGCGCTCGCCGGCAGCTGGTTGGGCATCGGCCCGGCCGGTGCCGCGGACAAACCGCAGGTGATCCGCTTCGGTCTGGCCACCGTCGGCAAGGGCGGCATTCCCTTCGCCTCCTCCAGCGTCACCAGCCTGGCCCACCAGCGCCAGGCCATCGAGAAGGAACTGGAGGCCGACGGCATCAAGGTCGAATGGACCTATTTCAAGGGCGCGGGCCCCGCGGTCAACGAGGCGCTGGCCAACAGGCAGCTGGACTTCGCCTGGCAAGGCGACCTGCCGGCGGTGATCGCCAAGGCCGGCGGCCTCAATACCAAATTGATCGCCGCCGACGGCCTGCTCGCCTCCAACTACCTGGTGGTGCCGGCCGACTCGCCGGCCAGGACCCTGGAAGATCTCAAGGGCAAGAAGGTGGCGCAGTTCAAGGGCACCAACCTGCAACTGGCCACGGCGCGCACCCTCAAGCGCGTAGGCCTGAGCGACCGCGATTTCCGCACCATCAACATGGATTTCCCCACCGCCGCGGCGGCACTGGCCTCCCGGGACATCGACGGCGCCTGGCTGTCGTCCAGCGCCTTCGAGCTGCAGAAGAGCGGCGTCGGCCGGATCATCTACGACACCGGCGCGGTAGACGCCCGCCTGACCCGCCAGACCCATGTGCTGGTAGACGGCGATTTCGAGCGGCAGCATCCGCAGATCGTCCAGAAGGTGGTCGACGGCCTGGTGAAGACTGCCGCCTGGGTGTCGACACCGGAGAACGAGAATACGGCGTTCGAGCTGTGGGCCAAGTCCGGCACCCCGGTCGACTCGCTGCGTGCCGAGCAGGGCGAGCTGAGCCTGAAACGCCGCTACTCGCCGCGCCTCGACGCCTTCTTCGTCGACCGTTATCGCGCCACGGTGCGCGAGTCCCGCGAGCTGGGCCTGCTGCGCGGCGACGTCGACGTGGACGGCTGGATCGAGCCGAAGTACGTCGACGCCGCCATCGAACGGCTCGGCCTGCAGCAGCTGTGGCCGGCCTACGACGCCGACAACCGTCCCGTGATCCGGTGAGGCGGCCATGAGCGGAACCACCGCCGCAACGGCGCAGCGACCCAACCTGGCCAGCGTGATCCTGCTGGCGACCCTGGCCGGCATCGGCCTGGGCCTGGCCAAGGTCGCCACCGCGCTCTACGCCATCAGCCTGGAGTCCTCGCCGCTGGAGCTGGGCCTGATCGCCGGGGCGCAGACCGCCGGCCTGCTGATCACCAGCCTGCCCTGTGGGGTGCTGGTGGAGCGCCTCGGCCCGGTGCGCCTGTTCGGCCTCGGCAGCCTGCTGGCCGGCGGGATCTACCAGCTGGTGCCGCTGGTGCCGCAGCCGCTCTACCTGCTGGCGCTGACCCTGATCGTGGGGCTGTGCATGCCCTGCCGGCTGGTCTCGCTGAACACCGTGTTCATGCAGCAGCTGGCGCAGATGGGCGAGGCCCGCGCCGGCTGGTTCCGCGGCGCGCAGATGATCGGCATGCTGCTGATCGGCCCGGCCCTGGCGGCGCTGCTGGCCGACTGGCGCGGCCCGGCGGGCAGCTGGAGCCTGGTCGGCCTGGCCTTCCTGGTGCCGATCCTGCTGGCGCCGCTGGCCCTGCGCGTCGATCCGGCGCCGCGCCGGCAGACCGAGCAGCTCAGCCTGGCCGCGGTCGGCCGCCAGCTGGCCCTGCTGCGCCAGGACGCGGAGCTGCGCGACAACTGCCTGCTGGATTTCACTGTGCAGGCCACGGCGATGTTCTTCTCCTTCTTCATCGTCGCCATCACCGTGCAGGACTTCGGCTGGAGCGCGCAGCAGGCCGCCGCCCTGCTCGGCGGCCACGGCCTGGCCTACATCTTCGCCCTGTTCTTCCTCGGCCGCCTGTTCGGCAGCCGCGGCCAGGCCAGCTTCGCCGTCAGCCTGCTGCTCTGCGCCGCCGCGCTGCTCGGCCTCGGACTGACCTGCCAGCCGCTGCTGCTCTGGGCCGCGGGCCTGGTGCTGGGCGCCGGCCTGGGCACCCTGCAGATCGGCACGCTGTCCAGCTACGCGCGCTTCGGCATGCGCCTGGGGCACGGCCGCATCGCCGGGCTGTCCTCGCTGATCGGCCCGGCCGGGAGCATGAGCGGTTGCCTGCTGGGCGGCCTGCTCGGCGAGCAGTTGGGCCTGCAACACCTGTTCCTGCTGCTGGTTCCGCCGCTGCTGGCGTTTCTGCTGCCGCCCCTGCTGCGCGGTCGCTGCGCTTTCCTTTCCGCCCGGAGGACCGCTCCATGACCACCGCCCAAACCGCGAACATCGCCCCGCCCCTGGCGCTGCAGCCCTGGTCGGGCCTGGCCCGGCCGCTGCGCTGGCTGGCCGGCAAGGGGCTCGGCCTGCTGCTGCCGCTGTTCCTGCTGCTGCTCTGGCACGTCGCCATCGCCCGCCACTGGGTGTCGGCGCAGATCCTGCCGCCGCCGCAGCGGGTGCTGGAAACCCTGGTCGAGCTGGCCCGCAGCGGCGACCTCTGGGCGGAGCTGTCGATCAGCCTGCAGCGGGTGCTGATCGGCTCCCTCATCGGCGGCGTCCTGGGCCTCGCCCTCGGCCTGCTGATGGGCCTGTCGCGCCGGGCCGAGGCCTATCTGTGGCCGCTGTTCCAGGCCTTCAGCCAGGTGCCGGTGCTCGGCTGGATTCCGCTGCTGATGATGCTGGTGGGCATCGACGAGGCCCTCAAGTACCTGGTGATCGCCAAGGCGGTGCTGGTGCCCATGGCCATCAACACCTTCGCCGGCCTGCGCAACATCCCGCAGAGCTACCTGGAGGTGGCCCGGGTGTACCGCTTCAGCCTGCCGCAGCGGCTGCGGCGGGTGATCCTGCCGGCGGCGCTGCCGAGCATCTTCACCGGCGTGCGCTTCGCCCTGACCAAGGGCTGGATCGCCCTGGTCACGGTCGAGATGCTCGCCTCCAGCGAGGGCATCGGCTACCTGATGGTGGATGGCCGGCAGATGTTCCAGCTCGATCTGGTGATCGTGACCATGCTGGTGATCGGCCTGGTCGGTCTGCTGCTGGACAAGGGTCTGGCGCTGGTGGAAACCCGTCTGCAGCGCTGGCAGCGCCAGGCTTTCTGAAGGAGCGCGAGCATGTCCGATGCAACCTTGAGCAAACCCGATCTGCGCGGCTGGGCGGTGCCGGTCGGCCTGGTGCTGCTGTGGTGGCTGGCCACCGACCGGCAGTGGGTCGACACCCGGATCGTCCCCGGCCCGCCAGCGGTGGTCGAGGCGGCCTGGCAGGCAGCCCGCGGCGGCGAGCTGGCGCACAACCTCGGCGCCAGTCTCGGCCGCAACCTGGCCGGCTTCGCCCTCGGCAGCCTGATCGGCCTGCCGTTCGGCGTCCTGCTCGGCCTGTCGCGGCTGGCCGAGCGGCTGGCCGGGCCGACCTTCCACGCCGCCAAGCAGATCGCCCTGTTCGCCTGGATTCCCCTGCTCTCGGCCTGGTTCGGCTTCGGCGAGCCGGCCAAGGTGGCGTTCATCGCCCTGTCGGTGTTCTACCCCGTGGCGCTGAACAGCTTCGAGGGCATCCGCGCCACCCGCCGGGAGCTCTACGAGGTGGCCCGGGTGCTCGGCCTGTCGCCGGCGCAGAGGCTGTTCCAGCTGGTGCTGCCGTCGGCCGCGCCGGCGATCTTCACCGGTCTGCACCTGGGGCTGATCTACGCCTGGCTGGCGACCATCGGCGCCGAATACTTCTTCTCCGCCGGCCCCGGCATCGGCAACAGCATGATCGACGGCCGCGAGCATTTCGAAATGGATCAGGTGATCTACGGCGTGCTGGTGGTGGGCGGCGTCGGCCTGCTGCTCAACCGCCTGGCCGCCTGGATCGAGTCACGCACGCTGGCCTGGCGCGCGGGCAACCGGTGACGAGCCGTCATCCCAAGGAGAGCAGCATGAGCCACAACGGTTTTCTCACCTTGCACGGGGTCAACAAGCGCTTCCCCCTCAAGGACGGCGAACTCAGCGTGCTGGAAGGCATTTCCCTGGACATCCGCCAGGGCGAGTTCATCAGCATCGTCGGCGGCAGCGGCTGCGGCAAGTCCACCCTGCTGCGCCTGCTGGTCGGTCTGGAGGAAGCCAGCGGCGGCAGCCTGCTGCTGGACGGCGCGCCGATCCGCGGCACCGATCCCGAGCGCGGCATCGTGTTCCAGGACCACCGCCTGTATCCCTGGCTGAACGTGGAGGACAACGTGCTGCTGGCCCTGGCCAACTCGTCGCTGAGCAAGGCCGAGCGGCTGGAGACCGTGCACCGGCACCTGGAGCTGGTCGGCCTCAAGCACTTCGCCAGGGCCTGGCCGGCGCAGCTGTCCGGCGGCATGAGCCAGCGCGTGGCGATCGCCCGCGGGCTGGTCAACCGGCCGAAGATCCTGCTGCTCGACGAGCCCTTCGGCGCCCTCGACGCCCTCACCCGCGCCCAGCTGCAGGAGGAGCTGGCGCGCATCTGGCTGGCCGAGGGCATCACCACCGTGCTGGTCACCCACGACGTCGACGAGGCGGTCTTCCTCGGCGACCGGGTGGTGGTGATGGAGCCGCGCCCGGGACGGATCCGGCGCATCGTCGAGGTCGGCCTGGCGCATCCGCGCCAGCGCGACGACTACCGCCTGAGCGAGCTGCGCAACGACATCCTCAAGGATTTCAGCCAGCCCCGGGAGTCGCCGCGGCAAAGCCGGGAACGGCCGCGCCGGTTCCCCTCCTACGCCATCGCCTGGTGAGCGGTCGCTCGGCCATGCAGGGGGAAAGCGGGGTAGCCCGCCACTGAGGAGACGGCAGCGGTAGCGGAGCGCAAACCGGCCACCGCTGCCCGAGGCGTTTCTGCGCGCTTCATTCGTTATTCGAAAACGGACTTACAGGAAGTTAAACAACAAGACATCGATTATTAAAAATCTTTGATACAGCCGACATAACAACACCCTTTCGAAGTCGGCCGGTGACATGCCCATTCGACCACGAAACGCCCGCACGGCCGCCTGACGAAACACCGATCATCCGGAGAATCTAGCAATGGAAAAGTCCACACTGGCCCTGGCCATTGTGGCGGGCATCGTGGGTCTGCCTTACGTGCAGCAGGCGTCCGCCGCGGGTTTCATCGAAGACAGCAAGGCCACCCTCAGCCTGCGTAACCTCTATTTCAACCAGGATTACCGGAGCGGAACCCAGCCCCTCTCCAAGGCGGAGGAATGGGGTCAGGGCTTCGTGCTCAACGTCCAGTCCGGCTACACCCCGGGGCCGGTCGGCTTCGGCGTCGACGCCATCGGCCTGTTCGGCGTCAAGCTGGCCTCCAACGCGGGGGACAATCCCGGCTACACCCCGCAGCTGTTCCCGCTGCGCAGCAACGGCAGCGCCGCGGACCAGTTCAGCAGCGTGGGCCTGACCGGCAAGGCGCGCTACTCCAAGACCGTGGCGCAGGTCGGCACCCTGCTGCCGAAGCTGCCGGTGCTGGTCTACAACGACGGCCGCCTGCTGCCGGCCACCTACGAGGGCGGACAGATCACCTCCAACGAGATCGGCAACCTGACCCTCACCGCCGGCCAGATCGACCGCACCCGGCTGCGCGCCTCCACCGACCTGGAAGGGCTGAGCGCCGGCGGCGCCGGTACCCCGACCACCAACAGGTTCTACTTCGGCGGCGCCGACTACCGGGTCGGCAAGAACCTGCTGCTGCAGTACTACTACGGCGCCCTGCACAACTACTACGAGCAGCACTTCTTCGGCCTGACCCACACCCAGCCGCTGCCGCTGGGCAGCCTGATCAGCGACCTGCGCTACTTCCGCAGCACCTCCGACGGCAAGAACGCCAGCGCCGCCGGGCGCAGCGACGGCTACCGGGTCGCCGACGCACGGGTGGCCGGCGACCCGCACAAGGGCGAGATCGACAGCGACCTGTGGAGCGCCCAGTTCACCTGGAAGGTCGGCGGCCACGCGCTCAGCGTGGGCTACCAGGAGAACATCGGCGACAGCGAGCTGGCGCGCATCTTCTCCGGCCCCGGGGTGACCACCTACACCATCGCCAACCGCCACGTCGGCGGCTTCATCCGCCCCGGCGAGCGGGTCTGGGTCGGCACCTACACCTACGACTTCGCCGCCCTCGGCGTACCCGGTCTGACCGCCCGGCTGTTCTACAACAAGGGCTACGACATCTCCGTCGCCGGCAGCTCGCGCCACGACCACGAGTGGGAACGCGACGCGCGCCTGGAGTACGTGGTGCAGAGCGGCCCCCTGAAGAACCTCAACCTGGCCTGGTGGAACGCCTCGCTGCGCAGCACCGTGCGCAGCCAGCGCGACATCGACGAGAACCGCCTGGTCATCGGCTATACCCTGCCGCTGTTCTGACGAACCCTCACCAGCGCGGACGTTCCGTCCGCGCCCTTGGGTCGCCGCCGGGCGGCCCTGCCTCCTTGCCGACATGCGGGCCCCTTGCTGCCTTTGCTGATGGCAATCTGCGTAATAATCACCTAACTAAATATTCTTTTATGGAATAAAAAGATTTTCCTATAGTCGTCCCATTTCGTCGAAAACCCCAGGATGCATTCATGAAGCGACTGTTTCGCTCCTCCCTGCTGGCGGCCGGTCTGGCCCTGGCCAGCGCCGCCCAGGCGACCACCCTGCTGAACGTCTCCTACGACGTGATGCGCGACTTCTACAAGGAATACAACCCGGCCTTCCAGAAGCACTGGCAGGCGGAAGGCAACCAGCCGCTGCAGATCCAGATGTCCCACGGCGGCTCGAGCAAGCAGGCGCGGGCGGTGATCGACGGCCTGCAGGCCGACGTCATCACCATGAACATGGCCACCGACATCAACGCCCTGCACGACCAGGGCAACCTGATACCGGAGAACTGGGCCGAGCGCCTGCCCGACCACAGCGCGCCCTTCACCTCGGCGACCGTGTTCATCGTGCGCAAGGGCAACCCGAAGCAGCTGAAGGACTGGCCGGACCTGCTCAAGGACGGCGTGCAGGTGGTGGTGCCCAATCCCAAGACCTCCGGCAACGGCCGCTACACCTATCTCTCGGCCTGGAGCTACGTGCTGAAGAACGGCGGCGACGAAAAGGCCGCCCGCGACTTCGTCGGCAAGCTGTTCCACCAGGCGCCGGTGCTCGACACCGGCGGTCGCGCCGCCACCACCACCTTCATGCAGAACCAAATCGGCGACGTGCTGGTGACCTTCGAGAACGAGGCGGAAATGATCGCCCGCGAATTCGGCCGCGGCGAATTCGAGGTGGTCTACCCCAGTGTTTCAGCCCAGGCCGAGCCGCCGGTGGCCGTGGTCGACAAGGTGGTGGACAAGAAGGGCACGCGCAAGGAGGCCGAGGCCTACCTGAAGTACCTGTGGTCCGACGAGGGCCAGCGCATCGCCGCCGGCAACTACCTGCGTCCGCGCAACCCGACGATCCTCGCCGAGTTCGCCGACCGCTTCCCGAAGATCGAGCTGGTCGACGTGGTGCAGGCCTTCGGTCCCTGGCCGCAGATCCAGAAGACCCATTTCAACGACGGCGGCCTGTTCGACCAGATCTACGGCAGCCACTGACGGTCCGGCTGCGCAGGGCGGGAGCGGCGAGCCGCCGTTTCCCGCCCCGACGCCGGCAACCGCGCCCCGCCACAAGAACGGAATCATCATGAAAAAGAACGTCTTCGTCTTCAGCCGCCTGGCGCCCGAGCACCTGCAGCGGCTGGGCCAGAACTTCAACGTCACCCTCCTCGACCCCGGCCGGGACATCGACGCCCAGTACGCCGCCGCCCTGCCCGAGGCCCACGGCCTGATCGGCGTCGGCCGACGCTTCGGCCGCCAGCAGCTGGAGCAGGCGCACCGGCTGGAAGTCCTCGCCAGCGTCTCGGTGGGCTACGACAACTACGATCTGGCCTACCTGGACGAGCGCGGCATCCTCCTTACCAACACCCCGGACGTGCTCACCGAGGGCGGTAGTACTACCGC